>OGGM01000307.1_pt1 | contig 40861 bp, 56 predicted proteins | sample 1571251 | NCBI WGS metagenome assembly OGGM01 (sample SAMEA2582076, study PRJEB24529) | metagenome | biome: Human gut stool | place: China | collected 2011 | reverse complement strand
TTTGCGATGACGCTGCAGATGCCTGCGATGTGGCCGCGGCCGATGCCGATGCTTTGGCATTGTTGGCCGCTGTTTCAGCCGCCGATTTAGCAGTTTTGGCGGCCTCTTCGTGTAACTTTGCGTTATATACGTCGTCCGGTTCATCAACAAAAGTAGTTGACAGAATCCCTTTAATTGCCATTAGAACGTCACCTCGTTTTCTATGATTATTTTTGCGTTCTTTATCGCCGCCACGCCGTTTAATGTCAAGTCATACGTATAATCTCCATATGGCAGGCCAGATGTATCGGACGGCATTAAATATAGTGTGCTGCTATTTACTTTCCGTTTTAATAGCGTTTCATTGCCATTTTTCATGATAAATTCCACATCGTCCGTGTCGGTGATGGCTGTTACGCTGCCATCATCTGATTCAATGATGACGGAAAATGCAGCACTATCGCCACGGGTGATTGAAATTGTATTGTCGTCTACGTCATACATAGTTGCCTACGCTTTCCGAATCCAAATAAAAAACGCCCGATACCGTGGAACAATGCTAACGGCTTCTCCCCCGCCGATTGTATTGGTTTTAAAACTATGGGCATGGCTCCCAGCCGAATTGGTTTGGAAATTATGAGAGTGTCCGTTTGACGTCCCAATTGAAATCGAATGACCATGTCCTCCGCCGTTATCCGTTGTAAAATTATGTGCATGGTCGCCGTTGAAATGACAAATGTATTCCGTTCTGTTGTCATCCGCATTCCCTTCTGAACGTAAGCCACTTTGTCGTACTGAAAATCTGCCGGTCGTCGTTTGAGTGCCGATGCAGCTTTCCACTCCTTTGCCATAAAACGTATTTGAGCGGCACCGAAAATCGCCCGATAAGTCGGCGGTGGCGGTTGACCCGCTGTGTGTATGTTCGCCGCCCGATGTGGTGCTGGCTGTATGAGAATGCGCGCCGTTAACAGCAGTCGTGCCGCTGTGGTTATGCCCCCCGGCCTCCTGTGTAGTCCCTGAAAATGCATGAGCTGGCAAATTTTTCACGCCTATAGTTACGTTGTCTGCGCCGCCAGTGCTGCCAGCGGCAATTGAATGCCCAGATGAACGGATAAAAGTTCCTTCTTCCAGCAGTTCCCAGGTAGTGCCAGGGTAGCGATTTGCCGGGTTACTCCCATCGAGTGTGATAATTGTATCTCCAATATGAGGCATGAACATGTCGCGAATGGCGGCAATGAGACCATCGATGGTTTCAAAGTTTTTATTGAACACATCAACATCATATGTCTCATCTTGAAGTGGCATAATTAGATTGTAATTTTTGGTCATATTAGCCATTTATAACGGGTCCTCCCTTAGCGAATGGTGGCTATATTTTTTCATGTCTCCATGTGTAAATTTAGCCTTTAAATCTCGGTGACGGTTATAATTCAGCGTAACCGTCAGTCCAATGTTCATGGGAACAACGGTTTCCAACATAGCTCTTGTCTGTTCCAACTGTTTTTTCACACCCAAATTGACTTTGACTGTCAACGCGTAATTTTTATAGTCGCGATCGATAACGTAGCCGCCGGCGCCGCAAATGGACGTCAACATCTCTTCCAGCTTGCGGTCCGTGAAAGGCCTTGACCCGCGTAATAGCAACAATATACGAAAGCGGCGGTCCGCCCATTTTTCTGTTGCGTCGGGGATAACGCCAAAAATCTTTTCCCACGGTGTCAGGCCCTGTTCCGTGGCTGTTGATATGAATTGATTGTATAGTACTTCTACCATACTATCCCACAGTGTAGACAGTTCGGAGTTTTCAGACCGGCATACCGCAATGATGGCATTGCACTTGTTCGTAACCGCTGGCAAGTACCTGGTGATGTCAATATTGCGTGATAGGTTTTCTCCCTCGATGACAATGAAAAACGTCGGCGGAACAATGGTATCTGTATATCCGTTGACAGCCACTAATTCCAGATCGTACGTGTAATAGCCAGGGGGAATATTGGTATCCCCGACGTCCAGCGAAACGGTGCCATCGACAACTTCTTTTTGGATGACGTAGTTGCGATTGTTGACGGATTCTTTTACCGTAAAGATGATTTTGCAATTATCCGGCGGCGTATATGCCTTACCGTTGCTCATATATACCTCAACGGGTAAGGCACATGCTTCCTTTGCTTTTATTGTAATGATATTTTGAGATACTGTCGCCATCTACGACGCCTCCGTTACAGTGAGCGTGCCTAAAATAGGTACACTTTCGCTATCTAGCACTACCTTCTCAGCATTATCATTTGCTTTGATAGAGCTAACGTCTGCAATGCCGCTTGCTTTCAGCAGGGTAACGAGTAGCATAGATGTCCGCACCGTTAAATGTTCTTTTTCGGTTTCCTCGCACCACCCTTGCCGAAGCTCTTTAAAATACGTGGTCAGTACCGTTTGGGCATGCTGCTTGGCAGTGTCCAGGGATATGCCGCTTGCCAAGACAACCGACGCCGACACATTTATAACTGTGCTTCCTGCTGCCTTGACAGTAACAGTGTGCCCGATAGGAGCGACGCCATACCCCTGGCCGCTGGCGTCTGTCGGGTCAATGGTCTGCTGCAGCTCTGCGACAAAGTCAGCATTAGGCGGGTCATAGTTGCTGTCAAGGACCACACATTTCACTGTTCCGCCACCATTCCAGCAACGGTATACTTTGACGCCTCCAACGCCGTCCAGTGAGCAAACCTTTTCCCGGTAGTCGTCCCCGTTGCCACCATATGCCTGAGACTTTACAGCGGCAAAATACCGCTGCCGGAACGTTTCTGTGTCTTCTTCGTCCTCCCCAGGGACGATAACGTCCGTAATGGTTGCCGATGTAAGGCCGGATATGGTGCTGATAGGGGTAATTGGCCCTTCGCATAAATTTCCGGCTGTGCCTGGCGTGTCACACAACATTTTATAGGTATGGTCTTTATCGCTAATGAGGCTTGTCACTGTAAAATTAATTTTCCCAGAATTGAAGCGTGTGCCAATATCAATAGACTGGCTGAATTGGGCTTTTACCTCTGCGTATGTAGCCTCTTTAGGTGAAACATTGAATTCCGCTGCCCTTAAAATCAAATACGGCCGGCTCGCCGTGGTGGCGAACGTCTCGGTCATGATGGCGTCGGCCATAATATACGCTTCAGCAATTTCTACCGCCGCCGGCGCCAGGGCGTCATAAATGATGCTCCCTTCGCGTTTATCGTATTCATCGGGCACATTTTTTAACAGTCGCTTCAAAATGACGGGGAACGTTTGTGATTCAAACAATGTTTTCCACCACCTTTTCAATGTCGTTAACGTCACCGTATATTGTGGACACATCAAAATGAACGGCAACGTCCCCATGGGTGTGAGAAAATGAAAAGTTCTTCACTTCTGTAATACGGTCGTCTACCAGCAGCGCATCTTCAATGCGACGCTTAATTTCTGCATATACCCATGGTATGGGTTTACCAAATAAATCTTGAAGCTCGATGCCGTAATCCCAGGAGTAAATGATGTATCGGTATCGCTCGGTATTGATGATCTTATAGATAGCCTGCTTCATGGCCTCTATGCCGTCGCAAAATCCACGGATTTGCCCGTCTGATTCATAGCGGACGTGATACGTGTACGACGGCTGCGTGGTTTCTTTTTGAATTTCCGTTCCGGCCGTCGAAAACGTTGGCCCATCTGGCAATGTAGTTACTGCCATCTGCGCTCACCTCCTTATCTATCACTGCATCCGGTATCTGGATTGTAATCGCGGTCTATCACTATATAGTGCTGGCCGCCCTCGCATCGGCCCAGGATGACTTTATCCCCAACTTTCAGCTCATTATGCACGCGGTAATGTTTCGTGCCCTTATAGCCGTGATGGTGGCTTTCATATGCCGCGTCGCCGCTACCACCGGCCGCGTCTTCTGTAATGTGGTCCACATCCATCGTAGCTGTCCAGCAGGTCGTATTCTTGGTAAGCGATAGATTCTCAGCGGGTATCGGCAATTTGTTTTCCAGTTCGATGATGAGCGGATTGACAGACGTCACAGTGCCCCTTAAAAAATTGGCCGTGCCGCCGGCTTGAACAGCTTCCATGGCCGCCTCTTTGATGAGCCGTAACAATTTGACGCCATCGTTTGGCATACTATCACCTACCCTAAATTCGTATGGATAACCGTAACAGGCGCGTCACCATTGGTCCATGCATAATTTACATTGCCGTAGTGGTACAGCGTGTCGCCTCTGTCCGATGAATTGCCCCAACAGCCGCCGGCCCCGTCAGCTACGACGGTATGTTCGTTGTTGGCATATAAAAGCAAATCGCCCTTTGCGGCGTTATATCCGTTATAGGCTTCTACGGTGCATCCGCTACCGAATTGTTCCGCCCATGCTACCAGGTCATCGCCGTTGTTCATATCATTATTGTATAAATCCACAAATCGTTGGTCTGCCCCGGCCAGCACGGCCATGGACGCCCGGACGCATCCGTTGTATCCAAAATAACTGCCAGATAAACTATTTGCGCTTGCGTCCACCAAGGAGCTGCCACCGCTGTTGTTGAATGTGCCGGCATATGTAGGCGATTCAATGCCCAGTTCTCCACTATTGATTTCATCCATAATGGCCGTCGCACTTTCGGCCCGGCCTCCAGATGCATAGCTGTCTTCGCCGCTGATTTCGATGTTATTGTTGAACCAGTCCGCTGCTGCTTCTGGTGATGTATCGGGAATCTGGCCACGAAGGTCGCCGTTTTCTACCATCGTTACATAGTAGATTTGGTTCTGGTTATTTTCGTATTCCATGCCATTTTTATCGCACCATGCCGTATACCCGGACCAGCGGTCATTGTCCAACTGAAACAGCCCGGTATGGTCGCCATTCGACGCGCTCGGAGAATAATCTGTATCTTCATGTCGGATATTGGCCAGGATGCCAGCAGACTGATTGTCTGTGAACCCTAACGAACGCAAGTAGCTATATGCCCCCTGTTCGTCAGAGCTGTACTGGCCAGAACCGCTATACGCATTTCCGCCACGGGATTTGGCAGCCGCTTCAGCTGCTTGGATTTTCTTGAGCACCGCCGCGTCATTATCATAGGTGACGGCATAGTTTCCGGCCCGTTCGGCATATATCATGTCCAAATCCATGAGGTGGCAGTTTTCCGTGAAATGGTGTGTCACGGCCGATACCATCAAGTAGTTGTTGACGGCAATGTCGCCGAAATTGAACTGGCAGAACAGCCGGGTACCACCACGGACGCGGACGTCGCCGATGACGCCCTTCAGCTTGATTTCCCGCGTTTTGGCGTCATGGAGTGATAAGTAGTGTTTGGCCTGCTCGATGGGTGTAGCGTTCTTGTCGTCCGGCCGGATGACGTACTGAAGCCGTCCCCACTGTCTCATGGTTTCATCATCCCGGACTTCGCCGGTCCGTACCCATGTCTTGCGGTTTGCCTCCGGCACGTCGCGGACAATTTTAACCATGTTGCAAGTATCCTTGTCGATGCTGGTTGTATACGTGTAATTGGATGTCACATCTGCATCAATCAGACAGTCCAGCGTCATTTCGGACCCCATAACGTTCTGGAGCTTGATTTTTCCACCGTCGTCATACAGCTCGTAAATGGGGTGTCCCGGGCCGTAGATAGTCGTAAATGCCAGGGCGTATGAGATAATGTCGGCCAGGGTCTTGTTATCGTCGATATGGGAACAGCGTACCTGCGTATGTGCCAGGCCGTCGCCGTCAGCCACGGTTAAGTTGTAATCGTCACAAATCATCTTGATCAGCTCGCTGGCTGTCTTGGAGTTATAGACATAGCAGTCTTTGTTCTTGAGATACCGCAATTGGTCATACGCTGTGACGGAAATGATGGTTTCCCGGTCCCGGCTCTTCTCGAACACGAATCCATAGAAAACAATGGTGCTGTTGACTTTGAACTGCACCCGGTCGCCTTCCTGAAAGTTCAGCGTGTCATCTTTGGGGACTTTGAACTTGAGTGTAGCTGGCACCATATCCCGGCCGCGCGTCAGCTCTACGCCATCCACCGGTGATACGAGATATGCCGTATCCGTGTTCTTTTGTTCCGGCTTCTGCTGGCTCGTTACGCTGACCGTGACCCCGTCTTGTGTGGTGGTCGTGCTTGTCTGCGATTTGGCCGTATCACTATATGTCTTTTGCGGGATGATGAGCAGTTCGTAGGCAATTGTCGGATGCGTCTGTTGGGACGCCGTTACCCCGGTTCCCTGCTGCGTGTTCGCTGTCCCTACGGAATTGGCTAGGTCAACAAAATGGCTCAATACAATACACCCCCTGGGATGCCGCCCTTCTTGAATTTTGCGTCATACATCTGCACTTGCTGGTGTGCTGCCAGGACGGCCGGTATGGCAATCTTGTTGAGCTTCTTGACAATCGGCAAATTGGAGTATGCCAGCTTCATGCCGAAATTCTTGAGGCAGATAGTTTGAAGCGTGTCGCCCTCTTTGGCGGCCACGATGCCAGGACAACCGGCGTGGCCAATGGTACTGCGCGTACTTTCGGTTTTGGCCACGGTGTTGCCGTTGCCGTCCTTATCGATCGTGATTTTCTTTGCGCCCCATTCCCGGTACTGCTTCAGCTCGATATTGGCGTAGAAGTCGTAGCCCTCCCGGGCGTCTTCGTCCAGGCTGTAGTCTTCCAGTGTACATTGGATGTTGTCCATGTTAAGCAGCTGGCCGCCGTCTGTCATGCGTACCATGATGAAGCGGAACGGATCCTGGCTCTGCTTGAGCTGTTCCAGCTGGTCGATGTAGGATGCCGCCCGGTCGAACTGGTTCAGCATACTTTGGTTGAAAGGGTACGCCTGGTTAGGCAGTAAGATTTTGAATTGAATCTCCGTCAGTCCCGGGTCCTTGATGATGTTGATGTCTCCATCAATCAAGGAAATTTCTTTGTTCCTGTTGCGGATTTTGGTACGCATGGTTTCCGGTGGAATCGGAATCTGCATCGTACCTAAATACATGTAATACATTTAGATCCGAACCCCCTCCCGGTCCATTTCCATAGCCCTTCTCAATGTGTTGACGATGTCCGACGTCATCCCGTCGATGTCCGTACCATTATTGATGGTATTGTCATTATTGACATGGACGTTGAACGTCTGCTGCTGCCAGGATACCATGACGTCCCGTTCGGCCATTTCCCGCAGCTGCTTGATTTCATCGTCGGTCATGCTGATTGAGTCGGCAATCATCTTCGTGTTATCGGCTGTCTTGCCGGTATTGTCCTTGATGGCCCGGCCCGTGCTGTCGTCGCCGCCACCTGCCCCTCCAACGCCCGGAATATCTGCGCCGCCTACCGATGGGGCGGCCGGGATTTCCGGCATTTTAGGGGTAAGGTCTGGCATGGAAAAATCATGATAGAAAACCTTATTGCTAGCTGTTTTTAGCCCTTCGCCGCTAACGTGGGATACCTCTGAGATCGTCGAAAAATGCGTGTGAAAAACGGAGTTGCTCAAAGAAGCGGCCTTATTAATGGCGCCGATGAACACGTTGATGGCGTCGATGACGATATTGATAGCGCCTGTAATGACGTCAACGATGGTTCCCCATACGCTTGAAACTAAATCGGGCAAATTCCCAGTGGCCGATGCCAGCGCCACGATAACCGCGATGACCGCCGCGATGCCGGCCACAATCCAGGCAATCGGGCAAGCGGCAATAGCGGCGTTTAACCCAAGCTGTGCAATAGTCGCCACGCGCGTTACACCAGAACCAGCTAATGTGTAAACGGTATAAGCTTTTACTAAGGTGTTACGGATAGCTCTAATAGCGTTCCCGACGGCGATGGCAATATTATGTGCTGAGGTAACAGCCGTTGCACCTTTCGTGACCACTGTGTATACCGCAATCATAAACGTTACCGCTCGAAAAATGCTGTAAGCCGTACCCAAGATAGCAATGAGCGGTGACAAAATTTCAATAACCTGTACCGTTGTATTGCCAAACCATGCCAATGCCTGAACAGCATAGCTTACACCATACGCAACAACAGTAAAGGCCATAGCCAGGCCGTCCGCCCATTGGTTGATGGTATCGGCCTGCATATTGGCGAACTGTGCCTCAATGGCCGCCTTGACGCCGCTGATTTTACTGCCCAGGTTTGCCCAGGCACCGGCCAGGCGGTTCGTTGCCTGAATCTTCTGGCCTTCTGGTGTCTGGCCGAAAACCTTGTTCATCTCGCCGACATTGTTGGTGATGACTTTGGCCAGCGTGGCCGCCCGTTCTTCTTCTGTGCCATATTTCATGGCCTGTTCTTCTGCATCGCTGAAGGTGATGCCGACACGGCGCAAGGCCGCCGTCTGCCCCTGCATGACCTTGCCCATGAGGTTGCCCAGGCCAACCATGGATTCCGCCGACGTGTTATAGCCATGCTGTTGTACTGCCAGGTTGTTCATGGCCGGGATGAGCGTTTTCAAGGCGTTTTCTGACGACAAAAATGTAGCCAGCTGCTGTGCGCCGGCCCGCTGTGCCCCGCCGCCGACAACACCCAGTTTCGTTTCCGCTCCAATGAGGCTGTTGATGGAAGCAATCATTTCTTGGTTTGCTCCCATCCGCTGCTTCATGATTGTTGTTAATTTCATCTGCTGCTGTTGGGCACCCTGATAAACAGAGATGGCCTTATTGACCGTCCCTATGAGCGCCTGGCCAGCCGCGGCCACGCTGGTGATGCCGATGCCCAGACCGACCAGATTGCCGACTTTGTTCAGCGTGCCCATTACGCCGTTGACGTGCTCGATACTGCTGCCAATGGCCTTGATGACCGGCGTCACGCCATCGGTGGCCACGAACCTTGTTTCTACCGTTTCTGCCGGCATAATCTCACCTCTCTACGGGTTCAGCGCTTTAGATTCTGCATTGATGCGCAATTTAATGGATGCAATGACCAGGGCTTTTTCGGCCCTGTCCATCGCGGCATAGGTCGCAGGCAGGATGTGAAGTTTTTGCAGTGCGTAATGCATGTATACAAAATCCCCGTCACCCTGCTCTATGCGTTTTTTGCGTCGTTAATCAAACCGTCAATCGATTTGGACATGCCGTTGATTTCCAACGCTTTCAATGTCAGCGCATTGAATTCGCCGGCTGTCAGCATGGTTTCCAACAGCTGACGCTTGCCGTATGCATGGTAGCTGTCCTGCAAATCAGCGTTGGCCAAATTAGGCTCTACGACCGACGCCACCGTCAGCTCAATGGTATATGACATGTTGTCGAAATCATTGCCGTGTGCGCACTTCTTCTTGATGCCATTATCTACGGTACATGATACCGGGGCCAGTACCCAGGGCACCGGTTTGCCGTGCTTATCTTTAAAGCGATCCGAAACGACGAACGATTCTTTTTCTACTTTCTTCGCATTTTCTGCCAAAAATACACTAACATCCATAACTTATATTTCTCCTTTCTCTTACTGCTGCATGCCATCCAGCAGGCTGTATTCTTCCGGCATTTCAAAGTGACCGACGGAAAAAGAAATATCGTCCGTCGCTTCATCGCCGCCGGCTTCCATCTTGACCAATGTAGCCTGGTTGATCAGGCAGTCTTTCAAGATGATAGTCTGCTTGCCGACGCTGGCCGTCGGGTCCTCGCTGGTGCACGTAATGTCAAAATACGTCGCTTCTCCTGTGTCCTGGTATTTCTTCAGTACCCTGCGGAACAGGGACGTGTTGGCGTAAATCGTCGCTTTCCCTTCGTAGGACTGCGTGCCAGGTTTGTTGCCGGAAACTGTCGTGCCCATAATCGGCACTTTTTTGTTATCGACTTTGGCCGTGGCTTCAATGTTTTTAAGCTGCATCAGCAGATATCGGATGCCGTCGATTTTGACATACGCACTGCCCAGGGCGGCATATACGGCGTCTTTGGCGTTCATTAATTTGGTGGCGTCTGCCATTCAGTATCCTTCCTTTCCCTACGCTACGTAGACGTACATATACAGTTTTTCCATAGCCGCTACCGGATTGACGTTGAAATTGACCAGGACGTCTTCTTTGCCTTCGCCTTTTGCTACGGTAATATCGCTGGTCTTGAAATCCGTGATAGCGTGTAAGGACAACAGCTTCTTTGCATAATCGCAAAGGTCATTCCACAGAGCTGTCCGGTCTTCCGGATCGTTCTGGCTCTTATCCATATAATTTTTCGCAAACATGGCGGCCACGTCGTTGCCAATCTGGTCCAGTACACGCATGACCTGGTTTAATGCAAAATCTTTCGTCTTGTGCTTGGTAAACGACACGAAAGAATTGATGTCTTTCAAGACGCGGTATTCGCCGTCTGCCACTTGGTGGAAAGCAAAATGCCCCTGCTCGATGTGCTTCTTCAGCGCGCTTTGCTTCGTATCGACTTTCATGGAGAATTCACCATCGTATACTTTATTGCCGACTGTTTCGTTGATTTGGCAGGAAGCTTCTGTCCCGGCCACCCAGTACACCAGGGCCGATTCTCCGAAATCACTATCAACCGCCGGTGTATTGACGTTGATGATTCCTTCGTAATCGCCTTCGTAGTTGTAGATGACACATTGGAATTTGCTGCCTTCGTCATCGCGCATGCGCTTTGTATACGACGCATAGAGCTTCTTGACGGTTTCATCTACCGATGTGCATGCCAGGATGTTGATAGGATACGATTCCAACAAATCCAAAAACTGGCTGTGGTCGGTCCCGCTTGCCGCGGTGCCGTTCGTGCCGCCTTCCATATTAGTTCCGGCTGTTTCAGTCAGTGATGCAGCGTCATTCCAAACGATAAAATCGTTATCTGCCAGCGATGCAACGTCCGTAACAGTCTGTGTGTCCATAAGTTCATTGTTGTAGTACGTGGCCACGTCAAACGCCTGCGTATTATCTACGTTCTTAGAAATGACCACCGTAATGTTATTACCGCAAATGCCGCTGTATCGGGCCGTACCATATGCGCATGTTGCCTTGTTGCCGCCGCCGTTCAGCCGATAGAAATACCCTGTCTTGAGATTCGTAAATAAATCACGGAGTCCCTTTAATTTTTTAGATGTGTAGTCATAACCAAAGTACTGTTCCGGGTGTTCCTGAAAATCTTCCTGCTCTACCGTGAAAATCTGTTTTTCCGGTCCCCAATCCAGTTCCAGGCCCATGGCGCCATAGCCGCGGTCGCTCAATTCGGATGCTGCTTTGACGACGCTGGCGAAATTGATATAGGCCCCTGGCAATACTTTGTTCTGCGTCAGAAAAATGCCTCCACCGTAGCTCATGTGTTAGTGCACCTCCTTATTTAAAAAATCGCGGATGATTTGTCTGGCCTCGTCGGCCGTATATTTTTTGTCTTCATCTAGCAGCGCATTGAGAATATCAGCATACTTCCCGAAACGGCCGCTCTTGATGAGCTGTGACTTATAGAATCTGGCGTTACTGTCCATTTCCATATGTGCTCTCCTCCAACGTTAAGTGTTTCATCAACGGGCTCGGTTCTACCGGTTCCTTCAGCCGGACAACATACGTCACTAAGAGATGTAGGGCGTCATCGACATATCGGTATGACATGTTCTGCCCGCGTATCTTGCCGTCGTCCGTATCAATTAAACGCAGTATGGCCATGAGGTCATACCCCATGGCATACGCGCTTTCTTTTGACGGGTCGAAATAGACAACGTCGAAACTGAATGTACCGCGGTATAAGTGAGTCAGCAGTTGGTTCATGGTAACATTGACCAGGTTGATCAGAATGTCGCCATCATTTAGTCCTTGCTTGACTTCGTCTTCGTAGACGCCGCCATTGTGAAGATTATTCACAATGGCCGTGGCCATCCCTTCGATAATGTCTTGTGTCGTCATTACTTGAACCCCATTTCGGCCAGCATGGCCATAACGTGCTTCTGCACGATATGGCTCATGTCGGCTTTGACTTCGTCGCATGAAATTTTCATCATGAATTGGCCTTCTACCCAGTGCCGTTCCCCGGTCTTACGGTTCAGCCTGGTGCGGTGGCCGTACTCGACATACGGGGCATACTTGGTGTCATTGTATAATGTGACTACCCAGTTATCGCCCTCTTTGGTGATGTCCGTTACTTTCCATTCACGCCTCAATGTACCGGACCGTACCGGCGTACGTTCTTTTACCTTGCGCAAGGCCAGGGCAACGGCTTCAGATAGCGCCGCTTTCGTGTGTGCTTCTACGGCTGCATTGCCCAGCGCCATCCGGTACTTCTTGAATCCGCTTGTGTCCATCTCAATTTTCATGGCTTATCACGAACCCTTTTCAATGTCACTTCTGCATGATGAGAGTAGACAGCGGGGACCGACGCGTTTTCAAACGTATCGGTCCTGCCGTCATCCCACACCACATCAATTACGGCACCGGCGGGGATAGTTACGGCGGACCCGTCATAAAACATCTTGATGATAGTCACCTGTGTATCCGCCGTATCTTTGCTTGCCGCTTCTGGCAGTGACTGGTAGCCAACCCGGCACCGGACCCCTTTGGCCAGCTCGGTCAGCGCCTGGCGCCGTATGCCCTTGGTCGTTGCCGCCTGGTATGTTCGGATTGTCGCGGTAGCGTCGTACAGGCTTTCAATGGCCTGTTTTACCAGCGCAATTTTCGGAAACATGAATAGTCACGCTCCTTCAGCAGCACCTTGGTCAATGCATCGATACGCTCTTCAGCTGTCGTTCCGCCGATGCTGACGGATACGCCGCCTTCGCTGATACTCTTGACCACATTCAGCGCATCGTCACCGATAATCTCCGCTTTCCGGGCCATCAGGAAGCGGCCGGCCACTATATCGCGCAAGTCATATTGCAGGCCGTCCGGCAGCTTGTCCTGGTTGATGTCATTCAAGATATGCTGCAGTTCGGCGGATAAGATATACTCAATGAGCGTCTGATCATCCGCTGTCGTCGCATACCCTGTCAGTGCTTTGATATAGGCGGCACATGTAGCCGCTGTTATATCGCTCATGAGCCCGTCACCGCCTTACTACGCCGTTGCTTCCGTATGTGCATAAATGGCGTCCATACGATTTTCCGGAATCCAGATGTCATGGAATTTACGGTAATCGATATGCCAGGAGTTGGCTTTCTGATAGGTCATGGGGTCAAAGATACGGACTGTATCTGTCTTGGAAACGGCAATCGGGGCGAACTGCGGGAAAATCAGCCAATGAATGTCCTTGCCGCCGCCGGTGATTACCTTGGTGCTGTCGTCTTTAGTGACAGTTGTTTTCATACGTGCAGACGACACTTTGATAATGGGAATATCATTGTACGCCTGTACATTGGTGTGAAGCTGGCCGGCTGTGAACTCTACCGGATTCAGCTGTTTCGGAATTGCCTGGTCAAGCAGGGCGCATGTCAGCGTGCTCATGACGATGACAAGGCCATTATGTGTGCCGGCTTCATCTTCAACAGCAGTAATATCAGCTTCCAACGCTTCCAGAATATTGTCTTTCGTGAGCGCTGCTGCCGTGACATGTTTCTTGGTATTCGCCTTGGTATAGATGGCGTTCCAGCGATACAGGTCGATTTCCGGAATGACCTTGGTACGCTGAAATTCGCCCATAACGTTGCCGGCTGTAACCAGGAAATTGGATTCGTCTACGTCCATAGCGTCGATGTCAAAACCGCGGCCGCGGTCCTGAGTCATCTTGAACGTTTCATACGACAGGGTTACGCCGCCAGACGTATAACCATTGGTACGGTCGTAGTCCGTCAGACCGTCCATGTCGATTTTCGGGATTTTGACCGTATCGCCGCCATGGTAAATGACCTGACCGGCATTGGCTTCCAGGAAGTTCGATGTAGCATCCTGCATAATCTGACGGTCAAGCTGAGTCTGAAATAAGGTTGCCATTTCAATATTGTTCGGCATGTGTTTGTCCTCCTGTAATCAACAATTTAAATTAGAATCGACCATGCATGGCGTTCCACAGGGTTTCCGCGGCTGCTTCTTTTGCAGTTTTCTTCGCGTTCCCGTCGGCAGATTCGCCAGGATGGAACCCGGTAAATTTGAAAGACGGGGTCTTCTTTTCTTCCTCGAACGCCCACGGATTTTCTTTCTTGACTTTGGCCAGGGCGTCGTCAAGGCCCTTGATGGTGCCATCATCTGCCAACTCATATTTATCCATGCCCAGCATGGCTTTGACAGCGGCGGCATTTTTGGCGTGTGCTGCAGTCAAAGAGGCTTTCAAGGCGCTGTCTACCTTCATCTGATAAATCTGGCCTTCATAATCCGCTTTCTGCTTCGTATTGGCTGCCTGAAGTTCTTCAATCTTGGTCTGCAGGTCTTCATTGCCTTTGGCCTGGTCCTTGAGCGTCGATAACTGCTTATCGCGTTCCGCTACCTGGCCTTCAGCAGCCTTTTTGGCGGCTTCCGCTTCGTCGAACTTAGTTTTAGCCACATAGTTTGCCGCAAGATCATTTTTCAGGGTGGCCAGTTTTTCGTCCGTCAGCCCTAACCCCTTCAATTCTTCGTCTGTCATTTTTCTATTCCTCCTCATCCTCTTCGTCATCATCGGTGACGAATTGTTCTTTCCATTGGTTGTACGTCAGACCGCCATCTGCCAGGACCGTCTTGCCTGTATCCGGGTCCCTGGCGGTTCTTTCTTCACCGGCCGTCAGTACCGGGTCATCGATATACGGGACCGTCGTTGTCCGACAATTCGGATGGAATGGCGGGGCCGTAAGCCCGACTTCGTAGTCAGACATATTGAATATTTGCCCGTCCAGGTCGGCACAAATATCGCATGTCCTGTCGTCCAGTGTAGCCAATATCTGATACTTGGTAATGCCCAATGCCTGGTAGCTTTGCCGGCTCCCTTCCGATGCGAAATAGGCAGCTTCTGTATTGACCAGTCTGGCCGCTGCATATTCCGCGACGTTGAAGCGGTCTTTGACAGTCTTCGTCATCTCTTTCGAGTCGATACCGGACACGAACCCGCGGGTAAAAACCTGTGTCAGCGTGTGGATCAGCTGTTCTTTATTGGTCCATGCCCGATACTTAAACGTTTTATTGTCGGGTGTCCACGGCTTCGACAAAATGCGTTCGATGCTCTTCTTGTCGATTTGCTGAAACGCTTCATACTTTCCCACTCCATTCTGAATCTCGTACGCTGTACGCAAATAATTCGACTCCAGGGCTTTTTGGCAGGAGTCATGCAGCGCATCGCTTTCTTTCCCGTACGCGTCATTGATGTACATGGCCGTTTTTGCTCTAAGCGCCTCTAAGCGCGTTATCCTCGCCCGCGTGGATAAACTGTCAAGCAGTTTAGAAAAACGGCTGTCATCGTCGCTGGTGACCATCCTGATATATTCAGTGACGTCGGCTTGGAACTCTTTGCGCTCGTTATCCCGCAAATACTGCTGCGCGTCTGCCAGGGTTAGGCCGCTATCATCGGCGTACTGGCTGTAAAAGCGTTCTATTTCTTTGTCGATTTCCCGGCATGCATAATCAAAGGCGTCACGGATACGGTCAATAGATTTGCCGGCGTCCTCAAAGGTCCGGTCATCCAATGCCGTAAAGCGGTCTTTCCAATACGCGTGGTTCTTATCTATTAGCTCCTGCTTCGTCGCCACTTGTGCCGCCTCCCATACCGCCGTAGTTTGCCATCATGTCTTGCATCTGCTCGGTTCGCTCTGCCTTGACCTTTTCCAGCTCGGCTTTGCTGTCTTTGACCCAGGGATGATTTGCAATGATGGTTTCTTCTGAGATGATTCCCATGCTGGCCCGACAGTTATTGATAGTGTCCCCTTCGTTGACCATCGTATCGCGGTTGAAGATGAACTTCACGTCCGCCGTCGGCTTTCCTGTTGCCGCGTTGAACGTGTTCACGAACCACATGAGTTGTTGCAAGGATGCTTGAAACTCCAGTTCCATTTCGTCGGCATCTAAATCGAGGTCGGTATACATGGACCGGATGTTCATCATGTTCGGTGTCCCGCTGGTCAGCCGCTCATCTTTGGTATCGACGCCGCGGCCGTTCTCGATGATAGCCCGCCGCAACAGGTTGATGATAGAGATGTAGTTTTCACTGTTGACGCTGATAGTCAGCGTATCAATGCCGCCCTGGTCGCGGACCTTTACGGCCCCCAATTGTGCCAGGTTGCGCCGGAATTCGCCCAAGTCCTGGCCATCGTAGTTACGGATGACCAGAATAGTGTTCCGTGCGTCTTCCTGCATGGCATCGGCATAATTGCTATAAAGCGTATTCAAGGCATCCTGCAAGGATTTTACACGCTGTATCAGCGGCAATTCGTCTTCATTCGCCTTGAAAGGGATAAGGGGGATACGGTCCCAGTTCATTATCTGAATGGGCTTCCCGTTTTCGGCCGGCTCCCCGGACCCGTCATTGATTACCAGGTACGGGAAAATCTCATCGCTTTCCGCTTTCAGGCCGCCACTTTCCCAAATGAATTTCTGTACGCCTTCCAGGGTGTACCATTCGACGCGCCAAACGATTTTACGTGTCTGCCCTTCGTATACTTCTTGCGGATACATACGGAGAAAGGCGTCAAGCTCCGTATGATCCCGGTCTTTCCAAAATGGCATCACTTCGTAGCCGTAGAATCGCTTGAATTTCAATACGCCATCATCCACATAAGGGAAGAGATACGAAATGCCACAGTTCAGGGCATCTTTGCCGACTTCCCGGAGTGTCCGACGGAACATTGACCCTAATTCGTCGTTGATGAATTCCTGCGCGGCGTCATTGTCCGTTTTCGTGTCTATCGGTTTGGCCAGCAAATAGTTTGTCTTCTGATCTACCAGGAAGGCATAGCGATTGTCTTTCAACTTGTTGTTCGGCAGGTTGTGAACCGTCGTCAGCTGGCCGCCTTCCCCGATTACCTGGCGTTCTTTGAGGTCGATAAGCTGGTTGTATAAGTAATACTCGTGGCCTGTCATCTGCCAGCGCCGGCAATCGCTGTTTATCCAGTGCGTTATTTCATGTTCGAGAAATTGTTTCTCTGTCATGTTCTGGTAAGCACCGTATTTTAAAATGGTGTTGAAAATGTCGTTTAAAAACATGTGCCCTCCCATCAATCAAACGAGAACGTTTTCCCGTCCATGTCTTCTTTGAGTGCATAGCGAACGCTATCAATGGTGTGGTCGTTGGCTTTCGGGTACTGGCTGATAAAGTTGCCGTCTTTGTCCTGCGCGAACTCATAACTAATGAATTCCCGATAGGTGTTTGGTGCCCGCCGCTTGTCGATGTAAATATGTGCCAAATCCGACAACCACTTAATACCGTAATCCCGACTATCCGGGCCCTTGCGGACTGGCAGGCACCGCAAGCCATAATCACACATTTCTGCGATGCTCTTTGGTTCGGCGCTATCTGCATAGACGTAGTTGTCTCCGATTTTGTCTTTTACGGCGTCATACGCCTTTTTGTTTGTCATGCCGGTACTGTATACCTCGTCGAACACGTACAGCGTGTGGTGCTTGCTGTCATAGTGCATTTTGGTATATGCGAACGGGTCCACTGCAAAACCAAAGTCAATGCCGTGGCGTACGTTGTCAAAATCGCGGATCATATCGTCAGTCATGGCCATATCTTCCACGTTGCCGAATACGTCGCCGCCGGTGCCGGTAACTTCGCCCAGGTACTCGTGAGCGTACAGATCCGGGCGCTGTAATTTCAGTGCTTCCGCTTCCAGGAAGAATTGTTCGCCCAGCCAGTCGCGTGGGACCTGTAAATAGGTGCTCGATGTGACCAGGCGGTCGTCCCGGTCTGTCAGCTGTTCAACATTGACCCAGTTGTCGCGGCTTTTGGGTGGATTGAACGAGTAGAAGCACCAGCATTTAGATCCACCGCGCAATAACGACTGATTAATATTACGAATTTCGGCCATACCGGCAAACTGGTCCAGCTCCTCATACCACAGCACCCCGACGTACCCAAACGGCATCTTTAGGGATTTTAGTTTTGCTTTATCATCGACGCCAAAGAACAGGATCTTTTGCCCGGTCCGTTTCAGTGTGATTTCAAGGGGTGACTTCTTGAATGAAAATTCGTCAGTCAGTCCCAGGGCATCAATGGCCCATTCAATTTGCTGATAAACGGAGTTCTTCAGCGTGTTGCCGACTTTACGCAAAACAACGGCGTGTAGCTCCGGGTCCTGTTCCAGTAGCTGCGGAATCTTGATGGAGATAAATGATGACTTTGTGCTGCCGCGGCCGCCCTTTAGCCAATAATGCGTATGCAGATGGCGCTTAATATCGGCGCTCAGTGCATCGAATGCCGGTATAATCAAGTTAGTGTCATCCATGGAAGGCGCCGCCGGCATCTGTTCGGCCTGCTCTTCATAGGCCCCGGCCAGGGTGGTGATTAATTCAAAGGCTCTGGCATCGCCTTTCAGGCTCTTTACTACTTGCGCCAGCATCATGGCATCCTGTACGCTGATATTTTTGCCCTTTGCGTCGGCCAGGCTCTTGATTTTCTTATCAATCTTCCCGTCTTTCATCGGCATGGAAAGTATGCTTTGTGCCAGCTCTCTCCATGCTTTAATTTGTCGCCGCTTCCGGCCAGAAGCCCGGCCGCCTTTCCGTCGCATTTCTCTTTGTTCGGCCTCACTTCGTTTTGTAATTTCAATCAAGTTTTCATTGTTCATCGTCTCCCATCATCCTTACAGCTAAATTCAGGCAACAAAAAAGCAGGCCGTTAGGTCTGCTTTAATTGATTTGTTCTTATTCTTCTTCGGCTTCATCTTCTCCGTAACAGTATTTTCAAAATAAACCGTCTTGCAAGGGAACTTGTACCCAATATCCCCGCCGTATACCACAACGGCCGACGGCTTCAGCCTCTTTATGGCTTCATCCATGCCGGCTTTCCAGATTCCCGTAGCGGCTTCGTCACGTTTGACACCAATTGTCGATACGCTGACCACGCCGCCCGGCTCGATTCCATCGAAACAGAATTGGAATGTCCCATCTTCTGCCCACGACAGTGTAGGGATGACATTCACGCCCATATCTTGCAAAATCTGGCCAATCAGCCGGGAACGGTACGTGTTCCATATCTTCATGGCCATGGGCATGTCCAGGTATAACGAAAAGTCCGGCGTCAGTACAAAGTCAAAGGCGGCCAGCCGTTCGCAATACTGCCCAGGGTCGTTCCAGACGCGCTCGAACTGGTAATCGTCCACATAGAAATGGATTCCCAAGCCCGGCCGCGGGTCCGTCGTCAACATGTAATTAAAACCGACAAGTTCGGCCGGCACTTCTGTACATTTACGGAGAAGCGGCATTTGGTAGAAGCCGGCTGTTCGCCCTGGGTCGTAGTCGTCCAGGTTGTATGCGTCCATGGTCCGTTGGCGTTCATTTTCTTTTTCCAGCTGCTCATTGTCATCAGCTCCCAATGGGTCCAGTCCGTCCAGGTCGAACCCGAAATCTTCCATAGAAAAGTCCAGGCCGTCCAGCTGGCGCAATTCTTCGCCCAGTAAATCGTCATCCCAGGTCGCTTTTTCGCTGACTTTATTGTCGGCCAGGCGAAACGCCTGCACCTGCTCTGGTGTTAGATCGTCTGCGATGACGCAAGGGACCGTCGTCAAACCTAAGAGTTTGGCTGCTTTCAGCCTCGTGTGGCCACAAGTGACAACGTTGTCCTTGTCGATGACAAGAGGTACCTTGAACCCGAACTGACGTATAGAATTCGCCACGTATTTCACGGCTTCGTCATTATGCCGCGGGTTCTTTTCATATGGGATAATGTCGTCAATCGGTTTTTCTACGACGTCCATAGTTCCTCCATATCTCTAACAAAAAAGCACCCGCCAACTGGTGGATGCTCTTCTGTATGTGTCTGTACTATCTAAGGAGTGTCTCAACATGGTAAACTCGTCGGCGTTGCCTGTTTGCCGTTTCATCTACGCTACTATTATAGCACATTGGTTGCCTTCGTGCTTGTGCCATTCGCTGCCATTCACTGCCATTTAGTGACAACTTTCGGCGTTCAGGAAGTCTTTATGCAGCTCCTCGAAACTGCCCAAGGCTTCGCGGTGTATCCGGTAGATGGTTCGTAGCGACATGCGTGCATGATCTGCAATGGCCCGCCAGTCCTGGTCGTTGATGTAGCGCCCCATGAGCACCGCTTTTTCCGTGTCGTCCGATAGGGCCAAAATCTTTTCCCTGGCCTCTGCCTGCTCATTTTGCAATTCAAGCAAGAGCTTCGCTGCATTCAGCTCCTTTTCTTCCAACCGGATATACAAGTCGCTCAAATCACTGCCACCCGGCCGGCCGCTGCCTCCACCAGGGGCATTAGCCGAACGGATAGCATAATTATCTAAGCGGGCTTCTCGTACTGCCTGCTGTGCTTCTTTCGCCAAAAATCGCCGGGTCCTTACGTGTTCCAAATACGTAAGTGCTGTCATTGTGTCTCCTTCTTACAACAATACCATGATAAAACTTTTGTTCTGTGCCACTTTATAGCCCCAACTTTCGATGACTTCACAAACCGCCTGGTTCACGCTGTCATCATTGGTCTTTTCGATTTTTGCGTAATGGTAATGCCGTTTCATGGCATTGCTGATTCTCTGCTTAATGGCTTCATGCATCAAGTTATACATTCTTTTTCACCTCTTTATGTGTAATTTATCGTGAATAAAATAAAAAATCCGTATCGGCGAAACTAAAACGCTTTATCTACCACCTTTGTAACGGTATCCGCAGACCGCTTTCCGTTTAGCATGACGGCACCGGCTTTTCACCGGGTGTCCTACGCTGGACCGCTGCCATGCTTTCGTCATGATATAGTGCTTCTTACTTCTGAATTTATTCATGAATCCTCCTACCAATAATAAATAGCAGTGGCCACCGCGGCCCAGAATAATAGCAGTCCCGCCAAAACGGCCTGGCGCATCCTGGTGGCCTCTTTTGAGCGATCAAGCATGGTTCACATCTCCCAACGTCAGCTGGCTGACCGTGATTTCCATGCGCGGGTTGTCGCTATAATGCTTTTCGGCCCGGATGGATACGACATAGCTGTCATCCTTGAAAAGGGCCTTATTGAGGCCGTCCATGGCGATTTTGATGTAATTATCCGTGTCCGGCCGCGACGTTGGGCGGATGTCCCCCAGGATAGCCCGGTCCCGCTTGCTCTTTGGCCAGCTTTTCGGGATACCCCGGTAGACCATGACCGTCACATGCAGCGGAACGCCCGGCGGGATCTGCCTGTTTTTTCGTGTAGCCATCTGCGCCCAGATTTCGTCGAAAATCCGCTGCTTGTACTTTCGGGACTTCCCCGGGTCATACGTGGATACATAGCCGGCATGGCGGCTGAAGCGCGGCCGCCCCTGTGCTACTGGCTCACCGAGAATGACAATATGAATCGGTGCCATGGCCGCGGCCCGCTCTTCCCTGGCGATGTTCTTCATGGCATCGTGCGGTGTCGGGTCGCTGTAATGTTCCTTGTTGTACTTATTCATCTTCTCGCCTCTTTTCTTGCTTTCTGCTCTTCCTGTTCGTCAATGTCGTCTATGAGTTTATTCACCAGGTGGGCCGAATGTTCCGTCCGTAGCAGATCATAGGCCAGCATTGTAACGGCATCGTAGGCGCTGTCGGCTTCTTCCACTTCGTCTACGTCTTCACATCCCAGATACTGGCGGTAATACTCCGCTGCCCTGTATCTGATATGTTTCTTCAGTATGTCTTTTTCTTCGTCTGTCATGCCTGTCACCTCCTAACCTTTAATCACCGAATAATTCTCTGAGCAGGTGCTCGATCATGCATCCACCTCCCTCGTCATCAGACGGGCACCATTCCACGCAGTCCGGGGCAATGTTGGTGATATTATACGAAACACGCTGTATGTAACACGATTCGTCTTCCCCTTTGTGGTAGTAGGTTTTACATAATTCGTCTTGTTGCTTTTCAAGCAGTTCCCTGAGTTTCTTTTGTTCTTCGTAGGTCATGACGTTTCGCCCCCCTTATCCTACTAATCGCTGATTCGGTCCGGACACGGCCAATCCATACGGCTTGACCATGTCGTAGATCCGGCTTCCCAGGGCCCCGTCAATTGCTGCTATGTCTTTGACCGTGTATTCGCTGCTGAACAGCGTCGTCTTGTGACTGAGGTAGCGGGCATTGATGAGGTCAAAGAAAACGCGCAATTCGTCTTGATCGATGGCGATACGATCGCCGGCTTGCTTTCCGGAAAACTTGAACATGTCATCGATGTACAGATTCTGGTACCGTACCCATTTTTGCATTTCTGCTTCATAGTCATCTTTGAAGCTTTTAGACGCTTTGACCAGCCCTGGCATAATGCTACGGTATGAGAAATAGTGGTGTGGCTCGCGGTACCGCCGGGTAAGCTCCTGGCAGACGGCGATGCAGATATGAGTCTTCCCCATGCCGCTGCTGCCAAATACGCCAAATCCCGGGCCACCGAATGTATGCTCTGCCAGGTACTTTTCCGCCATGGCCAACATTTTTGCGCTGTCCGGTGTTTTCCCCGGGTCAAACGTAATCAGATTGAAGCGGGCGTAATCGCGCGGGCTGATACCGCTGTGCTGAAGCCGGCGTACTACCTGGCGCCGCTCATAGCAGTAAGGGCACGCCCTTACGCTTTCGTAGCCGTCGTCCGTTACTTCATAGGTCCATCCCGTATTTCCACAGTGTGGGCATTGGATCCCGTCCGGCGGTGTAGCGAATTCCGGTACGACCCTTTCCCGGGTATCGGCCATAGTCCTGGCCCGGTCAATCTTTGCTCTTATCCGTTCGCGCTGCTCTTCTGTCAGCGCTTGTGAAATGATTGCCATGTTACTTCCCTCCTAAAACGGGATTTTCTTGTACTGGTCTGCCAGCGGGTCCTTTCCTTCCGGCTTCGTGCCATCGTCATATCCACTGGCTTGCCAGCGCTTCAAGATTCCATGTACATATGCCAGGCTCCGTTTGTTTCGGTCCACGGCCCTGTCAATCGCTTTTATGACAATATCGCTGCCAAAATCGTCAACCATGGCCTTGATCTTTTCTAAATCCATTTCGCCTGGCATAGGGTAAATATTTTTCCGGTAGGCATTGACAGCAGCTTTCAAGCCGTCGCCCCTACTACTGCTTTCCTTTACTTTACTTTCCTTTACTTTACTTTGTGGATTATCGTCGTCATTAATCGAGTTTTTGTATACATTAACTAAGTTTTTGTAGTCAGAAACGTTTATAAGCAGAAATCTCGCGTCGTAACGGACCGACGTTCTGCGGGCTGTCGCTTCAAAAAAGCGCTTTTGAATCCCATCGGACGTAAGTACGCCGTATTTTTCGTACATATTGGCGTTAAAGAAGCCTACCTGCGTCGCCTTATCGACAACCGCGGTAACTGCGCCCTCGCTGACCCCAAGTTCGTCGGCAATCAGAAAAGGCATATCATTGTCCCACCGTAGGAAATACCCCTCTTCGCGATAGGTATTAGCCAGCAGGCTGATTAGCACCGGGATAGACTGTATTCCGCACGCTCTCATTATTCGTCTTACTTTCACGTTCTGCAAAAACCCGACATCCAGGGGGAAATAATCAAGCCCCTGTTTCGTCGGCCTGGCCATCGCATCACCTCCCTTGCAGAACAGGGAAACGGAACCGCGTCCGCTTCCCACATCCCATTACAGGTCAAGTGACGCGTCCAGTATGGCGTCATCGGCTTTTTCTTGAGCAGAGCGTACTTCCCCCGTGGCCGGGTCCACATTGTCTGGAATCTGTTCGGCCTGAAGGTCAATGACGTGCTGCTCATCATCAATCTGCCCCGTCGCCAGATCCGACGCAATCTTTAGTGTAGCCGGGTCTGTTGTCTGGTAGTTGATGGAGAGCAGGCCCCATTTGCCCAGGAGCTCACGAAGTACGGTTTTACTGGCCATGGCTTCCCAGTTGTCGCGCCATCCTTTGCTCTGATAATTGCCTTTCCTGAATTTCTTTTCGTGGCAATTAATCTGCTGCGTGGTACGATAGATGCACTTACGCATACCGTTCGTCAACTCAAAGTACGCGCAATAGCCGGCAATCGGTGTCTTTTGTCGTTCTTCTTCATCGTCCATCCATCTAAATTCGGCTTCTTCCGTCAGCCGGTCATAGTTGAGTAATTCCCCGTCCCGGACGTCCACGACGTTGATTTTCTTATAGACCCCGGTACGGACGGCCAGCTGGTACAGACCTTTATAGCCGATGATGAACGTGGCTTCCATTTTGCCCTTGTTGCGGAACGGGACGATATAGGCCTGACCCAGTGCCGGGTCAATCGGCAGGTCGTAGGACGCGGCCCGGAGAGCGGATTTGATGATGCTGTTCGGGTTGTCACGGTACACTTCCATCATGTTCGGATCGTCGTTAATCATCGTGACCAGGGACCCGACGAATTGCGGCGCCCGCTTCCCCAAAAGCTCATCAATCCGTTTCTGGTACCCTTCCCGGCTGAGAAGTGCATTGAATGTAGCCGCTACGTTTTCGTGTGCGCTGGCCGTCGGCTGAATGGTCGCGCTGCGTTTTACTAAGGTCGATTTTGTCGTTGCCATTTATTTTTCTCCCTTCTTTACAGAAATGCGTACGTGTTTTTCCCGTGTGGGTTCTCCCACTTTGACGTAATCGTCGTACAGATCCGGATGGTCGCCTTTAAAACGCTTCGTGTCGAACGTCTTGCGGCCGGCTCGTGTCTTCCAGGCGACCTTATATGTACCGACGGTTGCGACTTCGTTGTCTCCCATCATGGCCTTCAAACGGTTTTCCTGTGCTTCAAGGGCCTCGCCGATTTCTTTCTGACGCGCCTTGTAATCGTCGATAAGCTTGATGATATCTAAAGCATCGCCTGGAAGGTCCAAAACGTCGTCACGGCCGCCAGGATACTGTTTTCCGAGCATCTGTGCCGTCACGTAGCTGCCGTCGATGTCCGGCACGATTCCCATCTTGACGTTGACGTCCCAGAATTCTTTTTCCGCGTCGAAAAGTGCCTTGATCTGCTCATCGTTGCGCGGGATGTATTTCTTGCGGAAATCCTGGCCACCGATGAGGACGGCGATCCACCAGCCCTTGAGGCCTGTGGCCATCATGTAATGCTGGCATTGTAAGAGGTAGCTCGCTGGCAGGTCGTCGCCGTCCCATTCGTGTGCGGAAAATGCGTTCGTCGTTTTGATTTCAAGGCCGATGTCAGCGTCCAGGCCGTTCTTTTTGCCGGGGATCAGACGGTCGATGTTGGCCTGCATCCATGGGTATGTCTTATTCCTCATCATGCCGCGTCGTTCGACTTTGAAGCCTGTTTCGTCGGCAAACCAGTCCGCGACGACCGGTTCCAGGCGGATACCGGCCTGGACCGACGGCTTACTGCTGATGTCTTCAGGTTCTACCTGGCCCGTCTTTTCAAGCCAGAGCTTAAAAGGGCTGCTCCATGGGTTGTACCCCATGATGGTACCGGCGTCACTGCCGCCGATGCCCTGTTTGCGAAGCTGAAGCCAGGCTTTGCGATACTGCATTTCCTTGACGTTCATAATGAGTTCAGCATCCATGTTTTTTACCTCCTTCCTTTTCTTCATCCATTACCAGCACACGAAATACATGCCCAAAATCACGCAATACCTTTTCATACGGCTGCCCATTCAGCACGGCCGCCCGCTTCAGAAGCGCGCACATCATGAACATGGCTTCAGCGCCAGTACAGCACATGTTTGTGCTGGTGCCACATCCAGTGGCGTCGCCAGACGCGTCTTCTGTAATGTGGTCGCACCACGCAATGATGCAGTGACGGCCTGCGCACATGCACGCCCGCTTCAATGCGTCACTCAATGCATGCAATGTTTCTTCAGAGACGCCCATATTGTCTTGATTTACGTTTGATTTCGTGTTATCCATTGCTTTTTCTCGCTTTCTGTGCCATAATGTAGGCACAAACCAATATTTTATAGAGGGCTGACATTCATGGCGGGTGTCAGCCCTTTTTCTGTGCCGCCACACATTTTATTAGGTCCTGGCCTTCGTATTTCGCCAGGAATTCGTTGAACCGGAACTTACGTACCCGGCGATACCGTCCCACCCGGATAGATGGCAGCAGGCCCGCATCTAAGAGCTGGTAAATAAATCCCTTCGTGGTCTTCATCTTCTTGGCGATTTCCGGTATGCTATATAATTCATCCGTACTGTCCAAAATGATTTTGACGGTTTCAGCCATTACATTCACCTCCTACCGGATGACGATTTTCTGCCCCGGCGTCAGCGTGCAATCATCGTCCAAATCATTGTTGATTTGGAGCTGGTACACGATTTCGCGGACGTCGATGCCTTGTTCATCGGCTACCGGGCGGGCAATATCCCATACTGTTTCACCAGGTTCGACGACGTGGATCCGGGCCGTTTCCGCTGCCAACGTCGTCGTCGGTGTTGCTGCTTCAGCGGCATACCGGCCCACGCAGAATCCGACGCCTAACGCCATTGTAACGGCCAGGCCGATCCGGATAGCGTGGCTAATTCTTTTTGGTGTTTCCCGCTGTCTGTGATGCATGCGTACTTCTGTGACTTTCATAAGGAATACTCCCTTTCAATCTAAGTCCCAGTCTCCCGGGTTGTCCACTTCATTACGGCGACTGTCTTGTAAGATACAGCCCGTAAAATGAACACCTTTGTACCAAAATGGGCAACCTTGACAGTAATTAGTTTCGGCGTTATATCTATAGGCTTGGCAACAATCCCTTATTCTCTTTGCACATTCCCATAAATCTTTTTTAGTCATCTCTGTTCCTCCGTTCTGTTTAATGCCTCTTTAGCTGTTTAGCTTCTTTTCTCACCCCATGCTATACTTGTACTGAAAGGAGGTGAGAATTATGAAATCAATTTATGCTTGCTTATGTGGTACTTGGGTCAACTTGAGTGCTTCAAACGCTACCGTTGACGATGGAAAGCCGGTAAATAATTGGTGGGAGAATGAAGGCGACAAGCTTTTCGACTACGATTATCTCAACATTCAATACAATGGGAAAAACTATCGTATTCACCCCAGCTTTATTCAAGTTGTTACCGGTTAAATTCCATATCAAACCATCTTCTTATTGATTCGCAGGAAAGGTCATCAAGTGCCAGCTTGGTGGCCTTTTCTTCATATTGACGGTCAATAATGGTTTTGATGCGTCGCCATTCGTTCGCTTTTAGCCCATTCACTAATTGCAATACAATGGCCAGCTTTTCTTCGTTCGTCATGCTGCTCGCCTCCTTTTAACGAAAAATGTTTCATGATATACTTTTAAATAAAGGATGTGATTTGATTGAATTGGTATTATCTCTTAGCCATCCCTGTTTATAAGCTTGCCGTCAATGCAATTAATTTGTATCAGTTGAACCACCTAGAAAAACAATATTATCGTTGGTTAGTGAATCGAACTGATTTTGCACCGTTGGCTGAAAAACGACAGCTATTAAAAAAATTAATGGAAACAGCTAATGTAGATGACGCTTTTATTTCTCGCACACAACCAATAGGTTTTGGAAGAATTGTAAGCGGCCATTACAACGTTTTTGAACAATTTCCATCAAATGAAACGGACATTGTTCAGATTACTATGTACAAAATGTCTGAAGCTCGTGGAGTATTTAAATCAAACTGTTGGGAAACTTTTAACCCTATTTATTGGATCCAGTTCTTTGTCTTTTTACCGAAAAGAATATTGGGGTATTTGGGCGTAGCTCCCGATTGGATTATCACAAGGCTTTGCCAGGTGATTTGGGGTATGCTCCTAGCTGCTATTTCTGTTCTGAAGCTGATATACCCGGATTTCTTTCAGCCACTTCTTTCAAAGCTTCTTTATTCCATAATTCAACTACTTTGAAACGGTTTAAAGGGATTCCACTTTTCAGGCTTAATTCGGACATAGCCTGCTCTGCGTCCTTACGATATTCGTAGGCATTATTCGCTATTACTAAATATTGAATTCCTTTTGGAGAATCTGGTACTCTCTTGCGATTTATGTAAGAGAGTATTTTTTTTAGTACTATCATGCTGCTGCCTCCTTTTATAAAAACCTTTCCATATCACTGGCGTCATACGCGTCTACGGCGCTGATTTTATCCACCAGCTCGCCGTCGTTGGCATTGATGACGGCCAGGTAAACGCCGCCGCCAAAGGTGCGCACCAGATAATTGTGCAAATCTGCGAAAGTGAGGTTTCCGCCTTTAGGACTTCGGAACGACTGCATCATAGTTCCGGTACAGTCCCGGGTTGGCTCCATGATTAGCTTTGCCATGCTGCTGCTTCCTCCTTACTTTTATTAGAAAATATTCTTGTCAGTTCTTTTTATTTAGAAAATATTCTAATTTTAAATTAAAAAAAATGGCAACTTTTTGCAATTTTTCGACCGTCGGGCTTGACTGTTTCCACTTAGAGATGGTCCCGTTTGCAAATCCTAACGATTGTTCCAATTTCCGTATTGTAATTTTTCGAGAATCACACAAGTGTTTGATGTTCTCGTAAATCATCATATCGCCTCGCTTACATTGACAAATTTTAGAAAATATTCTATTATTTAAATGTGATTTGATATAGAAAACTTTCTACGCTCTTATTATATTAGAAAGCTTTCTGTATGTCAATATATGTATTAGAAAATTTTCTAAATTAATGGGGTGTTTTTATGAATATTACGGAGAGAATAAGAAGCCTATGTGAAGAAAACCGAATAACAATTATGCAACTTGAATCGGAACTTGGATTTTCTAACGGTGCTATCTCAAAATGGAAAAAATCAAGTCCCAAAGTAGCGAATCTTGAAAAAGTAGCGCAATATTTTGGCGTTCCGATTGACTATCTATTGGGAAATTCCACTATTACGAAAACAAAATACAGCTCCAATAAAGGCGTTCGCATCCCAGTTTTAGGGCGTGTTGTTGCCGGCATTCCTATTGATGCTATTGAAGAAATTATTGATTATGAAGAAATCCCAAAAAGTATGGCTGCCACGGGTGAATTTTTTGCTTTGCAAGTGAAAGGCGCTTCAATGGAACCAACGTTGCAAAATGGTGACGTTGTAATTGTAAAAAAACAGCCTACTGTTAATTCTGGAGACATTGCAATCGTCTTGGTAAATGGAAATGATGCAACCATTAAAGAGGTTAAAGAGTCTCCAGCCGGCATTACATTAATTGGCCATAATGTAGCTGTATTCACGCCGCATTTTTATTCAAATAAAGAAATAGAAAATTTACCAGTTAGGGTAATAGGAAAAGTTGTAGAAATGAGAAGAAAACTTTAATTTTTTTACTTTGAAAGGTGGTAATCGTATGGATAAGTTTTTAGGATTTTTAGGAATTATTTGTATTTTATGGTTTATTGTTGGAATGTTTATCCCTGGGAAAGTAGCCCCTTTTTTCAATGGGAACCGGCGTAAAAAGATTTTCGTTACTTTCTTCATCGCAATGATGGCCATTGGTGGTATTGGGTCTATTGTAGATCCTTCCCCGTCTTCTACCAAAGCAGAACAAAAACAGGAAAAAGTATATAAAATCGGAGATACTTTGGATGCGAAAAATTTTGAAATCACTGTTTTGAATAAAGACGTTGCAAAGCAAGTTACGGATAGCAGCGGATATTGGCATACGGATGCTAACGGTAAATTTGTAATTCTAACAGTTAAATATAAAAACATTTCAAATGCCGCCAGAAGATTAGACAATAGTGCTTTCCAGCTTAAATTGGATAATAATACGTATTCTCCGTCTACGTTGGTGTCATCGTCTAATGATAATATCTTTTTGGAAAATATCAATCCCGGCATCGAAAAAACAGGTAAACTTTATTTCGATGTACCCGATGATGTCGCCAATTCTGACGATTTTATTTTACAGCTATCCAGCTCATTTGTATCGGATAATTCATCTGGCAAAATCGTTCTGAAGCAGTAATAGTTAAAGGTGATGGCGATGAAAGCGAAAACATTGGTAATTTCATTATGTGCAGTATTCCTTTTAGTTTTTCCTTCGTTTGCTGCCAGTTGGTATTGGATAGGCCAGGGAGAAGATGGTGAAAACTTATATATCGACAATGGTTCTGTTGATAAAACATCGTCTCGTGCTATTTTGTGGATATTGATAACAGATATGCCCTACCCCAATCAGCTAAACGCCAAACAAGCTCTTTTCAAGATGTATATCTTGCCGAACGCCACAGGCGGGTGGGAATATATGCAGGTACAGCACCCAGATGGATCAATCACGCAATACAACAATAACTTGGAAATACATCCATTCCCGCCTGACTCGATAGGCTATAAAGTATGGCAGTCAACTTATTAGCCTGCATACAAAAAGCGCCAGCCGTGTAGGCCGACGCTATCATTTCATCGGGGCTCGGTATGCAGCTACCCCGCCCCAGCTTGTGTTGTTGGTGAACCCGGCGAAAGGTTCGACCTCATTATAGCATGGAAACATGCAGAAAGGAAGTGATTGCATGGCACATTGTCGAAAAAAGGGGAACCGTTGGTACTATCGTGTCACGTGGACCGATGAAGAAGGAACGCATCATGCAGAGCGCGCCGGCGGAAAAACTCGAACGGAATGTCTCCAGGCATGGCGTGAGGCCATGGCCGAAATCCAACGCCGCAGTGAGCTGAGAAAGACGGCGTTGATGCCATTCGGTGACGCTGTCGATGAATGGCTTGAAAAAGAAGTGGCCGTCAACCGCAAGCAAGCCACGTATGACTCGTATAGCTCCATCGTCCGGAATCATCTGACAAGCACGATAAGGGCCATCCCGCTGAAGAAAATCACCACGGGATTATTGCAGGACTGGTTGAATGACCAGCGGAACTACTATAGCCGATCCACGGTCCACGCCTGTTATGCTGTCGTAGGCGCCGCTTGTAGATGGCTTGTCAAAAATAGGAAGTACCTGGTGGAAAATCCCATGGCCGACGTCGTCATGCCAAAAACAGATGAAATCCCCAAACCGATACGCGTCTTTACGGCTGACGAAATGGCAAAGATATTTGCCCATTGGCCGGCTGGCCATCGCTATCACCTTCCCATTGCCCTGGCATACTATGCCGGCCTGCGTATCGGCGAATGCCTGGCCCTCACGTGGAATGACGTGGACCTGGCAGCTGGCACGCTGACCGTCACATCGACACTGTATGACCATAAAGGGCTCCCTACCCGCGCCAAAACCCCAAAAAGCAGCTGTTCCGCTCGGACCGTCGCGTTCGGCGAACGGCTAAAGCAAGAATTAATCATGAAACGATGGCAGCAGAAACAAACCCGCTTCCAGGCCGGTCCATTTTACAAAGAAGGCCCAAACGGCGGTTATGTCTGCGACCGCGGTGACGGTGGCGTCATGACATCGAACGATATGAGATGGTTCGGTATGTGGTGCAAGCAAGAATTCGGCAGTGGTTCCTTCCATTGTCTGCGCCATACCCATGCCACCATGCTGCGCGAACAAGGTGTAGGCCTCGATTATATTGCCGCCCGCCTCGGGCACTCCAGCATGTACACCACGGCAAAATTCTACGATGCCATCACAGACAAAAGAGAAAAAGAAGTCGTCGAACTCATCGACAAAGTCTTCTAATTTAAAAAATTCCCACTTTCACTCCGAAAGTGGGAATTTTTTTGGGAAGAATGCCGATAAACGGCATGGTTAAGCCAAACTGAGATTAACGTTAAATTATCGGAAGTAATAAAAAATACGTTGATATAGTGTCATATACTTTTAAACTGGCTGGCGTTGTTACGCCGATTATCAAGCAAGTAGCTAAAAATATTTAACTATGTTTTTATATGCTTTTATACAAGTTTTCGCCATCGGCGGCGGAAAAAATGGCGGAAAAAAAGTTATTTTTAGTCGAATATCATAAAATATTTACGTGTATTAAAATTATCAGCTGATGTGCTATAGCTAAAAAGGACAGCTCATTTCGAGCTGTCCTTTTTGAGTTCGTTCTTGATTCCCGCGGCTTTTTCTTTGCATGCTTCTTGTATATAAGAAGCCATGCTGAGGCCGCATGCTCCAGCCCATGCTTTAATTTGCTCTTTTGTTCCCTTCGGAACTCTAATCGTAATCGATTCATAGTTTGCTTTGAGCCACTTTTCATTGGCCCGCTTCCGACTTTCTTCCATATTATCCCTCCTATCAGCAATCTCCTGGTTCTTCGTGCTCGCGCCATGGCGGAAGGGCCGGGTTACATTTTTTCAGATTTGACATAAGCCGTTTGGCGTCAGCAAAGGCTTTCGCTACTTGCGTCATGCGCTTTGCTGGGATATTTTTGGGGTCAATTTCGCTGGAAAAAATCTCCGGATCAGAATCAAAGAGCGAATACCGCAGTGTTCCCATGCGTGCCGATTTAATCAACGACATTCCTTTGTACGTAAGTACAATATGCGGCCACGTCTTGGATACTGTTAGTCAAGCCGTTATTGGCCGTTGAAAAGATACCGGTCACGACATTGGTATTAGCATCAAAAAAGATGTAAAACGATGACCCGTAGGCATAGCTATAACTGTATCCGCCCTCAGCATTGGGTACTTTATCCGAAATGTGTGTCGGTTCTCCGTAAATAGATTGTACATAGTCCGCCGATGAACCAATAGTGACACCACCAATCGCAAATTCTGAATCAGGAATGGCAGCAAAGACGGTAGAAATTGATACAATCAATAATGAGAATATGCTAAGAATAAGGCGTTTCATGTTACCACATCCTTTCTATTTTATGATATTTTGATCTTTACTTAGCCGTATAGTACATCTATAATATAGAAGAAGCAATTGCTGGTATTGGCTGCGGAGGCGTCACCTCATTAGAGCGTGAATCCGTAGAGGTACTGCCACAGTTGTTCCTATAGAATCAGTTGTCGATGATATTGGCCCAAGATATCCCGTTTCTATTGAAGCGCTCTTTTGGGAAGTACGGTCGACAACTGATTTTTTTCTTATCCAGATAAAATCCAAGAGGCCGTCGTTGTAAGACAGCCTCTTGTTCTATTAAGCGGTACATTCCCTATTTCGGTGTAACGGCTACGACGCGGACAGGCAGTCCGGTCGCGCCTTCGATATTGGGCCAGGCTGCCAGGAGGATGGCGCCGGCAGGCGCTACTCTGTCGAGGTTATCCAAAAGCTCGATTTGGACGTGGCCCTGGCTGAGGACGTAGCGTTCGCAGATGAGGTCCCCTGCTTCAGCCGCGACGGCAGAGGCATCGGTATCAAAGGTTTCGTGGCCGTTGGCTGCGGCGTGGCGGACTTCATAGATGTATTTCAAGGCTTCCAAAGACCAGCCTGGCGCATTTTCATTGCCCTCTTCATCGAAACCGCAGAGCTTGTCGTTGTCCGGCCAGTTCTTGGCCCAATCTGTCCGCAGGGCGACAAAGGCGCCTTCCGGGATGTCGCCATAAGCGGCTTCATAGGCTTTGATGTCGTCGACAGTGACGGCGTAATGGACGTCTTTGGCTACTTTTTCGCTGATGTCAATGACGACTAAGGGATAGGCCATGTGCTGGACGCCGAAGCCATCTGACAGTGCTGTCCCTTTGGCAAAATGGCCTGGGAAATCAATATGTGTTCCGAATTGCCCGGGGAATTTGAATGTCTGGATCAAACATTCCAGCATGGGATTGCCCCAATCGAAGACGGTTTTCCCGATTTCTACGGAGCCTTCAGGCATGCCTGACCAATACGGGCTGTCGTTGTTCAGCCGATGGCTGAGTTCTACCCATTCGTAATCGGATTTCAGTTGTTGTAAGAGATTCCATAATGCATGTGTTGCCATAAGGACACTTCCTTTCTTAATTCAAAGATTCCATGTTTCTAATACGGACATCATGGCCCTTTTTTCAGCCGTCGCATCTTCTAAATGGAAGACAGCGAAACGGTTGCCACTTTCGGGAGTATAAATTTTCTTCATGACCGGATATCCCGGTTGGGCCAGTGCTTCTTGTGCCAGTTCATCCCCTTGTTCAAAAACGGCTTTGCCATAATAACGGAAAAAGAGTTTTCCTTTTCCCATAAGTCCACAGATTTCTACATAAGGATTTTCTTGCATTTGGCGATAGACTTCTTTCATAGCGCCGACGCCAAAATAGTTCACCCCATCTTTCAGCATGTGGAAACTGATAGGTCGCGATTTGGGGCGGCCAGCTTCTATGGTATTCAAAAAGAAAGCCCCGCTCTCATCAACACAAGCGTTTAACCAATCGTTAATTTTTTTTGCAATGATTTGTTTTTCGGGTATATGGTTTCTCCTTGGTTGTTTTTGTGGGATTATGTGGGATATTGATTTTTTATATTCCGATAACTTACAATGCCATAGGTCTGCATCGGCTTGTGTAATGGGACGGATGACCCGGCAGGGATTCCCGGCTGCGACGACATGGCTGGGAATATCATGGGTTACGACGGAACCGGAACCTATGACAACGTCATCGCCGATGGTGACGCCAGGATTGATGACGACATTACCGCCAATCCAGACGTCTGAACCGATAGTGACCGGTTTGGCGTATTCCAGGTTGGTATTGCGGACTTCGGCGTCGATAGGATGACCGGCCGTATAGATACTGACGTGAGGTGCTAAAAATACATTGTCGCCAAAGGTGACGTAGTTTTCGTCTAGTATGGTCAGCCCCGTATTGGCAAAGAAATGACGGCCAAAGCGGATGCGGTCACCATGGTCGAAGTAGACCGGCGCCAACAGCACCATGTCATCTGACGCCTGGGCAAAACAGCGTTTCAGTTCTTCAAAAGCCTGGCGGTCGTTCAAATCGTCAGAGGCATTGAATTTCCGCTGCGCCGCATGGACCCGCTGGAAGCTGTCATCGTGAACATTGAACGGGTCGTACAGCTCCTGGCCAATCATGCGGTCCCACTCTTTCTGATTCATGGGTCTAGGTTCCTCCTTTTTGTTCATTTCTATTCGATGACGGTAAAGGTCAAGACGGCTGCCCGGTTCCAATCACCATAATCTGGAACGAGTTTCCGATGGGTCGTCCCCAATTTCTTCCCTGTGAATATGGCTTCTGTTGAACCACGTGGATGCTTTTTACCGGCTGCTTTCATAGAAACAACGTCCATATTGTCATTCGCGCTGCCCATCCAGCGGACTTGTCCCGGGTCCAGGCTATCTTGTGATGGCATAATATGGACACTTTGGCCAAGATGTAAAACAATGTCGTTATTAGAAACAATGACAGCCCCTTTAGGCGTGCTGATCTGATAAGTAATTACGAAATTGTCAGCACCCGGACTGCTCTGCGAAGAGGATTGAGAATCCGCTTGCTGACCAGTTTTTGCTCCGGCCTCTTTCAGCTTATCGATGACCTCTTGATTCTGAGCCTTGATGGCTAAATCTAAGGCCGTTTCTCCGGCCTTATTCGTCGCATTGATATCGACGCCATGCTGTAGACAATCATCCAGACAATCTATTTTTCCACCTACAGCCAATAAATGAATCAATGTATCACCTTGGTGATCCACTATCTTCCAATCCGCATCGGTGAGCTTATGGGCGGCTTCTGCCTGGCCGGCCTGAACGGCATAAGATAACGCGGTCAACCCGATATCATCGGCATCGTTCACGGTATCTCCGTGTTCACTGATAATTTTGTCAATTAAGTCCCCCTTTCCAGTATGAGCCGCTGCCATGAGCGGTGTTTTATGATTTTTCCCAGACAGTGTCATATCAAAGCCCGATTTTTCAAATAAATCAACCACTTTGTCATTTCCGTTCTCAATGGCATCGATAAAAGCATCGGCTGTGTACTCAATATTCATCTCATGTAGTTCTTTTTTCGCATTATCTGCCGTATTGCCGCAACCAGCAAGTAAAAGAATCATGCACAAGAATAACACTATAAAAGAAAATCGTTTCTGATAATATTGCATCTTCATGCCTCCATTTATTTTACCCTTGAATCCGATACCATAGCTGCATTTCAAAATCGTTGGGAATCCCCGGTTCTGACATGAGCTGGCCGAAGCCTACGACAATGCGCGTCATGGTTTGGCGAAAAGCCTTTTCCAGGGGCATTTGCTTCACTTTATGGAGATACCACGATTCATGGACGGAAAGACACATCCCCGATTTCAGCAGCAACAGACGAGCATCATGGGCCGTCTGGATTTTCTCGGGGTCGCCCTGCGTATCCGCCTTGGCCGCTTCCAAGAGCTCCCGTTGTTCGTCTGGCGAAAGGTGGCTGCGGAACATATGCTGAGCCAGGCGCCGGAACCATGCATAGTCTTCCCCGGCATCGGCCAACAACCGCGTCATGAGTTGTTCTGAAGCCCTATCTTCTAAAAAAGCCTGTACGCAGGCCAATTCCTGATTTTCCAAAGACAATCGTATCACCTCACCGATTACAAGGTACTTTTTGTAACATATCTAACAGACAATCCTTTATAAAATTATTCTACATGAAAGTAGGAAATTCCTGCTTTCCCCTGCCCTTCTTCTGGATATACTTCAGCATAAGCTTTCTATGTAAATATTGACAATTCCATCTTTTGATGTATAATTATTCGTATATTTTTAATATTACATCTTTTTTATCAGATCATCAGGGGGAATGGACATGAACAAGAAATGGATACTGGCAGGGATGGCCGCACTGACGGCTATGAGTGTCTTAACAGGATGTGGTACACAGTCAAAAGAAGCGGTGGCAAAGACGGATAAACCGCTTATCGTCGGGACGGAACCGTCATTCCCTCCTTTTGAAATGGCAGAAAACGATACATATACCGGCTTCGATATCGACTTGGCCAATGCGATTGGTGAAAAGCTGGGCCGCAAAGTAGAAATCAAGGCCATGGGCTTCGATGCTTTGATTCCGGCCTTGAAAAGCGGACAAATCGACATGATTGCCTCGGCCATGTCGGCAACGGAAGAACGGAAAAAGCAGGTCGATTTCACGGCTCCCTACTACATCGGTGGTTCTGTCATCGTCGTACAGAAAGACAATACGACCATCCATGGCTGGGATGACATCACAGGCAAGACCGTAGCCGTCCAGGCCGGCTCGAAACCGGCAGATTTTGCCGAAAAACAAGGGGCTGTCCTCAAACAATTCGACGGCAATTACCAGTGCCTGCAGGAACTTCAGAATGGCGGCAGTGATGCCGTCGCTATCGACAAAGCCGTCGCCTTGTACTATGTTTCCAAAGGCGGCATGAACAATCTGAAAGTCGTCGGCGAACCAAAGAAACTGGCCGGTTCAGCTATGGCCATTGACAAAGGTCATGAAGACGAATTGAAGGCCATCAACCAGGCCCTGGCTGATTTGAAAGCTGACGGGACGTATACCAAGCTCTATCAAAAATGGTTCGGCGTCGATCCGACAGCGGAAGAATTGCAATAGAATTTGCCCCGTCTTTACAGACTCTATATGTTCGGCTGGTATGCTGAAGAAAATAGAGTACGCCCAGTTCGACTCGGACATCGGCTTCCTACCCGGCGACGAACAGGAAAAGATTTCGCCCCTCATGCGGCCCATCATCGACAACCTGGAACAGCTTATCGACAGCAACGAAGACGAACGCTACGACAACGAACGGGAACTGGCCGAAAAAATCGAGGAAATCTTCGACCGCCAGCTCATCCAGACGGAAGCCCTCAATTTCATCCGCGGCCGCTCCCTGGAAAAGACGTACCTCATCATCGACGAAGCCCAGAACATGACGCCGAACCAGGTCAAAGGCATCATCACCCGGGCCGGGAAAGGCACGAAGATCATCCTCGTCGGCGACCCCAACCAAATCGACAAGCCCTTCCTGGATGAACGGACTAATGGCCTGACCTATGCTGCCGGTAAAATGAAAGGCAGACCCTTATGCTATCAGCTGACCATGATGGCCGACGAATGTGAACGGTCGCCGCTGGCCCTCGATGCGATTCAGCGCTTATAGACTCATTTCTTCAAATATTGACTGGAAATGGCGGGATTCCACGAGCAGAGTCCCGCCGTTTTTTCAAAGCGCCATTTCTGTCGGACGTCGGGATATTTGTCATGGTCCACTTCGCTGAGGAACATGTCCAGAGGCCGGATGAAGTCGCGGTATTCGCCATATAAGGTCTTATAGACGACGTAAGTCTCGCCCGTTTCGGCGTCGTCGGCTAAATCGAGGATGCGGTACATATGATTCTTGAAATGGCGCCACGTTTCGCCGGACTTGGGCAGGTCGCGGCCGAGGACAAAGGCCGTCAGAGCCGCAAAGGACGGCAGGAAGGGTACGGCGTCGGCCCAATCCTCGTCGACGAAGCCTTCGTCGCTCATCTGCTGGATCAAGGCCTTCATGGGCTGGTAATAGCCATCGAAGTCGAGAAAGGCAAAGCGCCCTTCCATCTGATGCAGTTTCACCTGGCTCATGACCTGGCTGATTTCTTCCAGCGTCCCGATACCGCCGGGAAAGGCCAGGAAGATATCGCCTAAATCCATCATCTGCTGCTTGCGTGACGTCATATCCGGCGTCACGATCAGTTTCGTTAAGCCTTCATGCTGTAATTCCTCATCCATGAAGAACTGCGGTTCCACGCCGATGACCTGGCCTCCGGCCTGCAAGGCACCGTCAGCCAGTTTCCCCATGAGCCCGGTCCGGCTGCCGCCGTAAACGAGGGTGTGCCCGTGGCGGGCAATCCAGGCCCCTAACGCATAAGCATAATCAGCATAACAAGACCGGTTCCCGCAGCGGGAGCCAAGATAAACGGTAATATTCATAGATAGATTCCCTTCTTTCCCCAATATTTATACTACATAAGTATAGCGTGAAATTCGCATAAATGCTATATATTCATTAGAGCCGCTTCAACAAGTTGATATCTTATAACAAGCATGATAAACTTACCTACCAAGGTCTGCCCCCCCTGGTTGACGATGCTTTTTTTATAGCTTCCAACCATTTAAGACATCACCTGAAAAAATTGAAATATCATTTTATTTTATAAGGTTTCCCCAGATTATCGGTTACATTTTGCAGGGAGTCACGTATACTAATGCTAGAACCAATGCTTGGTACTGGCCGGTCAGGCCCTTGCTCACTAGAGGAAGAATGTCCGGAGGTACTGCCAAGCATTGGTTCTTTTTCAGGCGATTATCAGCATATTATGTGACCCTCATACCAAGGTCCTTCTTCTCATTCAAAAAAAATTCCCACAATATGTTGACACCGTCGTAATGCCGTTCTCCATTGACGTTATCAGCGTTATGTGCTACATTTTCAGTAGTGGAAGAAGTAGCATCGAGAGCGGTTTCGGACGTATCCTGAAGGGCGTAATTGCCATGAAGTTTCTCGGCGCGCTTCTTCCACATGGTTTTTATATCCAATTTTTTGCGCTTTATTTTATCTGTAGCTGAGTTGTCAGTAGTTTTTTTTACATATAAGTTGCCGTCGTAGTCCTTGACATTTTCAAGCATGCTTCGTATACTGATGGTATCAACAGAGCCACGGCCTGTCATTTCAAGGGTATCACTTTTATGTGAGAATCCTAAGACAGCGTGGCTCTGTTTTTCTGTTATCACATCGTATTTGTATATGCGCCGACACCACCGGTCTTAGTATCTTCCAAATAGATTCCATAGTTTGGAATTCGGAGTGCCATCAGAATTGATATAGGATTACCCAGATTATCATTTACATTTCGCAGGAAGTCACTTATACTTAAATTAGAAGAACTCAAAATTGGTATTGGCTGCTGATGATCAGACCTTGCGTCGGAGTTGGTAGAGGTACTGCCAGTTTTGAGTTCTTTTGCTGTTTCTATGTCATATGCTCTAAATTTGATGGTCATATTGGTTATCGGCTCTCCAAATCGGTCCTTCCCAGCTGGCTGGTTCATAGCAATCGGATGCGCTTTGATGTAATCTTCTGGGGAATATGTTTTATTGCCGTACTCATGCATGATTTCGGACCAGCGTTCCGCTATGCGTGCATAGATAAAGGCACTTTCTTTAGCAGACTGTGCTACCTTTTCATTCCCCTTCGACAATTTATCAAGGGCATAGTCATAAGCCTTTCTCCCACCATCACTTAATTGTTTGCGTAACTCGTCTGGCTTATTCTCCTTTTCTGCTTTTTGGGTTATAATCGAGGTAGAAGAAGTACCAGTTTCTCCGCTACGACGAGTAAGCATAGGCGTAGCAGTAGTAGCCGTAGAAGAGTCGTAACCCTCGCTACGAGCATTAACTGGTGCTTCTTTTTTTGTCTTCCAAGCCAGTTAAAAGCCAGGAATTAGCTTTTTCAGTTTTAGAGCTTAATATAGCTGTATATCCATCATAATGTATCTTAAGCCTATATTCCCCGTTGCCACCATTGGCATGTTGAATTTCCGTATCTGTACCCTTGGCAATAACTTCCACTAATTTGTTGAGAGTGTCTATACCGGAACCATTCTCAGAATCTCGTTTTGCTTTTATATGAGCAATACCATATTTCCTTTTTAAATTTGCTTCCTTTGCCAGGAGTTCCATATATAAAGTCAATATCACCCACATCGTCGCGATACATGGCGGCTTTTACGTCTCGCTTCGTTTGCAAAACGACAGCCATTGCCCTTTTTCCGTGAGCTATTTCTTCTTGTACGTCACTTTCTGGAGTGGCTTTTTTCGTTTCCTTTTGCGTAAAAGCGCATAGGCATTCCCCATCTGCTGAGTGATTTCCTTTTCCAAGGCCTGGTAAGCTGCCGTATCCCGTTTAACATTTGGCGTTTTACGATCCAGCTATTCTTTGGCATAATCTTGAATCGTGTAGCTGGAACCACGTTTATTTTTTTCGGCTTCAAAATCATCAACATTAAAGACGGCTTCGCCTTTATGAAAGAGCGTATCCTGTAAATGCTTGATGTCCCCAATATGCTGGTCATTACATCATATATAATTTTACCCATTGATACATGTCGGCGGAAGCGCCTATTTTTTTTGAAATTGGTGACTCGAAATCGCAATTTTTCTTTTGTGTA
>OGGM01000303.1_pt1 | contig 41949 bp, 62 predicted proteins | sample 1571251 | NCBI WGS metagenome assembly OGGM01 (sample SAMEA2582076, study PRJEB24529) | metagenome | biome: Human gut stool | place: China | collected 2011 | reverse complement strand
CCAATCGTTGAAAGTTACCGCACGATTAAAGGTGATTGGTATAAGCGGTTGGTTAAGGAGTACAAGGATCTGTACGTCAAAAACTGCAAGCTTGGCCAATATATCGATAGAATCCAATTTTCGATTTTGAATCCCTTGGACGAAGAATACCTAGTGGCGATGGTCTCACAATACAAGCATACTAAGCAGGTATTGGCGGACTTAGAAAATCGGATCCAGCTCTCGAATGATCACAAGGCAATTATCGTTGACCCAGCGTAACCGGAGGCTGAGACATGACTAAATATGTATTTGAGCTGCCAGTAGAACCAGTGGCCCAGATGCGGCCTCGCTTTACCCGCCGGCCGTACGTCCACGCTTATGATCCAGCCAAGGTCAAGCAGTACAAGCAGACGTTGGCTTGGCACGCCCAAGATCAGTGGATGGCATCGCCTGCAACCGGACCAATCAAACTGCAACTGCGTTTTTTTCGCCCGGTGCAAAAGAGCTTATCAAAAATTGAGCACGCTAGGAGGCTGTCAGGCGTCCATAGACCGATTGTAAAGCCTGACTTGGACAATTACATCAAAAGCACCTTAGACGCGCTCACAGGAGTGCTATGGGCAGATGACAATGCCATCATCAAGTTAGAGGCCGAGAAGTTTTACTCTGACCAGCCACGGGTTGAGATTGTAATGGAGGTGGAGGAAGACGATGGGTAGCAAACTTGAAAATACTTTTGAAAATTTTGTTGCTGATTTCCAACGATTTGGTGATTATGTCGTAATTGATTGGCATAATGCCAACGGTTCTAGTAACTGTCGTGTCCGTTACGTGATCAATGAGGCAGATGGCGAGCTGCATATTTCGGGTGACTTGGGGAGCGCTGTGTTCTACTGGTACAGTCATAACACTTGGCAAGATTTAGCTACCTACTCAAAATCATTGGATTACTTCTTGAGCAAGGCAGAAACTAGCTCTGAGTCGCCAAACTATGATTATGAACGAGCCGTTAGTCAACTCAAATGGCAATTTGAGCGTAACGAGTGGAACGAAATCGGCTTGGATGAATTTAGTTACGATGAATTTATCGACAGCGTAATGTATGGCTGGAATCCTAATAACGGAACAATTGATCCCGACCTTGTTGATGACTACATTATCGAATTCTTGCACGACAATGAAATCTATGTACTTGGCGATGGAGTATCCGATCGTAAACGTCTATGGGCGATTGGAATGCAAATGATTTTGGACCAATATGGGGATGATCAATCATGAGTGATTTAATTGGCAAATACGACATCGGGGGGATGCTGGATCGTTTCCGGGCCCGCTATGGTGAGCAATATCTTAAGTCCGATAGCTTCCAGGGACACCTAGAAGATTTCATGGATCCAGATGACCCGGATCGGGAGCTCATGATTATGTTCCGGGACGAGTTGGAGAACGGCGACCGTAAACGGCTGGAATCAGAAGCGTTTAACCGCGAGCTGATGGACGCTATGTATGAAGACCAAACCATTGATGGATTATCAGATATCATGGGAATTGATCGCGATCAGATGAAGAAATATTTTATGACACACAAGATGATGAATTTCCACCGGAAAAACATGCGAGGCAAGGCCAACCAAATTGCGGTGCTAGAAAACCGCAGCCACTTATCGTACTTGCGTAGCGATAAGGCAGTGGCACAAAAGCTGGGGCTATCGTTGGAAGAGGTCCGTAATGTTCTATCGCAGCGTCATCAACCACCAAGATTGATTCATGGGGTATTGATCAAGCGGCGCTTATGGTATGAGGCAGATGGAGGATTTGATTGATGCGAAAACAACGACCAAGTAAACGAGAACGGCAAATGGACTTGCTATTGACGATTGTAACGGTAATCGTGTTTATCATCGCCATTTGCTACGAGGTACATTATTTTAACTGATTTGATTAAGGGGGTCACTCACGTGGGGTTTTTGCCAACATACGACAATGATTTGATTTATCGGGAGGTGCGTAATTTTTTCACCCGTGATGAGCTGGGGCCACATCCCAGCTATGCCAAGATTGAGCGGCGGGCCAATATGGCCTATGGATTAACCGGTCAGTCTGGCGATATCACGGGAGTACGCAGTAGCAACGCTGGGAACGTCGCCGAAAAGCGCTTGGTAGCCGAAAATGACTACTTGCGGGCCAAAAAGGCAATCGACCTAGCCATTAAAGGGTGCAGCACTGTCAGTAACATTATCTTGACAATGCGATACATCGAGGGTCGTAAGATTTGGGAGATCCAGCACGCTGCGCACTTGAGCGGTAATGCCAGTTACCAAAAGGCTGAGCGATACGCCTGCTTAGAGTTTGCCGACGCGATTGACTACGTCCGTGAGAGTTACCGCATCCCAAATGACGTAATCCCTAGCTTTGTCGATTTGGCCGAAATTGGCCGAAATTAGCCGAATTTGGCTTAAATTGGCCAAAATTAGGTCATTATTGGCTGACTAATGGGGGTAAGATGATAGCGTTGATAATCTAGATATCAATGACCTTACGATTCCCATACCCTTAATCTATCGTAACCACACGGTCGGCCGTGCATGAGGTTCAAGCCCCTCTAGTGGTTATTGCCAGCAATGGCAAAATAAACAAAATCTCCACTGATTCAGTATGTTGTGATTATTTAATTGGTCACAGGACTATGGTGGGAGCTGGGCTAACTAACCCAGTTTGGCGGTTCGATTCCGCACCTGTGATTTGGGCTGACAATTAGACTTAACACGGAGGTGTGGTAAGCCTACTTTGTATAGCAACAGCCCAGTTTCCCGGAGCGTCCTACCTAGTATTAATATTAATCAGGAGGTGAGAGCCTCCCTGTTACGATTTATTGCTCCGGTTACCTCGTAGTGGCACATTACATTAATGACATTCAAGGTTTTGACGTGTGATTTTATTACGCATTTAGTTCCAAATTTATGATTTTCCTCCTTCCGGGTGAAGAACGTACAAAATTAGGTGCCTTGGGGTGCAAATCCCTGCTACGAGATCGCGGTTTACGGATACTCACACTCACGTGTACCGCAACCTGGTGGCCCGTGTGGTCGCCATAATTATTTGCCCAGTCATGGGCCACAGTCTGGCTTCGGCCGGGCTTTTTTAGTACATAAATTTTTGATTGTGAGGTGGTGAGACGTGTGAGACTGACGGTGAAGCAACGACTGTTTGCCGATGAATATATTAAGAGTGGTAATGCTAGTGATGCAGCTATCAAAGCTGGTTATACTAATGCAGTTTCCGGCCGCGAAAACCTACAAAAACCTACAGTTAAAGCCTATATTGACGCCAAAATGGCCGAAATCGAGTCAAACAAGATCGCTACCGCCAAAGAGGTGCTGGAGTTTTATACATCGGTGATGCGGGCGGAAGTGACGGAAACGATTGTGGTTGGTACCGGCGATGGTGCTGAAATAGTTGAAACGCCGCCTAAGCCCAGTGAGCGGATATCAGCGGCTCGCGAGATCATGAAGCGTTATCCGTTGTCTGACCCAATGGCAAACGAGCAATTGCGTAAGCTTAAGGCTGACGTGCGGATTGCTGAGGCTAAGGCTAAGGTCATGGAAGATAGCGGCCAAGATATCGTCACCGCCCTTGACTCGATCATGGACAAATTGGTTGGTGAAAGTGACAAAGAGAGTGAGCGCAAACGTTAGGAGGTGAGTGAGGATTTGTCACTGGCAGATGTATTAACTGAGAAACAACAAGCGGTGCTCCAGAGTTATCTCCATGATGATTGGCGGGTCCTCATCTTATCCGGAGCAGTTCGTGCTGGTAAAACGTGGATCTCAGACTGGCTTTTCTTACTCGAGCTAAAGAGGGTTAGGAAATTAGCACAAGAGAATGGCGATCCGCACCCAATCGTTATTTTAGCCGGATACAGCTCCAACTCGATTTACACCAATGTTATTGCTTCAATCGAAAAATCATTTGGCTTGACGATGAAAACGGATCGGCATGGTCACTACAGATTGTTTGGCATTGATATTGTTCCGGCGTATACGGGAAACAAAAAGGGTGTAGGGGCAATTCGTGGTGCAACTGCCTATTCCGCCTACATCGACGAAGGATCGTTGGCAGACCAGTCCGTTTTCCAAGAAATTCTCCAGCGTTGCTCGGTTGAAGGGTCAAGAATTATTGTAACTACTAACCCAGATACGCCTGTTAATTTCTTAAAAGCCAAGTACATTGACAACAAAAACCCAAAGGCCAGAATCAAAAGTTTTAGCTTTACGATTGACGACAACACTTTTTTGGCCCCCGAATACGTTGAGTCACTTAAAGCGGCAACACCATCGGGGATGTATTACGATAGGTCAATCTTAGGCATGTGGGTATCTGGTGAGGGTGCTGTCTACCGTGACTTTGACAAGCGGACGATGGTGATTGACCAGTCTAAGCTCCCTGAGATGGATCGTTATGTTGCTGGCGTCGACTGGGGGTATCAACACAAGGGCTGTATCGTTGTATTTGGCATCAAGAGCGACAAGTGGTATCTCGTCGAGGAGCGGACCAAACAGTATCGTGAGATTGACTACTGGACGGACGTAGCCCATCAGCTCCAACGCAAGTATGGGGCCAAGATGCCATTTGTATGCGATACCGCCCGGACGGAGCACATCGACCATTTCCGCCATGCTGGCATTAACGCCAAATATGGTTGGAAAGCCGTAGTGTCAGGAATTGAGCTGGTCGCGAGGACGATGAAGGAGCACAAATTCTACGTCTGCCAGCAAGCTAATGACCAATTTTTGGATGAGGTCTACAATTACCGCTGGAATGATAAAGTCAGCGATGACGCAGTGATTAAAGAGGACGATGACGTGATGGACGCGGTCCGCTATGCGATCGCCACCACGTTGCACCTGGAAGAGCAAAAGAAAAACTACCCAAAGACGTCGCACCAGACAATCCGTGCTGGTATGCGGCGCCTTGGCTTATAAGGAGGTGGCGGTATGCCATTAGAGACCAAAGACTTATATGCGCGCTCGCTGCTCAATGGCAAGCGCTGGAACTCAGAAGCCAACAAAGAATATGTAATGCCGAAAGCAGAATTTGACGCCACGTTTGGGCAAGGCGATCCAGAAGCGATCAAACCCATCGTGGCGTATTTTGTTGGGCGCCATTACATGATCGACCAGCCGCGGATTACTAAGCTCCAACGTTACTACTTGGGCGACAACGATATCCACTATTGGGTCAACAACAAAAAGTCGCTGAACCACGCAGATAACCGGATTGCATCGGGTTTTCCGAAATTTATCACCAACATGCGCGTGGGGTACATGCTGGGCGAGCCAATCCAATTTAAGCTCAATAATGAGGACGACCAACTGGCCGCTGATAAAGCTACGGAGCTCTTAGGCACGTTTAACCAGCAAAACGACGAAGAATACCACGAGAAAGCGATGAAGATCAACCTGTCCACGACTGGCCGGGCCTATGAATTGCTGTATGCTGGTGAATCAGTCCAACAAGACGGCCACTGGTTAACACCCGATGTTAAGCTACGGGCAGTGGACCCAGCAACGGCCTTTGTGGTCTACGACACGTCAATTGACCGTCACTCGCTCTTCGGGGTGCGGTACTACACGATTGACTACAATGGCTCTCTGTACAGCTACGTTGACGTCTACACGGCGGATGTGACTTATCACTACGAGGTTAAGGACGGGCCCAACAGCAATGGCGGTGACTATACCTTAACCAGTCAAGAGACCACATCATTTGGCGCCGTCCCACTCACCGAGTACATCAACAATGAGAATAAAACCGGTGACTGGGAAGCTAAGCTGGATCAGATTGACGCTTACGACTTAGCGATGTCAGAAATGGCGAACAGCGAAGAAGATTTTGCTAACGCCAAACTGATGATCAAGGGTGACATTGATTTTAGTGACTCGATGGTGACGTTGACTGACGCCAGCGGTGAGCCGTTGTTGGATGATCAAGGTGAGCCCATCAAGGTGCCAAAGATTGACGCTAAGGACCCATATATCATGCTTAAGCCATCGATCATCCCTAACGATGCTGGTGGGACAACGGTAATCGACTCTGACGCCTCGTACTTGACCAAGCAGCTTAACGAGACCGGCTGGCAAGCGTACATTAACCAGTTAATCTCAGATATTCATAAGGACACCAATACGCCCGATACAACTGATAATGCCTTTAGTGGCCAGTCATCTGGGGTAGCGTTGATGTACAAGCTCTTTGGTGAGGACCAGGAGCGGACAATGCAACAGTCGTTGTATACACGAGGCCTGATGCGCCGCTTGCGCCTATTGGGTAACTACTGGCGGACTAACCGGGAGATTGGCGATGCCAGCCTTATGGACGATTTTAAACCGGTTTACACGCCAAACCTGCCCCGCAATAACGCCGACCTGGTTAATATGCTGGTCCAACTCAGTAACTCCGGCCTATTCTCAGATCGCACGCTGCGGGAATTTGGCGAAAAAGTTACCGGCGTCGATGCTGACACCGAAGAAAAGCGGATGGACGACGAGAAACCACAAGATTATGAATTTAACGGTGCTCCACTACAAGGGGCCAACCCAGTAGACGTGGAAGCCGCCCGCCAACAACTGGCTGACCAGGGCATTACCGAGCCACATCAGCCTAATGATCCTGGTGAGTTGCTACGGCAAATGCGCCACAGGTCAGGTGCTGACTAATGCTGAGCAAGAAGCAGATGCGCCGCTTGATCCAATCGGTCTATGGCAGTTCCAGCGAAGAGGGCAAAGAAATTGAACGGCTGTACGTACGTGCCTCAAGGCAAATTAAGGGCGAAATTAGCCAGTTTGTCGCCGGGCAAGCTAATTGGTCGGGCAAACCATCCAAAGCCGCACTAGAGGACGTGAGAATGCAATTAGAGGCATTGGCGTTAGATGGGTCGATCTCATCGATGGCTAATGTCTTTTTGTCGTCTATCAATCTGGGCCACCCCAAAAACAGCGATCTGGAGACAGCACGGATTGCCGTGCCACTGCTTGGGGTTGCCCAACAGCGCCAACGCCAGCTGGTTGGGATGGGGAAGCGGATTTTGGATGCAGTCGCCAAAATTACTCATACCCAGCACCAAGAGACGCCTGCTATGCACCAAGTACCAATCAATTACGATCGGATGTTGCAACGGCAAGCGTCAGACAGTGTAATCCAGCGTCAGCAAGTATCAGATGCCATCAATCGCGACATCATGGATACGGTCGACAGGATCCGTCAGATTGCCAAAGAGGCGGCTAACTCGCCTAAGGATAACCTTAACTGGGCGGATCAAGTTGAGCGGGTACTGACTGGTGGTAAAAAGACAGGCGGTGCTAGTGCCCGTGCTAAGATGATCATCCGCACTCAAGCCTGCCATGAGCTCAACCGAGCGACAATTGCCGATTTTAAGGCACGTGGTGTGCGGCAGTATCGGTTTTTATCGCTCGAGAGCATTAACACTTGTTCGCGGTGCTCTGATATGGATTACAAGGTATACGAGGTGGCTGATGCTCAAGCTGGTGTTAACTTGCCACCGATGCACCCCAACTGCCAATGCTGGATTGTTGAGTACGGGGATGAGGGATATGTATCAGTATCTGACCTCAGCCCAGCTCCGCCATCAAGGCCAATGGCTAATCCACTTAGATTTGCTACCCTTGAAACAAAGGCTATTTTCCCGAGAGAAGGTAAAACTGATCCTAAGCTAGATGCTAAGATGACCGAAGAGATTGTTGTACATGATCTTCGCAAACTACCAGTAAATACCAAAGAAGGGGCTAAGCCAAACCAATGTATAGTAGCTTACAAACAAGGCAAGCTATACGAACGTCGATATTTTGACGAAAATGGACGCGCAATCAAGGATATTGACTATACAGATCATGGTAATCCTAAGTACCATAAAGTACCTCATGTCCACGATTGGGTGTACAATGAAGAAAAAGGAAGAATCTCACGGCAACGGGACAGAGATCCAAGGAAGGGGGAATTATCATGATGAATAAGCAAGCACGAATCGATGAGCTTAAAGCTGCTATGTCTTACGGTGAGGAGACAAGCGTTGAGATCGACGGCGTTTTATGGTATTTAACCCCACTTTGGAAAAATGGAACAATATTCGGGTGGAACTTCCAAGAGGATAACGAAGGGCAAAGAATAGATGTCCATTCGCTAGATCCGGATGTAGTGTTTCAGACTAAAATCAATGGAAAACCTTTCGTAGCATACATTTAGATAGGTTAAGGATTCCTTCGGGAGTCCTTTTTTTGTACCCTTTTTTCGGTCTTTCGCGGTCAGTAGACGTAAAAGAACGGGCTAGATTCTCGCCGCCGGGCGTTAAACGAGACAGGAGGATTAACTATGGACAACGATTTGCAAAATGTGCAACAACCAACTGATGGTGACAATCAACAACAAGATCAAGGCGCCCAAGGGTCAGAAGCAATTTTTTCGCGTGACGATTTGGCCCGTATGGTGAGTGAACAAGTCAACAAAAAGCTGGCTGAAAATAACGCTAAGTGGGAAGAAAAGGTTGCGGCGGCCGTTGAAAAGGCTAAGCAAGACGGTAAGGACGAAGCAACGATGTCTGCCAAGGAACTAGCCGATAAGAAGGCTAAGGAAGATGCTGAGCGGATGCAGCAACGAGAAGCAGAGATCGACAAACGGCTGGCCGAACTGGACCGGCGCGAACGATTAGCTAATGCCCGGGACTTGCTGGCAAGCGAAGGCTTACCAACTGACGCGGCGGAAATGATGTTGGGCGCTGATAACAATCAAACCAAGGCTAATATCGCTAAGCTAAAGGGTTTGGTTGACCAAGCGGTTAAGGATCAACTCCACCGTGACTCAGCTCAACAAGAGCCAACAGCCGGCGGAAGTAATCACCCGGCCCCAACCAAGAAATTTAGCGAGATGACGTTGGACGAGCAAACCGCATTGTACCGTGACAATCCCGATCTCTATCGTCAATTAATGCAACAACAATAGGAGGCTGTAAAATATGGCTAATACTACGCTTGCAAACACGATCATTCCTGAAGTGTTTGCCAACTATGTAACTAACTTATCAACTAAAACTAACCGGCTGATTACGTCTGGTATTTTGACGCCTGACCCATCGCTGGGCGGGCAACTGTTAGCACCGGGCGACATTATCAATATGCCGTACATCAACGACACTGCGGACGCTTCCGACGCTCAACCATGGACGGACACGGAAGATATCACCGTCGACAACCTGACGACCGGCGAACAATGGGCCTTCAAGTTCCGTCAAGCCAAGTCTTTCGGGTGGACGGATATTTCCCAACTGGTTTCTGGTGCACCAATTCAAGCAACGGCTGCTAGTCGGTTTGGGGCCTACTGGAATCACCAAGATCAAAAGCTGCTGTTAGCCCTGTTAACGGGGATCTTTGATAACTCTAAGATTGCAACGGCTAAGTTGTACGATGGCACGACTGGATCCGATACGTTTGGCCCTAAGGGCTTCTTGGCAGCCACCTCCCGTATGGGTGACTTACAAGATGAGTCATTTTCTAAAATTCTGGTTAACTCAGCTGTTTACAGTGAAATGAAGGCCCAACAAATGCTGGACACTAACGTCCAACCAAACCAACAAGTTACTCCATTTGGGATGTACAACGGCATGGCGATCGTCGTTGATGATGATCTGCCAGTCTACAAGGACGGGTCCACGGTATCCTACATCATCGGTAACGGGGCAGTTGGCTATTCTACTGCTCAACCAGATAATGCAGTTGAAGTTTTCCGGGAACCGCAAAAGCAAGGTGGGCGCGAATCCATCATCAACCGCCGGGTCGTTACGATGCACGTGCTCGGGACGTCTGCAGCTAAGACCTTTAAGCCAGCTGGCCAAACTGTGACGATGGATGAAATTAAGAAGGGGACGACTTGGGATACCATTGTTGACCCTCGGAACATCCGGGTAGTTCAATACAAGGCTAAGGTCGACACGGAATTTATCCCAGCGACTGCCCCAGAAGCACCGTCAAAAGGTTAGCCCCGTCAGCAGGCGGGGGAGCAGTTAGCTCAGCAGCAGTGAGCGACGGCTTTAACCCTGCTGGGGACGTAAAGCCGACGGACGCTCAAACAATCCCGGAAATTAAGGCGTATATGGACGCCCACAAGATCAGCTATACCTCAACGATGGCCAAGGGTGACCTGTTAGCGGCTATTAACGGAGCGGGGTGATCGCATGGATGAGACCCAATTAACACGCTTGCTGGAGGCTATCAAAATCGATAAGGATATTAAGGACGAGTCGCTGGACTTGATCCTCAAAAACTTTATCGGCCAGGCAGCCAGCCTGGTTAGCTTGTACGTTGGTGAGGATACGTTGCCACCCCAGCTCGAGGTAGTGGTTATCCGCATGACTGAAGCCCATTACGTCCAAGCAATGAGCGATGCTGATGGCGCCAAAGCGTACTCAGAAGAGGGGGCGTCCTGGTCGTTTAACGACTCTGAGATGCAACCTTATCTGTCGTTGCTGGAGCGTTACATCGACAATCGCGATGGACGCGGCTCAAAAGGTGGTGTGTGGTCATGGTAAGACGCCTAAGACCGATCACGCTTAACGTCCAACAAGTTGCGCATGGCTTACTTGACGACAAGGTAACGTATACCAGCCAGCAAGTAATGGCCCATGTGACTGAGGTTAACGGGGCTGAGGCACAAACTAACTTGTTTGGCCGACAATTTGCTTATAGCTGGGTGGCTAGAGTACGGGGTGACCAGCAGGCCGACACAGTCACGCTTGATGGTGTCGACTGCCAGGTGATCCAGATCCGTCACCATGCTACCCGGACTGATATCTATTTCGCGCACGATAAGGAGGTGACCCCAAATGGCGTGGACTAATGACAACGTCCCTAAGATTGTCTACGAGATGGACGACCAGGCAACTGACACAATCGCACAGATCGCTGCGACACTAGACCATAACGAGTTTGGCGCTGCCGGCGATCTTTTACGTTCGATGGGCGCGGCCACGGCTGTTAATCTTGAGCGGGCGACTAATCGGACGGTTAACGCCACCATTAAAGAGGTTACCGACTTGATGAAATCGCGACAATATCACTCCAAGAGTGGTTATATCGGACACGGCAATATGGTTAGCCAGGTTAAGGATCGCAAGACGAGCAAGGGCACTCGTGAGATTTATACTGACGCTTTAGCTGCCGATGGTTACAACTACTCGCAAGCCTTTGAGTTTGGCTTGCTTAATCGTAACTATCCAGCACACCACCCGTTTGAGGACGCCGCCCGTCATCTGGACGGCGAATTTGAGCGGAATGTAGACGAGGCGATTAAGAGGGGGATGAGATAATGCCACCGATGATTGCCTTATATGAGGCTGTGGTTAGTGCTATTCGTCAGTTGGGGTTGCCAACGTGCACCCCAGCGCAAGATATGCCTACCAAGCGGCCATTTTGCCAAGTGCAATTGCTTAATCGCAATGCTACTAATCAGTATCAGACGGCCCATGAGTACACTTACTCATTCCAACTTGACGTGGTAACGGATAAAAACGATCTAGTAAGTGGACTTAAGTACGCTTATCAGATCACCCGTGCATTGCACCAAGTGACCATCGATGGTTACGCAGTTGGGCTGGAGAGTGACCCGTCAATTGCATCGTTAGTCGATGCCTCGACCAACCAGTTGCTTAATCGCCAATTAATTACTGGGACATTTGTAATTATCGAAGACGCGGCCTTTTAGGTCGTTTTTTAGTAAGGAGGACAAAACATGGCAGGAACGGGATTAAAACGGACTGTTTCCGGGCATGATTCTGACAAAATCATGTACTACTACAAAGTCATCGAACTTGAAGACATTGCTAATAAGGCTCACCCATTAGGGTTGCAAGGGGCAACGTCAACAACCAACACTCGGAACCTTGGGACTACTCAAACTAAGAGTGCCAACATCAAAGGGGTTGGGTCTATCAACCAACAACGGGTGGTTAACGTTATCTTGACCGACCCTAAGAAGGACTTGACTGACGTTGGGCGTGACTTATACGTTGCGTGGGAACAAGGCAAGGTTATCGCTCTATGGCGTGTGGATTGGAACACTGTCCGCGGCACTAAGGGTACCCGGAAAGTCAACGCTGAATACTCGCAATGCTTGATCGCAAACTTACCGGAAACGGAAGCTTTGGGGGCCAATACCGCAATTAACGTGACGTTTGAAGTTAATGGGGTTGCTCGCCGTTACGACTCTAACGGCAATCCATATGTACTGGAAGAAGCAGACTTTGATGAAGGTATGTTTGACATGGTTGACAAGTTCTACAACTTCGCCAAGCCGTCTCAAGTTGGGCTGTCTAGCGGTGCGGAAACTGATAACTCAGCTGATGACACGACCACTGGTGATGCCGAAGGGACGAAGCCATTTGGTGGGGCGAGCAAAGACTAGCCCGCTTCCAGCATCATCTGGACTGCAAGAATAGGATTAACAGCGTCGCCTACGAAATACACAGTACCTAATGGGGCGGCATTTGGAGGTAAATATGTTAGATATTAACGGCCAAACGTACGAAACAAAGTTTAACTATAAATTTTATCAACGGTTAATGGACAACTATGGTGATGATAATAATGACGGGTTTAGCCGTTTGATTAAGCAACTCGTCGATCGTGATCCTGATGCCTTGGTTAATGGGTATCGATATGCAATTGACGCCAAAAACCTGCCTAGCGCTGACGCGGTGGCTGATGCACTCGGAGCCAAAGGAATCTGGGATCAAGAAGATCCCTACGGTGACTTATACAAGGCACTTAAGCAAGATGGTTTTTTACGGCATCGCCTGCGACTCTTGTTGAACTCCGTCGAAGAGGACGCCAACAACGGGAAGAAGGCCTTAGAAATCGGTGGCAAAGTAATGACCAAGAAAGAACGCGAAGAAGCGGAACTAACCGTAGCGGCCTATCAAAACTACGCGACGGAATTCAAGGGCAAGCTCGAAACGTTAGCAAAATAAAGGCGGACTTTCGGCAATTATTGTTGGATAATCTTAAGCTGCTAAATGCAACAGTTGGATTAATGACTCCGGATATGTTGTTGGCATTAACGCCGGCTGAGCTTAATTACATGCTTGCTGGTGGCGCTCAACGATCACTTAATGCCGCAGCTGACCAGATCATGGCTAATCAGGTCACGGTGCCGGTGGTGATGGTTGATGATTCGTCTGGTGATCAAGATTTGATTGATCGCCTTAAGCAACGTCAGGCACGCATTACTGACTTGACGGCGCCAAAAGAGCACCAAGCCAAGAAAGATGAAATCCAACAATTTGCCAAAATGTTTGTATTTGGAAAGAAAGGAGGAAGCAGTAAATGAGCGGGACCATTATCGCAGAAAAGCATATTGTCATTAAAGCAGTCGACAAAGTAACCAAGCCGTTGGCGGAAATGAACATGCGGCTGGATAAGTTTGAGGCGGCTTTAAATGGCTTAAACGGTAAATTTACGAATGCCTCCTCCGGCCAGCAAGCCTTCCGCCAAGCGATGGACGCCACCAAGGCAACTGTCGGAGAAACGGAAAAGAGCACCCACAAACTCCAAGAGCAGATTGACCGACTCAAGGGCAAGACAGTTAAGGTTGAGGGCGACACCAATCAAGCCCAGCAAAGCCTTGAAAAGGTCAAAAAGACCGCTGACGAGTTAGGCAAGCGAACGCCAAAGATTAAACCGACTGTCGATGATACCGAACTGCGGCGCGGTCAAAGAGAAAGTACCAAGTTTGAGCGTATCCTTGGGTCACTTAATGGGACAATGAAGCGCATTGGCGGTAGCGGATTCCTCGCTGGGGTTAACGAAAAACTCCAGCAGGCGCAACGTCATGCCAAAGATACCGAAAGCTCGTTTATGCGGTTACGGACAGTCATTGCTGGGACAGCAATCGGTGGTTTAGTTGCTAATGGAATCTCAGCAAGTTGGGGCCTGGTCAAGAACGCAATTGGTGGTGCAATTGGCGCTGGTTTGCAATATAACCGACTCCAGCAAAACATGCAGGCCCAATGGTCCACGTTGACTGGCTCGGCCAAAGAAGGCCAGAAGCTGGTTGATATGACCAATAAGCTGGCGATCGCGGCCCAAAACTCGACTGAGATGGTTAACGGGCTTAACCAGCAATACTACGCGGTCACGGAAAATGCTAAGAAAACGCGGGAATTAACCCAAGCTACTCTAACTTTGCAGGACGCCTTTGGAAAGAGTGACGCGGAAGTCCAAAACTTCTCGCTCCAATTCTCCCAGATGATGGCTAACGGGAAAGCCAGCGCGCAGGACTTCCTGTCCTTTACTAACGTTTTCCCAAAGATGAAGCAAGAGCTGGTTGCTTACGAACGCGAAGTCAAGCACAACACAAAGCTCACGACTGCGGACATCAACGAAATGATTTCCAACGGGGAAGTCAGCTCGGAAGACATGTTCAAGGTCATGATGCGGATGCAAGACAAGTACAAGGACGCGACCAAGAATTTCTCGAGCACGCTTGATGGGATGGTCCGGACGATCAAAGGGACTGTCCCGCGGCTGATGGGAGAAATGACCAAGGGGATGGCCGAACAGGCTAACCCGATCTTCCAGCAAGTCTCAGCGTGGGTCAGCGATAAGCGGACGGAACGCGAATTCCAGCGGCTCGGTGGTGCCTTGAATCAAGGGGTTGCCGCAGTAATGAAATCGCTGGCCGATGCCTTTGGTGATGGCAGCATCTCCAAAATGCTGGACAACATGGTTAACAGCCTTACCAAATTTATCAAGGCGATCTCTGGCTGGACAGCCGACAACGCATCAAGCATTGTCAGGATAATTAAAGCCTTGGCTACGATTGGCAAGGACTTAACTGTGGGGGCATTTAACGCGATTAGCGGCTTTCTGCGGATCGTTACCGGGACCAAAAGTAAAGGCCTGGAAGGTGTTGCTGATGCCTTAACGGCTATTGCCAAGCATGAGACCGCCATCAAGGTGATCGGTGGGGTACTGGGCACTTACTTCCTGACTACCAAGTTGATTTCAGCCGCTAAATACTTTGACTCGATCCACCGCTCACTGGTGCTAATTAGTACGCTGGGGCTACGCAAGTCGGCAACTGGGACCTTACTAGGTGACTTGATTAATTTGGGGACTGATGGCAAATCAGCCACTCAATTAACCAAGTTTGGGGATTTTCTCGGTCGCCTTAAGGACAAGACTGTTAAGGTCCGCCCGGTTATGGACGAGCAAGCAACTACCCGGATGGCCCGTTATGGGTCGGAAGCTGGTGATGGATTTGTAGCCCGCTTTGTCGCTAAAACTAAGGGCTTAGGCTCTAAGCTGACGGGTGTGTTCGGCCGCACCAAGACCGCCGCTGGTATGGCGGGAGCTGAAGCTGGGGCCGAATTTACGACCCGCATGGGCGCCCGCGCTGTTGAGAGCAAGGGTCTGCTTAGTGTTGGTAAGGGAATTGCTGGTAAGCTAGGCGCTGGTATCTCACTAGGCCTGAGCGTGATTGACTTTGCCCGTGGTTTGACACCAAGCTTTAAGGGCGATCGGTGGTCCATGATCGGTAAAGGTGCTGGTGGCTTAATCGGTGGTGGGATTGGCGCGTTTTTTGGCGGTCCTGCTGGTGCAGCAATTGGTGCCACGATCGGTAACGTATTAGGCGGGTGGGTCGGCAAAGGTGCCCACAAAGGCTGGGACCTATTGACCAAGGTATTTAATGGTGATGTGTCCTGGTCGGGGATCAAGAAAGGCTTCCGCTCAGCGATGGATTCCGTTGTTAAGTGGGCCGGCGATACCTGGAGCAAGATTACCAAGTGGTGGAACGGCGAAGATGATAATAAGTCTAAGTCGTCTAAATCCAGCAAAAAGCAACCGTCAACCCAAGTCGTTGAATCATTGGGTGGAAACAACTACTCCAAGCGTGATATTGCCAACGTTAAGGCGATGAACGCGGCCATTACGGCTTACATTGACTCGCTCAAGCGACTTAAGTCAGCAACTAAGAAGAATGATCCGTCCAAGGAAATTAACGCCATGAATAAGGCTTTGACTGGCTCCCAAAAGAAGCTAACGTCATACGCTAAAACCATGGCCTCGTTCGCCAAGGGCTTTAAGGCTTTAGATAAAGCTACGAAGTCGCTAACTACGCTTAAAAAGGAACTCGACAAGCTCGGTGGCAAGAATGATGGCTTTAAAAAGTTGGCTAAGGACATCCAATCATTAGCAGCAACCATCAAAAAGACCAAGTTCGGCACTGAGATTGCTAAACAGATGAAAGCTGCAAGCGAAGCCGTCAACGGTAAACACAGCTTTGTGGGTCAGTTTGGCAAGATGATTAGCAGTCTCAAGTCGGACCTCAACTCATTTAAGCGGACGTTTACCCGTGACTGGCGTAACGTTTGGCGTGACCTCGATGATGATGCCGACAAAGGATTATCCAATGTTGCTAAGCGGGTTGATAGCCGATTTGACAGTATCTTGTCGCGGACTAAAAAGTTTGAATCGTCATTCCTTAAATCATGGAGGAGCTGGATCAGTGACGTTAAGTCGGCATTTAAATCCGGCTTTAACAAGTTACCGGACTATGCGGCCTCGTCAATGCGTCAGATCGTCAGCCGCCTTAATCGTGGGATTTCGGGCATTAACTCCGTCATTAGCCAGTTTGGCGGTGACAAGCGCCTATCTACGATCAGTTACGCTAACGGGACACTGAGCCACCCTGGTGGTAAGGCAATCCTTAACGACGGCCCAACGCCGTACAAGCAAGAATTGGTCTGGCAACCATCGCGCGGTTGGTCATTGCCTAAAACGCAAAATGCGGTCTACGATCTGGAACCTAATTCGATGGTGTTGGATGCACCACATACGCACTCGATCTTGTCTAAGGCTGGAATCCCACACTACGCTGGTGGGACGTTATCAGATGCTGAAATGGACAAGATCGCTGAACAATTTATCAATAATCCCAAGCAGGCGTCACGCAATTTGGTTCTTAAGCTAACGGACTGGTCATCATCAGTGCGGTTAGTCTCGGGATTAGGCAAGTCGTTAGCAATCGGCTTCTCACAGTCCATTGCCAACGTCCTTAAAGACCTGCTAGGGATCATCAAGGAGCCGATCAACGGTGACTGGACACCAGTTATCAAATCGGCCTTCCACTACATGCACCTGCCGGCTGCAGGCTGGAAGGTTGCAAAACTGCTCCGACAAATCCAAACGGAATCCGGCGGTAATCAACGGATCATGCAACAGATTGACGACATCAACTCGCGGGCTGGCCACCCGGCCCAAGGGCTGTTGCAATTTATTCCGTCGACCTTTGCGACTTGGGCAATTGCCGGCCACCACAACATCATGAGTGGGTTTGACCAGATCCTGGCCGCCATCAATGCGCTGGAGCACGGTGGCGAAGGTGGCTGGGGCAATGTTGGTAATGGCCACGGTTGGGCCAGTGGTGTCCACATGACGCACCTTGATCGGGCTTGGATTGGCGATAATCCCGAACATGATGAATTTGTGATTAATCCATACAGTGCCAGTGCAATTCCACTGATGAGTGAGGCTTGGTCAACGATCATGAGCCATCGCCCGGAATTACGCCAAACATCAGCTAACGGCTTTGGTCAACAGCTGGTCAGCTTAGTTAAGATGGCAGTTGATCGTCTTGATAACATTGATATTCATCCGGTCGTAGAAATGAGCGAACTGCGGCGGATTAACGATAAACAAAACGCTCTAGTATACCGTCAAGCGAAAGGATAGGTGATGAGATTGCAGGTATTTTCTACTCGGACGGATAAACCTCATCAATATGGGTTTTACCGCCCAACAGAAGAGGTAACCAGCCTCTTGCCGTATGAGCCCATCGAGTTTGCCATCTCGCCTGATGGTATTAACTGGGTCAGTTGCTATGACGTGCCAGATTTATTCGGTATCCATCTCTACCAAGCTCCTGACGTGGCCCCTGCGGTCCAAACAGACAACTTGCGGAAGGTGGGCCTTAACGATGGCCAAAGCCTTGTATCGTCATCATATGAGCCCAGAGAGCTCAAGATGCTGGTAAGTGCCAATGGTGACCCCGATGAACCATCAACGTTGCTTGGGTATGACGCCCTGCAACGGTTCTTGGTGAGCCGCTCAGCTTACTGGATCTGTTTTGCCAATTGGCCCCAACGCATGTACTACGTTAAGGCTAAGTTGGGGGCTCCAGTATTTGCTGGGCCCAAACAATGGACGTGTGAGGTAACACTGACCGATCTTAACGGACTTAGTCGGAGTGTGGGCACGACAAACACTAATGATCGGGTCTATGGATTTGGTAACAATGAGCCTAGTGCCGTACATGGTTACCACTACACAACCAATACCTTTACGGTCCAAAATTTGTCTGATGTTTTGATTGACCCCGAACGGCGTGGTCATCCGCTTAAAATCACGCTCAAGGGATCATCTAATGGAGGTTTGTCCATCACTAACAAGACAACGGGTGACCAGGTAACGCGCTCGGACAGTTTTAGTGGCACATGGGTATTAGATGGGGTCAATCCAATGCTTAATGGCAAGGGCGACCTTAGCAACACTAACGCAGGGGTGATTACTTTGCAGATTGGGGCAAACGACTTCCAAGTCTCGGGCTTTTCCGGGACGGTGGACGTTGATTTTGCGTTATGGTGGCTATCATGAGTCCAGTAATTATTGAGTCACGCGACAGCAAAGAAGCTTGGCGTGTCAACTGGGCTGACTTATACACCTCGTTCCAGGTTAATAGTCAGCTCAACGCCAGCTATGACTTGTCACTAACGCTAACCTATACCGATCAATACAAAGAGGTATTTAATGCCACCCGCGAAAAGGCCTTGCTACACTACAACGGTGAGACTTATGTAATCCAAACACGGGACGTCAAACTTGATGACCAAGGCATGCTGACCTTGCAAATCACGGCGGTGCACTCGTTGATCGATAAGCTAAAAAACATCCGTATTGATCCAGCACAGCCAACTGAGGCCAGCCCGGAAGTAAGCGGCGGTGGTACTAGTGATGGTACTAGCCAAGATCAGCAGCCGGGAGTGGTGGTCACGCCAACTGATCAGCAGACGACTTACCCATTGGAGGACCGGTTACGCCAATTTATCGATAACAACGATCAGGGCATCAAATACGAGTTACACGGGTCATTCCCGCAAGTGGCTGTTGAGACAACTGGATCGTTATACGATTGGCTTGGGAGCAACTTGTCATCATTCAATGCTTACTGGATTCCGGCTGGCAACACAATCAAGATCTATGACTTGGGACACTTACGCAAGATGACCGGACGCCAATTCCGCTACCTGGAAAATATGACCGAAGCTGAGGTCCAGACTGATGTTAACGACCTAACCAATGTAGCCACGGTCTATGGGGGCAAAATGCAAAAGGACATTACGTCAGCAAGCACTAACGGCTCGGTCGGTAATCTGGATAGTGCCGAGGGATTTGCCAAATCACCGATCACAGCTGACTTTGGTGTCAACAAGCAAGTCATGCTTGATAACTTTGCCCAGCGATCGCAACGGGTCAAAGCGTGGGGCGTTGACGTTAACAAGCTCTATGACACGATCAAGAACGCTGGTGTTAGCCCTGAGTGGTTTTTCGCGTATGAGCTGATGGAGCAGGGTACTTACTACGGTTGGCTTAACCACACCACCAAAAACGGTGATGCCTACAATGACGCTGTTAGTGTCTGTGCCTGGATCAAGGAGTGGGCCAACAAGGACCAACTCCGCCCAGCTTGGAGTGCTGCTGAAGGATCACTCACTCCAAACCAAAGCTTGACTGATAAGTGGAATCAAGAATTTGGTAAGGGCACGATTGGGCGACTGTACCTGCAAGGAACGGCCGCTGCCGTTTGGGAGTTGGCTGGCGTCACGGTTAACCCTAACATTGGTAAGCCGCTTGCTGGCTGTGTGTCGGTGCTTAAGGGCTGGGGTGGCCATACAATCGTCAATAACGGCAACTCCAACAACACGTGGGGTTGGCCTTTCCCTAGCACCGGTGAGGGGTCATTTATGCAAGTGCAAAAATTCGGGTATGACGGTGGCTACCGGACTAACGGTTTCCACGATGGTCTCGACTTTGGGTCGATCGATCATCCTGGCTCTGAGGTCCACGCCGTACATGGTGGGACGGTAACTTATAAGAGATGGGGCGGTCAGGACATCATGTGGTATGTAGTGATTCGCGACGAAACGGGGCTGAACGTGGAATATCAGGAAGCCTTTACGAGTGAAAGCAACATCACGGTGTCGGTGGGGCAAAAGGTCGTCACGGGCCAAGTGATTGGCTATCGTAATACTGACCACTTGCATATCGGCATTACCCGACATGATTTTCCCGAAGCCTTTAGCCATGCATTTAGTGATGATGGGACCTGGATGGACCCGCAAGCAATGATCAAAAATGGGATTGCTAATGCTGCATCCACAAGTGGTAACAACACCAATAACAGCGATGATACGACGCTTAATACCACCTCCGAAGTCTACTACGCCCTTAAATTTGAATTTAAGGACAACGACAGCGTGGCCCGTTATGGCGTCCATCGTGGCGAGCCAGTAGTGGTTGATGGGATCTACGATATTAATGCCCTGCGGGGCTACGCAGATACGCATATCCAACACAATCCAGCAACGACCCTGACGATTAATGGGATCCATGTTGATGATTTTGCACTAGGTGACGTTTGGCGCTTAATTGCACCGGAACTTAACCTTGATCTTGACGTGACACTGATGGGGTATACCTACAATCCTTACAACACGTCAGACAGTAATATCACCTTAACCTTTAACAATACTGGGCTCTCGATGAAGAGTGCCCTTAACGCTATCTGGCAGGACATCAAATCTATCAACACCAACATCCAGTCACCGGATATTTACGGTGCTACTGGTGGGCGGCAAGAGGACCACTTTAACAATATCCGTTATACACAAGATCAAATGAACAAGATTATCGATTACACTAACGGGAAGGAGGGAACCACGTGGTAGATACCAATACAAGCGATACGTCATCGGGTAGCGGCGCTACACCTACCGACCAGCAGAAGTTATCCTTGCGGCCAATTATCTTGGAGCAGGGGTTTGATACTGAGAGTGGTTTCCCCGGCTTGGTGACGTCCTCTGATAATGGCAAGACTAACGTCTTGGAATATACCGCAGACGGCAAAGTCTATCGCCAGCGTGATGCTGACCGGATCTGGAAGTACATTATGCCTAAGGTCACCAAGTACACAACCGCTGGTGGATTATGGATTATCGCATCCGGCGACCTTAATAAGTACGACTCAGGATTGTATTACTTATCCGGAGAAAAGAGTAAATACCAGAACTTAGCCGGTGAATCACCAGGAATCCTGAGCGTACTACGGATAAACGGTAAATCATGGCAAACTTACGTGACGCTAACAAGTGATGCCGCGATGTATTATCGGGCATCACCTGATGGTGACACGTGGCAAAAATGGCAAAAGCTAGGTGCTGGTGGTGGATCTGGTGGGGGCGGCAAGACAACTAATCTTGATGATGGTGCAGACCTTAACACCATCAAGGATAATGGCACCTACTCGTCAGATGCTGTCACGCTTAACAATGGACCATTAAGTGCAAGCGATATGATGGGTCATTTTTGGATCCTTAACGTCAGCTTTTCGGTCGACGGAACCTACGGCGTGCAAAAGATGATGTGTGATAGTGGCGATGAGTATGCCCGCTTCTACGTTTCTGGCACTTGGCGTAACTGGTCGCACGCTACTTATTTTGACTAAGGGGGTGAGTACATGGATGATCTATTAGCATTAGTAACCAGAAATACGCAGGCCATCTATGACCGCTTGCGGAAAATGTATGCGTACGAGATCGAGCAGACCGGTGAGCAAGATGAGCGGACGGTGCCTAACTTGCAAGTCCGGCCTTGCCCAACGCAGGTGCTCAATCGAGCCGCGTGGCTGTGGCTGCGCGAGACCTTGGTTGAGTTGCAACGGCAAGTCAATCTGGTCGTTGATCTGTATAACTATGCTAACTATATCGACCAGGGGACCTATACGATCACGCCTGCGGTGACCATCAAGATACCCACATCATTAGTAATTGATACGAGCGTACTGACCGCCGAGTTTGGCAAGATTAACAGCTTGCTGGACCAGCTTGATCGGTACGCTCTTTTAGTGGAGGGAGGTAATTAATATTGGCAAATCCTAATACGCGTCTGGTCTTAGACTTGGCCCGCGATACTCAGGAGTATATTGACATGACGCCCTACTTCCAGGGGCGGGTTGGTGACTCCTTAGCTTACGTACCAGTAGCTCTGCTTAGCTATGGCAAGCCATTTGATCTAACCGGCTACGATATCGTGGCCATGGGGCAAGATCCAGCAGGCAATGCTAAGCGGGCCTGGCAGACCGCAGATACTAATGGGCCCGGCGACTCTTGGCGGGCTGGTAAGGCAACGTTCCGCTTCCCAGCCGGCTTTTTTACCGTACCGGGAGAATGGGAAAATTTCTGCTTTAAAGTTATTTCGGCCGGTACGCGGGATCCTGATAATGCCCAAGTAATCGTATCAACGCTTAACCTTAAGCTGACGGTCTACGATAATGCCGTGTACATGCAGTCGGCAATTCCTGGGTATGACACCTACGCCGATTCGCTGGTTGAGGCCTTTGAAAAATATATCAAGGTCAAAATGGAGCAGGTCGATAACCTGCCGCAGACCTTAAAAGCTACGATTGACGCCTCTAAGACTTTGAGCGATGTTGTGGACCAGTATTTGGATCTCTTTGACAAAAAAGGGATCCCCACAATGGCGACGCTTAATGCTATGATCTCAGCTGCTCAATCAGCCGCAGCAACTGATGCGACTACCAAGGTTAACAACGCAATTGCTGGCCTAACCAAATCTGCCAGTGATTTTAACGTTGCTACGATGTCAGCTACGGACTACATTATGTCGCCCAACTCAAGCAACGGGCCAAACAACTTAGCTGGTGTAGTATCAGTGCATGGTAACAGTACGCGACTATACCAGTTATTTGTCGACTCTAACAATGACGCTTGGACGCGGGCACGCACATCAACGGTATGGACAAGCTGGAATCACGTCACTATGTTCTACTAATGGAGGTATCTTATGAATTATGTAATTAATTGGGGGGGGCACTTAGCCCACCTTAACAACTTAAGCTGCTCCAAGGGGGTGGCATAATGGCTTACACGGAAGTAACACCGGGCAAAGGGTGGCTTAAAGCTATCAATGATAATCTCAAAGATTTGCAAGTGGTATCGACCGAATACAAAGTAACGGGTATTAACGGTTTTGATGCCAGTGGTATCCACATTTACCAATTACAATTTAACGGTCATACTGCTTATTTGGTATATGGACAATTTAGCTATACAGGGAGCGAAACATACCAAGGACCGCGAAACGATATAAAAATAGGTACCGTGTCTAGTGATAATCCATGGCCGCAATGGCAATGGGCATTTGTTGGATTTTATAACATGGTCGGTACGCTTAAGCGACAAAACAATGACATCTATGTATCGATTGCATCTAATACTACGATTGATAAAACATCACGGCCGCAAGTTATGGGATTGATCTATTGGTAGCATAACTAACAACCAGTCCTTGCCCAGAAAGGATTAATTATGACTAAAATTATGATCGGAGGGGGCAATAATCCCTCGTTGATTAGCTTACTAGTACTTGTCTCGATGGGAGGTGAGCGCTAATGAGTGTCACTACTAACGTACCTAAAGGTCGGGACTGGCTTACGACGATTAATAGCAATTTTACAGCATTGGACAAACTTAACGTAGATCATGGTTGGAAAGATACCGGCTTTACTGCGATCAATGGTTGGACCTATAAGTGGGGCGGCTATCGGACCTGGAAAGTCGGTGGCCGAGATTTCCTCGAAATTTCTATGCACCTTGATGCGCCGAGCGGCGGATTTAAGCCGCAAACTAGCGTGGATATTTGCAAGTTACCGCTTGATGCTGGATATGGGCATATCGTGATGGCAGCATGTTATCTCCAAAATTCCCAGTCCGGTAATACGGTTAACGCCTACTACAACTCGGACCATCGCACGCTCGGCGCGGCTAATACTACCGGGACCAATATCTCAGTAACGTCCGGTGATTTTTACGTGATCGCGTCCAACTAACCAAAGGAGGGGTCGAATGGATCCAGAAATGCAGGCAACGCTTGCCCGCTTGCAAGCAATGCCTAATGCAACAAGCGCTGATGGATCGCTCTCAGCCGCAGATTCAGCAACTACGACGGATAGTCCATCAGCAACTAACAGCTCAGCGCCTAGTACTGGGCCAGTAGCAACGGAAACTACCAAGGTCGTGTACTTGTACGACGCAGATAGTACCACGCACCAATTGATTGGAGCGCGGGAACTAAAAGCTGGTGAAACAGTGCCAGCCAACACAACCGAGGTCGTACCAAGCCCGGATACGCCAGACCAGTACTGGAACGGATCGGAATGGGTGACCGAAACGGTTTATGTATCGCTGTATGACGAAAACGGCCACTACACTTATAACCGGGCAATCCCGAAGGGCCAACCGCTTAAGCCGGGCGAAGAAGCGCACCTAGTACCACAAGGACTTTGGGAACCGATTAAGCACCTTGATGCGGACCCATGGTGGGAAGGCACGCCGGAAGAAGTAGCCATGGCGGCAATGGAAGCTAATGCGCCAAAGCCGGAACCAACGGCCCAAGAGAAACTCAATGCTCAGACGATGATTGAGATGATGCGGCTTAAGCAGGCTAACGAATCGCAAGCCAAGATCAACGCGGCTCTGATGATGGACAATATGCAACTCAAGGCGGCGGTGGCTAAGCTGACAGCCCAAGTTGATACACCAGCGACGCCAGCACCGGCCGAAAGCGACACACAGTCGGAATCACAATTGCAATCCGCATCAGTGAGTGTGAGTGAATCGGCTTCTACAAACGCAAGTGAAAGTGTATCAACCAGCGTGAGCGAATCAACGTCAACTAGTACTAGCGAATCAGCCTCAGTCAGTGCTAGTGAAAGCCAGGCCCAACCAACTGTACCTAACACGGACCCGGTAGCGGCTGACCCAGATGCAACGGCAACCACGGCTGACACGCCGGTACAAGGATAGGAGGTATCACTATGATTCCAGTATCGATTTATCGTGACTACTACAAGATGGGCTTGTTTACGCGGCAAAACATCTTAGACTTTGCCACTTATGGCTACATCACTCAAACGGACGCGGAATCTATCTTGGCCGAAACGCCAGCAGCTTAATCTTTTGGCCCGCCATCTCGGTGGGCTCTTTACATAAATGATATACTTTTAAGCTTAAAGTATATACAAAAATTAGCGTATAGGATATAATATAGACGTACGTCATACTGGTTAGGAGGATGTCAATATGCAAGGAAAGCCGTTAACTATTTCGCGCTGGGGTAATAGCCTTGGCGTGAGAATACCCAAGAGAGCACTAGAAAAATTAGGATTAACAGAAAACGAAAAACTTGACTACGAAGTAACTAATCAAGGGCTGCTGTTAAAGGCACGGCCCAAGAACGATTTTGAAAAGCTATTTGATGGATTTGATCTTGATGCTTATTATGACAAGCACCAAGGCAACAAAGAATATGACTTTGGTAAACCAATGGGGCGGGAAATCTTTTAAAAAAACATGCCACCGCTTGTTCGTACTCGGCGATGGCATGAAAAAATTAAAGGAGGAAACGAAATGTTTTCAGTTCCGTCTCAAGGCCAGATTATCTGGTCAACGTTAGACCCAATTGAGGGTCACGAACAACGAGGACACCGGCCAATGCTGGTGGTCTCAAACGAAAGCTTTAACCGCTTGTGTGGAGGGCTTGTTAAAATAGTGCCAATTACTACTAGCACTAACAAATTCCCTACGCATATCCCTTTGCCAAAAGGACTGGCGGTTGAAGGAAAGGTGATGATCCAACATGAACGGACCATCGACGTAATTGCTCGCGGCTATGAGGTCGCTGGGCAAGTACCGAAAGAGTACCTTGATAAGATCATCCATCTGATCAAGGCCACATATTAAAAAAGCCGGCATAAGAGCCGACCACCGATACACTAGGATAGACACCTAAAGTGTATCGGTTTTTTTGTGCCGTGTAAAGTGGCTTACATAATTTTTGTGGCAGGCGGCCGGGGAAAGGAGCAACTATATGATGCATCGACCATTTGGGTTTGGGTGGAGCGAGCTATCATCGATCGTGACCATGCTGGGAATATTGCTAGTATGGGTGCGCACCGGTATCACACGTACAGCTCACGACAGCAGTAAAGAGGAATTTAGTAAGCTCAGTCGGGCGATCGATAAGCTTGAGGACACGATGATTAAGGTTAATATGACCCTAACGCGCCTGGAGCAAGACCGCACGGCTACCAACAACCGCCTTGAGGAGCACTCACGCCGGCTTAACCGCCACTCAACCCGGCTAACTGCAATTGAGACACGACTTAATATGGAGGGCAAAGACAATGACAAAGCAGATGACTAAACGATTTTTAAATGCTGATGGAACGCTTAATAAGACGGTGCTGTGCTCATTTACGACCTTACTGATCGTGCTGGTGCAACAGGTTATGATGGCTTGTGGCTTCTCGTATGGACACTGGGACCAAGTCGCTGGCATTATCAACACGATCTTAGCGGCGGCCTCAGTTGCCGGATTTGTGGAGGGTGATGGATCTGTCCAAGCGCCAAAGGAGGGACACAATGATCAAGACAAGTAAACACAAACTCGGGAAAAAGATTGCGGTTGCTACGGCGGCCGCTTTTTTGTTGGCTCCTGTTGTTTTGGGGCCAACTGAGGCACAAGCAGCTAAAGGTGACTATGGGGTCGATTGGTCGATCTACCAAGGCGCCTATGGTAAGTGGGGATACGATCACGACAAGTTTTCCATCAGTCAAATTGGTGGTACCCTGACCGGCTGGGACCTGTACGATCAATGGACTTACGGGAGTCAGGTTAAGTCTACTATCGCAATGGGCCGGCGAGCGCACAGCTACATTTGGTGGGAAAACGTAACGACTAACGCTCAAGCCGACCATGTACTTAATTATTTCCTGCCGAAAATCCAGACACCAAAGGGCAGTATTGTGGCCCTCGACGTTGAGCGGGGAGCCCAAAATACTGCCGTGCTTGATCGCGCTTTGCAACGCATTAAGTCCGCGGGCTATACTCCCGTAATTTATGGGTACAAAGGGTACCTGACCAGCACCGTTGACCTACATTACCTGGCCAAGAAATATGTACTGTACCTAGCCGAATACCCATCAATGTCAGTAACGCCAACGCCTAACTATAATTTTTTCCCGTCGTTTGAAAATATTGGGATTTTTCAATTTACTTCGACTTACGTCGCTGGTGGGCTTGATGGCGACATTGACCTTACTGGTATTACGGATAATGGCTACAAGGGCGGAAACTCGCAAAAGCCACAGTCCAGCACACCAGCGGTTAATGCCGGGAAGCAGCTGCACCAAGATACTCACAACTACACGGTCAAGGCCGGTGATAGTTGGTGGTCGATCGCTAATAAGTATGGCATGGATATGGCGGCTCTGGCTACGCTTAATGGTAAGACCATTAGCACGGTTATCCATCCGGGTGACGTGTTGCGTGTTGCTGACAAGGGCCAAGGTGGCAAGGTATCGGATAAGGTCACTACTCCAGTGCAACAGCCTAAGCCAGCCCAAGCTCAGACTTGGACGGACAGCTTGGGTGATGTCTGGCACAAGGAGAGCGGCACCTTTGTCAGCAACACCTACCTACACTTGCGGTATGGGGCCAAGCCATACAGTAGCACGCTGATGTACGCGGGACCAGGGCTAGTAATCAAATACGATGCTTGGTCCAGCCACGACGGCTTTGTCTACGTGCGGCAACCGCGTGGTAATGGCCAGTACGCTTATGTTGCGGTCCGCAATGCCTATACACATGAGGCTTACGGGACCTTTAAGTAAGGAGATGATTAGATGCAACCTAAAAATGCACACGCGCTTAACAATCAGTGGAAGCGCCAGGATACGACGCAAGACCTGATCGTTTGGTTTTCCGGTGTGATGCCTAATCCGGCTCACGCTTGGACCGTTCGGGTAGCTGATAGCAAGGGCTACTTGGGTGATTACGATGCCACTCTGCAAGGCAATCGGTTTGTGATCGATACGGCCCAATTTGCCGATTTCCCGGTGGGTCATTATGTACTCGAAATTTGGGAAACTTACTCGAAAGATGGTAAGGCGGAAACGGGGATTTATCCTAACCCCGACAGCTTTGTCACCTTTGACATCAACAAAAATGTTGTCGATGACGACCTGGTTAAGTCGTTTGACCTTGACGAGATTTTGGGCAAAGCGGCCGCACGGGCCAACAAGGCAATCGTGGTTGACGGCACAGAAACCTTGCCAGCTGGGAGCCAAGCAGCGGTGGAATCACGCTATGACGGTGAACGGGTACACTTTACATTTAAGTTGCCAAAAGGCGCGGATGGGAAAGACGGTACTGACGGTGCCACCCCGCAAATCGGCAGCAACGGCAACTGGGTGATCGCGGGCCATGATACTGGTAAGACATCGGTCGGGCGGCAAGGCGATAAAGGGGACCCGCCGACCTTACGCGTAGGCTCAGTCACTAAGGTGGCACCGGGTGGTACCCCGACTGCTAGTGTGACTGGGAGTAACGGGAGTTACGCGATTAATCTGGGTATTCCCGAGGGGCAACAAGGAGCAAAGGGTGATGGATTTACCGACTACGGTAATATCACTAAATCAGGCGACCTTAACGACTATATGCGTACTGGTGTTGCTGATATACAGGCGGCTATGGCTAACAAGCCAGCTGGATATAAGTGGAACTGGGGCTTGCTTAAGGTATTTGCCCCAGATGGCGGATCACACCATATCGTACAAGAATGGTACCCGTCCGGTACAAGCAATGGCACGATATTTTTCCGTTACTACACAGTATCTGGATCTGGCACAAGCGGCAAATGGGGTGCCTGGCAGAAAATAGGGGAGGTAAGTAGTGCGCCTAGCCCCGGGTTGCTATACAGCGGCTCGTTTACGGTGTCGACTGGTAGCACGCCAGCCTGGGGCTACAAGGCAATCCCAGTTGGCGACATGGACGGCGATACGCTCACGGTCACGCTGACCCCACACCAGACGGCCGGAGCCAAGCTTGACCAAGTCTGTGTGGCCTTATACGATAGCACGAAAACCAAAGCGCTAGCCACGTTCATTTATCCATCAACTGAGCAGACCAGCACAATAACGATTGTTGACAAATCGCCAGACACTAACGCACAGCTACTGTTTTACGCTAATGACTTAGACTTAACGAGTAGTACGACAGTTGAGTTTGGCGATGTAGAGATCGTCGGCTCATAACGCCAAGGCCCCGTAACTGGGGCCGGTACATAGCGCACCCCATCGGTTTCGATGGGGTGTTTTTTTGTCTCGGAAAATAAGCAGGTGTGGATTAAAATGTAAGAATTGCCGCTAAACATCAAAACAAAAGCCCTAGCTTCGGCCAGGGCTTTTTGCTATGCTGTACATAGATAGAGCGGCAGATACCCCACGGGGCCTGCTGCGTTACATAAGGGGCAAAGATCCCACATTTTTCCCACTACATACCAGACGAAATTAAATCAAATTAAAACAAGTGAGAATAATACAAGATCAAGACTGCCGATAAAATACGCACTAATATAGGTAGAAAAACTAAATTAAATTAATTTGAGGAAACGTGAATAAAACGATGTTATTAAGTTTATTTATGGTCGTTTTGCAGACTGGCTAAGAAGCCAAAGACAAGTAAACGCCGTTATATCAACGTTTCGGCGCTATGCATAAATAAGAAATATACAAAAATGAGCGATCTTTCCCACGGTTTTCCCACATCGGTCAAAAATGTGGGAAGATTAGTCGCCGTTAACTACTCGGTCGAAGAGTGAGGCGGTTGCCTTTTTCTTGGTACGACTTAGGTGCACATAAGTATCAAGTGTTGTAGTGATCTTGCTGTGCCCTAGCCTTACCTGGACCTCTTTGGGAGTGGCGCCAGCTTCTAGCAGTAAGGTAGCATGAGTGTGGCGCAAAGAATGGAAGCTAAACGGGAAACCCAATTTATTCTGGATTAAGCTGCAGTAGTACTTAACAGAATTCGGAGTAACGGGTTTCCCGTTTTCTTTCGTACATACAAAATCAGATTCATAGTATAGGTCCCCATACTTTTCCCGGTTCTTTATTTGTCGTTCTTTTTGCGCAGTTAAAATTGCGGTTAGTCCATCGCCAATCTCAATGGTCCGGTAGCTAGTCGGGGTCTTAAGCTTTGTAATCCGGATATCATCTTTGGTCAGCTGGATCATTTGCTGGTTAATCTTAATAGATTGCTCATCCAGATCCACTTGTTGCCACTCTAGTCCGCAGACTTCGCCCCGCCGCATACCCGTGTAAAAGCTGATCATCAATGGCATGTAAAAAGGATGGCCGGCGGGGATGTAATCCTTAATTTGGGCAAACTGATGTAGTGAGATAATCTTTAAGTCTTCACGGGTCCGTTTAGGATTCTTTTGGCGCGGCAATCGTACGTACTGTGCTGGTGATACCTCGATGATTTGCCAAGGGTGGACTGCCTGTGCAAAGCCGGACTTGATAACCATCAAGATAATTTCGCGCGTCTGCTTTGATAAAGGTTTGCCTGATACTGTATACGATGCATCCTCACTAATCTCATCAATAGCTTTTTGCACGATGGCTGGGGTAACTTTGGACATCTCGTATTCCCCCAGTATGGGGTAGACATACCTGCGTAAGATGTTAATGTAACTGCGTTGGGTATTAGCAGATAGATTTTTTTGGACATAATTTTTGAACCAAAAGTCAAAGTAATCATGTACCGACATTTTGGACGGCTCTTTAAATTGGCCGGTTTGCTCATATTGACTGATTACCCGCCGCATTGTACGTAGGGCTTCATCGTAGGTCTTGCCGGCATAGCGCTCGATTTGGTGTCGCTCACCATTTTGCTTAGCAAGATCAATCCGGTAATACCATGAGTTACCACGTTTTCTAACTGTACCTTTCATTGCTATCATCCTTTCTTTTGGTCTGGTATGTACGATTATTGTTAGTTTTGAAGAAAACAAGTTCTGATTGGTTGCTTTTTAAACCGGCCATTACTGACCGGCTAATTGTATTATTGACCAGCAGGGGCGGGACCGCCGGAAGTATTGGCTGCGCCACTTTGTGAGTTGTCTACTGGCTGATTATTTTGCTGTTGGTTAGCAGCGTTGCCACCCGGTGTTGGCGTACCATCAGGATAGTAGTCGTTACCATGCTCACGCTCCCAATCGATCTGCCATTGGACCCAAGCGTCGGGCGTCCCATCTGGATTAGACCCAGCAGCATGATCTTGGCCCGGTAAGAGCGGGTTGCCGTTAGGATCATAACCACGCATACGATTAATCTCGCCCTGCGTCAAGTGACGCTTTGGCCCGTTGCCTGCCGTAGTACCGTTAGTGTTACCTTGGGCCTGAGCATCGCTGTTAGACGACGCCTTAGTTGCTGTATGCTTGGCCGTGTGCTTTTTGTGGTGCTTAGCTTTATGTGATGAGCTGGCACTAGTGCTTGATGAGTTATCCGTTGACTTGGTTGATGTACTACCACACGCAGCTAAGCTAACACTACATAATAAGGCGACCGCTATCGTTGATAATTGCTTAAGTTTCATTTTTTCTCCCCCAATAACCTATCTACATACGTAAGAGTCCGCTAACGTTATCCTCTAACCCCATTGATAATCCATAACTCTGCAAAAACTGTACGGGATTGATATCGGCTGGTGTTAGATCGTTGTAGTTAAGATACTCAGTAAGCGTCTGCTTTAGCATTGCTGCATTGGCTTGGCTTTCCATGACTGTCCGGACCCGATCGTTATCTTTGTAATTTCCGTAAACCACAGCGTCGTTATCATGGTCGTAGTGCCCTAGCTCGTGGCGGACTACTTCGTTTTCCCGTGCTTCGGCCAATCCTTCTTGGAGCATCATTACTGGCCGACCATTGTAGTAGGCGATGAATCCTTCTTCTTCCATTTGAGCGTAGGCGATTTTGATGCCGCGCTCTTTTAGTTTGTGCTCAAGTGCAAGATCCATAAGATCACCACCTAGTCTTGGAATAGGCTCCGTAGTACGTCCTTGGCAACTTTACGATCGTGCTCTGAGAGTGGCTTGCCGGAAAAGGAGTGAGCATTATCCAGCGCCCGCTCAAGATCCAGGTCTACTTGATCATCATCAGCTTTTTCTGGGCGTCCGAGTAAATAGTCTGTGCTAACGTTAAAAAGATCAGCTAGATCGCCCAAGGTATCAGACCCTGGTATCGCTCGTCCAGTTTCCCAAGCGCCAACAGTTTGCTGTGATACACTCATTACTTTTGCTAGTTCAGCCTGTGTTAATCTTTTCTGCTTACGTAGTTCTCTGATATTGTTACCTAACATTGTTTTCACCACCAATTTAATTAGTATTTGTATCTAAATGATAATGCTATTTACTGATAAAACCAATAAAATACGTAAAATACTAATTAAAACAGACAAAAGGGGTTTACGTACTAATTAAATTAGTATATTATATAGTCACAAGGTTGAACGAGGCCTTGAGAAAGGGTGAAAGAATGAATGAAGTTAATGAAAAAGCCTCCCCAATTATCGTTAACGGAGAGGCTTACGAATTGATTAACATCGTTAGCGAACAAGATGATGAGCTTATCGCTTCGATTAATTCGACAGAAATTGTCGAAAAGAAGGGCTACCGCGTTGATCTTGTTAAGAATGCTAGTCAAATTCATTTTACAGAGATCTAACCAAGGTTATTGGCATCGCTTTTGTCGGGTTTAGATACTGGGGTATCAATGCCATTGATTTTCCGGACATAGTAATTTGGATACTTTCCCTTTTTAATTTCAGCGACAAATTGTTTGCTAGACATATTCTTACCGTTGAAATTATCGTGAAAGTTCATATTACGACCGGAATCAGATTCACTAGTAACTGAGATTCGCTTTGGCATCTTAATCACCTCCTTTCTGGGGGATGATTAAATTGTATCAAATCGTTAGGAGGTGATATGTTGGCAACTAAACTAAAAGTATTGCGAGCGGAACATAATCTTACTCAAGCCGAGCTCGCTTCCAAACTAGGGGTAACCCAAAAGGTTATTTCCTCTTGGGAAACCGGGAATGCAACTCCTCGGCCTGCAATGATGCAGAAGATTGAGGATTATTTTAAAGTTCCAAAGGAGGAAATTTTTTTTGCAGCCTTTAACTATTTAAATTAGTTAAAAGCAAGAATTATACCAATTAAATTGGGAGTAGAGCAATGTGGGATTTGAAGAAATGAATGAAGAGCTAGAAAACAAATTCGACCAACTGCAAAAAAAATACCCGCAGTTAGTTCTGCGGGCATTAAGAATTGAAGATCGCAACTGGACGTTTACATTTTCCGCTTGTCGAGAAGCGGCCACGCTGACAATTAATGGTCACTTTTACAAGGGGATCATGTATCAACGAATCGTCCATGATCGCTCCGAAACTTTGGACCCAAACTCGCTAACTGTTGAGCTGATAGTCGATGAAATTGAGTTTCTCAAATCTGGCGCTTTGGCAATGCTGATCCTCAATTCTTGTGGAATATAAAGTACATCCCATTGTTTTCGTACGACAGTCCCTTAGATAAGGCGAACTGCCGAATGTGGTCCAGGGCTTTGGGGCTACCCTCAAACCCAGATACATGGACTTCAAAATGATTTTTTCCGGCATCAATTGCTTTTTGATAGGCAAGTTCGAGCAACAGATAGTCGGATTTTTCGAGCCATTCAAGCTCTTCCTTGGAAGGGCCATGATGCATAGTAATCACCTCCTCTCATTAGGAGATGAACTAATTTTAACAAAGGAGTTAGGAAATGAACGAACAAACTAAAACGATGATTCAAGTCCCTACCGTGAAGATCGGCGGAACGATTTACGAGATTAAAAATACTCCCTACTCGTTCGACGATGATAAAACTACGGTGATGGGTGACATTGATCAAGTAGCAGCAAAGATTAAGATCAATCTTGATCACCCTATTGCTAAGGTGCGCAAGCAACAAGCGTTAATTCACGAAATCTTACATGGGATGCTTTTTGAAGCAGGATACGAAGAAGAAATTGACGAAAAACTGATTAAGCGACTGGCGATGGTTATGTATCAGGTAGTAAAAGAAAACGACCTAGTCGATTTACTCGACCAGATCGCAAATGACTAGTGCTCAGTTCTTACGCCCTTGAATTTGGTACCGTCATGCTTGACATCAATGAATTTGCCAGTTTTGGTGTCACGCTTAACGTACCGGCCAGTCTTTGGGTTAAGGACTTGTGAACGTTTACGAACTGCACCTTTACGACTGCCATCTTTAGGTGGGTTTGTAGCCATAGTCATCACCTCCTCTCATTAGGAGATGATTCAATTTTAGCAATGATACTAGCAAGGAGGAAAACTAATGCAAACATTAATCAAAGTCACTGTTAAGGGTGACCAGCAACTGGTATCTGCTCGGGACTTATATAAAGGATTAGAAATCAAGCGCCGTTTTAGTGCTTGGGTAGAACAGAACTTTAAAGATTTTGAAGAAACGATTGATTTTACCAGCGTACTTGTAAGTACGGAGGTTCCAAACAACGGCGGATTCCAAGAACGTAAATTGAAAGACTATGCCGTAACCATCGATATGGCTAAGCAACTATGTATGATGAGCCACACCGAACTGGGGAAGAAATATCGTCGTTACTTTATCGAATTGGAGCGGAAATGGAATGACCCTCAAGAAGTGGTAAAGCGTGGGTATGCAATCCTACAAAACGAGAATGCACGGTTGAAGATTGAGAACGCTGAAATGAAACCCAAGGCGCTATTTGCGGATGCAGTGTCAGTAAGTGATACCTCAATTTTAGTTGGTGAGCTGGCTAAGCTGCTTAAGCAAAATGGCGTTGAAATCGGCCAGAACCGGCTGTTTGCTTGGTTACGCCGCAACGGGTACCTGATCAGCCGGCGCGGGAACGACTACAACATGCCAACCCAAAAGTCGATGAATCTTGGCTTATTTAAAATCAAGGAAACGTCGATCACTCATGCTGATGGCCACGTGACCGTCAATAAAACCCCAAAGGTAACTGGCAAGGGGCAACAATACTTTATCAACAAGTTTTTAGCTGATAAGAGCGCATAGGAGGAGATTAAGATGCGGCGATATGTACCAGAAAATGTTAAAGACGCCTTACGGCTAATGCTGGTCCTCAATGACTTGGACGTGGATAACGTGATGGTCGATGAGCACGGCAAGATCAAGCGAATGACTGTTGAGGACATCAAAGAGATCAATGCTGACTACCTAGCAGTTATCTGCGACTGCTTAGGGTTTGACGGCTTATATAAGGAGGTTGATACCGATGGCGAAGATTAAAGAGATCAAGTTAGACCCGTTGGTAACTACGGCCTTGTGTGTGCTGGCCTTTGTGATCGGGTACCTAATGGGGTACGTGGCATGAGAACGCATTAGATGGAGGTTATATCGATGAGTCGAGTAATTGACAGCCCGATGTACTCACTAAGTGATGGTGCTAAATATATGCATCTCAACTCGGATACCGTCCGAGCATTAGTTGAGATGGGGGAGCTACCAGCATTTGAGCTGGGGGCAAAAAAGTTATCGCGGCCAGTGATGGATAAATTTATTGCTGACAATTTGGGCCCGGATAAAGGCCGTGAGTTAACACGGAAAGTCAATGAATGGAAACAAAGGCGCAACCGGCGCCTGCATCCAGGCGAAAGAGCCGTTGAAATGTAAGAGGTAAATAAAATGAGTCTGTTTAATGGCGAAAATAGTAATTTTCTAAAAGCTGCTAAAAAAGTCAAAAAGAGTGTCGGCGAAATTGATGAGTACCTAATTATTGCTATGACCAACGACCGGATAGTCGGTGAGGGTAAGGGAAGCGAGGAAAACATCGCCGCAGCGATCTTAGAAGTGATGAGGCAACATCCAAGTATAGGCGAGGAATTTATCAAATTAGTTAATGAGGTGGCTGATGATGAACGTGATTAAAATGGCATTTTACATGCTGATCGGGATCGGCTGTACCTGGGCCCACATGATGGGCCATGATGTGCTGCTGAACTGGCTGTTCTGCATTTGGCTCCCCTTTGGAGCTTATGAGATTGTCAATTACATCAGCCCTTGGCGCAACCAAAAAGGGACCAACGGCCGCCACCGTTAGTCCCAACGAAAAACACTTTGTAAAAATATTTTCGTGGCAATTGTACCACGCGAAATGAGGTAAATAAATGCTTAAACAGAATTTACAAGCCCGCGAAGTGCGGGCGCTGAACCGGCTGAGTAATCTCAAGGACGACATTAACGATACTCAAAAGGAGATCGTGAAAACGATGGCCGACGATTTAACCGGCAGCGGTGACTTGATCAGACATTAAAACCGGCTAATTACCGTCAGTGATTATCTAGCCGACAAACGTGATGAGCTGAGCGCGATTTGCTCTGACATCGACAACATTATCAACGACATCATGCTAAGGAGGATTAATAAAATGCAACAACCACAAGGCCAAAATCAAATGCAAAAAAATTCGCAAAATGCCATCTTTGCACAAGTCAACGATCAAATCAGCGCCGAAGAAGATAAAGGATTAGCCTTGCCAGCTGGGTACAGCCTTAATAACGCACTCAAGGCGGCTTGGTTTAAGCTCCAAAATACCAGAGACAAATTTAACAACTCAGCGCTCGACGTCTGCGATCCTAACTCAGTTGGGCTAGCCCTAATGGATATGGCCGTCCAGGGGTTAAGCCCAGCCAAAAATCAATGCTACTTTATCGTCTATGGCAATCAGTTGCAAATGCAGCGCTCATACTTTGGCACGATCACTGTCCTTAAGCGCCTGGAGCGAGTAGTAGATATTGATGCTCAAGTGGTCCACAAAGGTGATGAGTTTGAGATCGGGGCTGATGAGATCGGCCACACGATCGTTAAGAAATTCGTACCCAAATTTGAGAACCTTGATAATCCATTGATTGGTGCCTTTGCCTTTATTAAGTTGGCTGATGGTCGGATTGACTATACCGTAATGACCAAAAAGCAAATTGACACCAGTTGGGCCCAATCACGCCAGCATAACGTCCAACAAAAGTTTAGCGATGAAATGGCTAAGCGGACAGTGCTTAACCGGGCGGCCAAGATTTTTATCAACACGAGCGACGATTCCGATCTGTTAACCGGAGCCATCAACCGGGCCACGGAAGCCGAATACGATAATGACCAGGAACAGGAACGCAAAGAGGTTGCTCCAGCTGAAAAGGGGACACCAAACGCATTGCTGGCCGGCTTTAAGCGCAAGCAAGCACAAACGGCCAAGGAAACACCGAAAGAAGAGCCAAAGCAAGAGGTCAAAGAAGCACCCAAGCAAGCTGAGAAGTCGTCAGAAGATATTGTAAAGCAGTTAACGGAACCAGACGATAAAATCCCCGCTGAGGACTTACCATTCCCGGAAACGCCGGAAAATGGCTCTGAGAGCGAAGCTGTTGCCGATGGTCAGACTGACATCTACGACTACATTGACGAGGATAAAACCATCAAGGATTATGGTGACAAAGTAGGGGGTGTTAACAATGCCAATTAAGTTGACACCGGAAAACTATTACTCAGTCGAAACGGATTGGGATTACATGAGCTTTAGTCGCTTTAAAGACTTTCGCAAGTGTGAAGCGGTGGCTCTGGCCCAACTCAAGGGTGAGTGGACACCCAAACACGATGAAACGCCGTTGCTAGTCGGCAACTACGTCCACTCATATTTTGAGAGCCCTGAGGCCCACCAACAATTTGTCAAGGCCCATAGGAGCAAGATGATCAGCTCACGGGGTAAGACCGCTGGGAGCCTTAAAAAGGACTACAAGATCGCTGACACGATGATCAAAGCCCTGGAAGATGATGAGCTGTTTAACTACGTGTACCGGCCAGGTGAGGATGGCAAAGAAGTGATCGTGACCGGCACGATTGGCGGCCACCCATGGAAGGGCAAGATCGACAGCCTTAATCTGGCCGAAGGATACTTCTGCGACCTCAAGACGGTCGATGATATCCACAAGAAGCATTGGCTGACTGATGAGCGGACCTGGGGGACCTTTATCGAGGACAGAGGTTACTACATGCAGTTAGCAATCTATCGTGAGTTGATTAAGCAGACCTTTGGCCAAGAGTGTGCCCCGTACATGTTTGCGGTGTCTAAGCAAGCGATCCCGGACAAGATGGCGATTGACTTTGTGGATGAGGCAGACGAGGTTAAGCTGCAATCAGCCTTGCAAGACGTGCTGGATCATCAAGACCACATCTGGGCAGTGATGGCCGGCAAAGCGGAGCCAATTAAGTGCGGCAAGTGCGAGTACTGCCGCTCCCGGAAGATTTTAGATCGTTTCGTCCATGCGTGTGAAATTGAGGTGGGTTAAATGGCACAACGACGTATGTTTAGCCGGCGAATTGTTGAGAGCGGCCGATTCTTGAGGATGCCCCCCAGCAGTCAAATGCTCTACTTCCACCTTGGCATTGAGGCCGATGATGATGGGGTGGTTGAGGCATTTAACGTTATCCGGGCTTGTGGCGCCTCGGAAGATGATCTAAGGGTGCTATCAGCCAAGGGATTTGTGGTCGTCCTCAACGATGATCTTGTAACTTATATTTTGGACTGGCGGGAAAACAACCGCATTCGCCCCGACCGGAAAATTAACTCAATCTATCAAAACCTACTGCTAGAAAAATTACCGCACGCTGACTTAATTGATCCAAAACCTAGAGCTGACACGGGAAAAAAGACGGGCGAGAACCGTGGACGTCCACTGGACGACCAATGGACTGAAAATGGACCGCATAGGTTAGTTAAGGTTAGGTTAGGAGAGGTTAGGTTAGGTAAGTCTATAACTAACAACAACAACGATTATATTGAGATTGATTTTAAAGGGCTCACGCCAACCGGCGGACAGCTTGATCGGTTTGGCAGTCTGATTGACGGATTACCAGTTGACTTGGTCCAGTATGCTGTCGACAAGACAATGGCCATTGCTGATAACCCATCGATTAACTACGCGGCTACAATCATCAAGCATTGGCTACGTGCTGGCATTACTACCTTAGCCCAAGCACAAGACGAGGAGCGCCAGCGGAATGGATCTGTGCTAGACGAGATTGACCCAGCAACGGGCGAGCACGTCAAAATACCGATGTTTAAATTAACCGATCAAGAGGGGGCAAACTGATGGATTACCTTGATTACCAAAACGCATGCGATGAGCTTCGCATGCAAAAGACTAAGCTTGAGGAGCTCCGCGATAATCTGATTGCTGAGGACGGGCATAATGCCTTTGTCCTAACGCAAAATGCAATCGCGGCAGTGGAAAACGTGATCTATGACTTAGAGGATGCTGACATTGCCATCGATAAACTGGCAAATGAGTGAGGGGATAATGATGACAAGCGAAGAATTTTTTAAGCTGGCGCAAACCAAAGTTGCTGAGTACAACAACAATAATCCACTTTTGCCGGCAGTTAGCTGGAAGAATGTATTTATTGTGTGGTACGCCAAAAATTACAAAGGCCACGAGGCACTGCTGGAAATCCCAAACGAAGGCGATGTTCGCTACTTTGATGTATCTTACGACGAAGATGAGGGTTATTTATATTTAGACGTTTACAGTATGCGCGATAAATTGCGCCACAAGATCAACGAAGGATAGTGCAGGAAATTATGGATAAAATTAATTTAATCAGTGAAATAGTTAAAGAAGATAGCTTGATCGAGTATCACCTAAACTTAACCGACGATACAAACGACGAAGTGGTCATCATGGAAACTGACGGCAAACTTGATGATGACGGCTACGCGGATTACAACCTGATGGGAATTACTAACCGCGAAGCGATTGAAGCCAATATTGCGAAACGCTGGGGCGTTGAGTATGAAGAGGGAGTAATGTTTACCCTCTCAAATACACCACAGGATTTCCGTAATTTGTTGCAAGCGATGTTGCAATGCTTTGCTTATGCCGAATTCGAACGGCGCGGTTGGATTAAGTGAGTTAAGGGGAGGATAAAAATGAATTTGAAGTCGTTAGAAAACTTATTTACTCAGGCATACGTGCCGTACAAAATCGACAAAGATAATGAGTGGCTGAAGGTATATGGTAATGGCCAGCTGGTCGCTAAAGCAAATATCAATCAGGAGCTGGTAGGCATGGTTGATTACCCCGAACTAACTGATTGGTTTGTCCACGAAAAGGCCAAGCTCATTAGTGCAGCGATGAGGGATTTCATCATTACGCCAGTTGATGATCGTTTTGAAGATCACCGAGCTTATAAATCAGTGATACTCATTAAGCGAGAATGTATCGGACCACTGTATGGGAAGTGGCGGAAGCCAATCGTTGAAAGTTACCGCACGATTAAAGGTGATTGGTATAAGCGATTGATTGAGGAGTACAAGGATCAGTACGTCAAAAACTGCAAGCTTGGCCAATATATTGATAGGATCCAATTTTCGATTTTAAATCCCTTAGATGAAGAATACCTAGTAGCGATGATCTCGCAATACAAGCATACTAAGCAGGTATTGGCGGACTTAGAAAATCGGATCCAGATCTCGAACGATCACAAGGCAATCATTGTTGACCCAGCGTAATTGGAGGAAGGCAATGACTAATGGTGAGGGAGAAAATCATGTTAAAAAAAATAACACCTATACCGACGAGTGACCCAGACATCGAAATCATACCTAGCGATAGGAAAACCTCTGACGGTCTTTGCTGTGATTATACCTATATGGCTACTGATATCGCTGTTGTACCTATGTTTCCGGGAACGACGTGGAAGCGGCCTAACATTATTGCGGAGCTTATGCAGGCCGAAACCAGCGTTTACCGTTATCATCGCCCAAAAATTAATGGATGGGTGGTTGAGGTCTGCTATCCTTTTGCCGAACTCGATGAGAATGGCAGGATAAGCAAATCTTACATCACCAATATTGTTGATCGCGAAAGCCAGGAAGAACTACTGGCTCGCGGGTTAGAGCTGGCGCAGGAAGCACTCAATAAATATCGAGATGGGATGAAGGGATGGGAAAATGGAAAGTGGACTTATGATGACAATTGAGCAATTACAGAAAAACCTCAAGTCAATCGACGATAGGCTTGAGGTTAATGAAGTTAAGGAAACACGGATTGTATATAACAACCTGCACCAACCCATGCAAGAGAATAAGGGCGACATTAATATCAAAATTGATGGGGAAACATTAGTGGCACTAACAAAATTTTACGGTGAACCATCGATTGCAATTGACGGTGTAATTATTGCAATGTCAGTTATAAACGATGTGCAGCTGGCGTTAAAAACAATCGGTGACTTTTTCGCTGAATGGGGGAATAACGATGACTAACAATGAATTTATCGAATTGGTGAAAACCAAAGTTGCTATGCTTCATAACTTTCAAAGTATCGAAAAGATTAAGACTGATGACGTACTTGTGGTGTGGTACGCCAAAAATTACAAAGGCCACAAGGCACTGCTGGAAATCCCAAACGAAGGCGATGTTCGCTATTTTGAGGTATCTTACGACGAAGATGAGGGTTGTTTATATTTAGACGTTTACAGTATGTGCGATAAATTGCGCCACAAGATCAACGAATGATAGGGGAGGATAAAAATGAATTTGAAGTCGTTAGAAAACTTATTTACGCAGGCATACGTGCCGTACAAAATC
>OGGM01000295.1_pt1 | contig 42844 bp, 47 predicted proteins | sample 1571251 | NCBI WGS metagenome assembly OGGM01 (sample SAMEA2582076, study PRJEB24529) | metagenome | biome: Human gut stool | place: China | collected 2011 | reverse complement strand
GCGTCGAAATCGCTGGTGGTTTTCTGGTTCTCTTTTGACATCAAAAGAGAACAATCAGCCTTAATGAAAAAGCGCTCTGCCCCGCGCCACCGGCGCGCGAAGCCGTTTATAAATCCACTACGCTTCCGACTTCCGCCGGCGCCGCCGGCACCGCCCCGAGGCGGACTGCGTCGGCATCCCGGCGCACCACGAACTCCACCGGCTGTCCGGCGGCAAAGGCGGGGCGATAGCTCAGCTCCAGCGCCTCCCAATCCTCCGGGACGGCGCAGAAGCAATGGAGCATCGCGCCCCGCCCGGCGGCGAGGTTGAGCGTAAAGGCCGAGGCATCGGCGGCGTTCTCCGCGTAGAGCGGTGCCGCAAAGCTGCCGCAGGGGACGCTCTGACCCCCGCAGCGGGCGGTCACGCCGCTGTCCAGACTGTAAAGCTCCTTCAGGGTCGAGACATCCCGGCTGTGGAGGTAGCTTGCGCCCACCGGCAGGGTGCGGGCCGAGAGGTTCTCCACCGAGAGGTAGACCAACACGCCGCCCAGCCCGGGCGCGGGCGCATAGCCCAGCAGCTCCACCGCCGCCTTGCCGTCCAGCAGGGCGGGCTTGCCCATCACGCGGGGCTGTGCCGCAGCCGCCGAAACGCCTGTGAGCAGGGCAGCGGCCAGACTGACCGCGCCCGAACCGGCGCATTTCAGGAACGACCGGCGGGAAAGAGACTGAGACATCGGGGACCCCTCCTTGCAGCGAGAAAAATCATTCACTTTATAGAGTATCGGTTTCTTTGCCCCCTGTCAAGGGTTTGAAAGCGTTCTGCCGCAGGTTTTGCGTTTTCTTTGCTGATTTTGTACCAAAAGAGCGCAAAAATGCCGCCCGGCGGCAAAAATCGCAGGGCGGCAGAGCGTTCTTTCTTATTCGAATGCTTCATTTTCCTCAGCTTCGGCCTGACCCCGCAGGGTATCGGCATAGCCGAAGGGTACGATGTCGATGGCCTCCACCAGACGGTCGCGCATCCAGAGCTGGACGTCGGTCTGGACGGTGTAGCCGCAGCCGGGGTCTGCCATCCACTGCTCGGGGTGGCGGGAGGGGAGGGCGCGCTGGCTCAGCATGCTCATGATGACGCCGCCGTGGGTCACGCAGGCGGCCTCGGTGACGTCCATCCGGATCATATACTCGAACAGCTTGAGCAGCGTCTCCGAGCAGCGGGCGTGGAACTGCTCCGTGGGCTCTGCGCCCTCCGGCACGAAGCCGGAGCCCGGGGTGATCCACTTCTTGAAGTCCTCGTTCTTCACCAGCTCCTTGACGGGATTGTTCTCAAAGACGCCGAAGCCGGCCTCCCGCAGGTCATGCACCGAGAACTGGTGGGTCGCATTGGGGAACAGGATGTTGGCCGTCTCCACGGCGCGCATGAGCGGGGAAGAGAAGACGGTATCCACCTGCGGATACTCGAACCGCTCCTTCAGCTCGGCCAGCTGGGCGCGGCCCTCGTCACACAGGGGGATGTCCGTGCCGCTGCCGATGTAAAGGCCCTGTAAGTTGCCGGAAGTCAGGCCGTGGCGGATGAGATGGAGCTTAAAGGTTTTCATGCAAAAACACCTCTTATGAGCTATCTATTCCTGTGCTGATTCGCACAAATCTTGCTTTTCTGCTGATTTTTCCGGCACCATCAGACACTAAATATATGCCGGTAAGGTTTATTTTAACATAGATATGGTAGAAAGAGCAACCCCTTTGACAAAAACACCGAAATTCCGGCGGAAAAACCGTCACTTTTTCGCTTTACAAGTCGTTTTCCATTGTGTATAATCAACGTGCTGTAAACCAAAAATCAAGGAAGTCCTATTTTTATTTTTTATCTGAGGAGCCAAACATCATGGAGTTCAATCGTATCATCAAACTGCTGCGCAAGGAGCGCGGCATCACCCAGAAACAGGCGGCAGAGGATCTGGGCGTTTCGCAGGCCCTGCTTTCCCACTACGAAAAAGGAATCCGGGAGTGCGGCCTGGATTTTGTGGTACGGGTGGCAGACTATTACAATGTCTCCTGCGACTATCTGCTGGGCCGCTCGGCAGAGCGCAACGGCATGATGCTCTCGGCAGAGGACATCCCCAACCCCGACAAGATGAAAGACAACATCTACCACGGCAGCGTCCTGCCCACGATGAACAAAAAGCTCATCTCCAACAGCCTGAACGTGCTCTACGCCAAGATAGGCGATTGCCACAGCAAGGCCCTGACCACCGAGGTGAGCGCCTACCTGATGACCGCCGTGGCCAAGATGTTCCGTCTGCTCTACTCCGCCGAGTCCCACAATGCCTCCAGCATGTTCAGCGTGGACGCCCGGCGCTGGCCCGGCTACTCCGACGCTGTGATGCACTCGGCTCAGGCCAATGTGGAGGCCCTGCTGGCCGGCGAAGCGCTGCCCGGCGGCGAGGGCGTGGCCGACCCGTCCTGCCTCGCCATGACCACCGAGAGCCTGACCCGGGAATACCCGCTGTATACTCCCAGCCTGCTCAATCTGGTCAAGACCAGCGAGACCCGCGCCCGGGAGCTGACCGGAGAGGACCGCACTTAAGTCTCTGTGAAACTAGTGTAAATTCTGCCGTTTTTTGCTTGCATCTGCGTGCAAAAGATGTTATAAACAAAGCAGAGCATTTTCATCGTACTTCATCATAAAGCGAATTCAAGGAGGGACACATCCATGTCCAATAAAATTTCCCGCCGCACCTTCCTCAAGTGTACCGGTGCCTCCGCAGCGGCTCTGGGCGCTGCTGCCATGCTGGGCGGCTGCGGCTCCAGCACCAGCAACGCCATCGAAGTCAAGGTCGGCGACAAGGTCAGCAACTGGAACAATCTGGGCGTCCAGCTCACCAGCGTCTTTACCATGGCCAACACCCCCGACCTGCCCAATCATGAGTATGTCGCTGTGCTCGTCACCGCTGTGAACCGCTCCGGCGCGACTACCTTCAATATCGGCGCACAGAACCTCGCCGAGCTGGATGCCGCCTATCCGCTGAATGATGAGGCTACCAAGCTCGATGTCGCCCGTCAGTACTTCCACGCCCTGGCCGCCTCCACCACCGATTTCACCGCTGTCTGCGACGGCGCTGAGGCCGAGGTCGGCGCTTACATCCAGCTCTATAATGCCGCCGCTCAGAGCTTCTCCGAGTCCACCAATCTGCCCCCGCAGGGCGCAGGCTACATCCAGCTGATCTGCTGCGTCCCCACCGGCTGGCAGAAGCTGAGCGTCACCTTCACCCCGACCTTCGCGGCAAACAAGAGCCTCACCTTCTCTCTGAGCTCTTCTGACCTGACGCAGGCCTGAGGCATTTTTCCGAGACAAAATTCCGTCATAAAGGGCAGAGCTTCCCCACAAAATTTTTGTGAAAAGCATTGACATCTGCTGATTTTTCGCCTATTGTATAGGCAAGACGCCCTTCGGGGGCAGTACAATGAATTTATCTGTTTCTGCATAAAGGAGGAACGATCATGTCCTTAGAATTCAACCGCCGCTCTTTCCTGAAGTACAGCGCCGCCGCTGCCGTGGCTGTGGCTGGTTCCAGCCTGCTCGTCGGCTGTGGTGAGGATGAGTATCAGAAGACCGGCAAAATCGGCAGCACCCTGAAGCTGATGGGTACCTTCAGGATGTACGATAACCCGGCTCCCAAATTCACTCCTGATACTGGCAACACCGGTACCGGTACTTTTGAGTGCAAGCTGAGCATCAAATGCACCACCAAAAAGGTTCCTCTCTGCGTGAGTGCCGGCTACTTCCAGCTCACGGTTATCCGTGATGGCAAGAAAAAGAATTATGCCGACTCGGGTTATGTCACGGTCGTAGACCCCAACTTTAGACTGTCCGAGGGCGACGGCGAACAGGATTTCACCATTAAGGTGAAGAACGTCGATCTCGCTGCTGGCGATAAGGTCGAGTTCATCTACTTCCCCCGCATTCAGGCCAGCAGCGGCAACAGCGGCTACACCCGCGCTTTCTGCACTTGGAAGATGGTTGCCAAGCCCGGTACTCCCAGCGGCATCGTCCTTGAATAATCTTTTTCCGCACTCCGCGCCCAAGGCTCACGCCCTGGGCGTTTTTGTCTGCATTCTTCCGTCATTCTGCCAAAACGCAAGCAAGGATTTTTAGTGGTTTTGTGTCTTGTGCATAAGGTGCTTTTCCTGCTACAATAAGAGCATCCCAACCGGGGGAGCGCAGCGGCCGGACAGATGTGCCGCCGCGCGGTTTTGTTTTTCGGGATGGGCGTCCTGCCTGATTTCACAAGAACAGGAGTGTGCAGTTATGATCAATATGGTAAAGCTTCCCACCAACAAGAGCAGTCTGTTCCTGCGCGTGGCAAAGGGCCACTTCGCCACCAGCCACAGCCACATCAACTACTACATTGACGTCACCACCCAGAAAGCCCGCCTCTCGGAGGCGAAGGCTGTCGCCAAGGAGCTGGTGGCTGCCTATCAGCACAGCACCATCGTGGACACCGTGCTCTGTCTGGACGGCACACAGGTCATCGGCACCTGTCTGGCCAACGAGCTGACCAAAGACGGCTTTGCCAACATGAACGCCCACCAGACCATCTACGTCATCACCCCCGAGTACACCAGCGGCAGCCAGATCATCCTCCGCGACAATCTCGCCCCGATGGTCAGGGGCAAGCACGTCCTCATCCTGTCGGCCTCCATCACCACCGGCTACACCGTGCAGGCGGCCATCGAGGCGGTCAACTACTACGGCGGCACCGTGGCGGGCCTGTCGGCCATCTTCGCCACCACCCACCAGTGTCTGGGCATCCCGGTCACCTCCATCTTCGACCCCTCCAGCCTGCCCGACTACGCCAGCTTCGACAGCCGCGACTGCCCCATGTGCAAGGCGGGCCAGCCCATCGACGCGCTGGTGAACAGCTTCGGCTATTCGGCCCTCTGAATCTGAAATTCTCCTCCCTCTTTCTCCCCGCCGCGCAGCTGCATGGCGGGGAGTTCTATTTTATATCGCAGTGAATCCGCTGATATTTTTCTTGACATTTTCGCTGCCTTTGCATATACTAAAGATGAAAAAAGATTGGAGGCATGTATTATGGCAGACATTTCGAGCGCGCTGCGCAGCACCATCCCCATCTCTCTGTTCAACCGCGGCATGGCCGGAAAGGTCTTTGAAGATGTCCGCCGTCAGGGCGCGAAGGTCGTCATGAAGAACAATTCCCCTGAGTGCGTCCTTCTCTCGCCGGAAGAATATCTCCGCCTCATCGACGAAGTAAACGACGCAAAGCTTGCTGCCCTTGCCGCCCAGCGGATGCAGGGCTTCGACCCCGCAAATGCCATTCCCGCCGAGGAGGTCTATCGGCAGAACGGCATCACCAAAGCTGCGCTTGACAGCATGGATGAGGTCGAATTTGAATGAATTGGACTCTGAAATTCCTACCGGAGGCCCAAAAGGACTTCGAACAGCTCGCCGGAAATCAGAAGCTTCTGGTCGCAAAAGCTCTGGACAAGGTCGTGCAAAATCCCGTTTCCATCTACGAGGGCGGTTACGGCAAACCGCTTGGCAGCAAAGGCGGCACCGACCTCTCCGGCCTGCTGAAGATCAAGCTTCGTGATGCCGGGCTGCGCATCGTCTACAAGCTCGTCCGTACCGAAACGTCCATGCTGGTCATCGTGATCGGCGCCCGGGCCGACGATGCCGTTTACAAAATCGCCGAAAAGCGTGCTCACAAGCACGAACTATAAAAGGCTCTGCCCCTTTTTCGGGCAGAGCCTTTTGCTTATCTTCACTTTTTCTTCGGAAACACGAAGGGATCATGCCGGTATGCGATAAGCAGCTCTATGGTCATGAAGCACCAGATGACCGGCTCGCAGAGGATGACCGCGTTATACTCAAAGCGGGGGATGAAGAGCAGGACGAAGACGATCTTGCCCAGAAACTCGATGACGCTGGACAGCAGGGGCAGCACCTTCTCGCCCATGCTCTGCAGAGCGTAGCGGGTGGAGAGCAGCATTCCCAGCACGGCGTAGAAGGGTGCGTTCCAGACCAGATACCGTGCGCCGTTTTCCAGCACCACCGGCTCCGAAGAGCCGGACACCAGCTTTACCATCCACTCCGCGCCTGCCGCCATGAGCAGGACAGCAGCCACAGCCGCCACGACACTGTAGAGATAGATGTCCCGCATCCCGCGGCGGACGCGGTCGGGATGGTTCGCGCCGTAGTTCTGGGAGACGTAGGTCGAGCAGGCAGAGGCCATCGCCGTCAGGGGCATATCCGTGAACGCGAAGAGCTTCCGGGCCGCGGTGTGGCCCGCGATGACCAGGGTACCGAGGCCGTTGATGCCGTACTGCAAAACGACGGAGCCCGCCGAGACGATGCTGCTCATGAGGCCCATGGAGATGCTCTGGCTGAACAGCTCCCAATAGAGGCGGCTCTCCACATGGAAGTGCTTTTTCCCGGGCAGGAGCAGCCGGGCGCTGCGGAAGACATACAGGATGCAGAGCGCCACCGACACGCCCTGAGAGATGACCGTCGCCACACCGGCACCGGCCACGCCCATGCCCAGCACGGCGATGAACCAGAGGTCGAGGATGACGTTGAGCACCGACGAGAGGACGAGGAAGACCAGCGGCATGAAGCTGTTGCCGATGGCCCGCAGCAGGCCGGCGCAGAGGTTATAGGCAAACATGACGATGACGCCGAGGTCGATGATGATGATATAGCCGTAGGCGTCCTCTAAAATTTCCGCCGGGGTGTCCAGCAGTTCCAGCAGCGGATGCAGGCCCGCCGCGCCCGCCAGCGTGATGACCGCCGACGCGATGATGCCGATGACGATGGAACCCGCCACGGTCTGTTTGAGCTGGTCCTCGTCTCCGGCCCCGTAGGCGCGCGCTGCGACGATGGCGAGGCCGTTGCCGATACCGATGCCGAATCCGACCAGAAGCTCGTAGATGGCCCCGCAGGCGCCAATGGCGGCAAGGGCGGTGTCGCCCAGCACATTGCCGACGATCATGGTGTCCACGGTATTATAGAGCTGCTGGAAGAGGCACGACACCAGGATGGGCAGCATAAAGACGAACAGGCTCTTGAAGATGGGGCCGTTCATCAAATCGACGTTCCGGTTGAAGAATGATTTTTTCGCGGGGGACTGGGTCATAAGCGTCTCCTTTTTTGCCCATAAAAGGGAGCTGTTGCACACAACAGCTCCCTTTAAGCATTTCATCTGATTTTACAGCTCCTGCGTCTCGAAGCCGTTGACGGTCAGCACTTCCACACTCTTGAAGCCTGCGGCCTTGACGGCGGCGGCAGCCTCGTCGAAGCCAAAGGTCAGGCTGCCCACATCGTGGGCGTCGGAGGTGATGATGACCTTGCCGCCCATCTTCTGCCACTCGCCCAGCAGCCATGCGCCGGGGTAGAAGTCCTTGCGGTAACCGCGGTAGACGCCGCCGGTGTTCACTTCCAGCAGGCAGCCGTGCTCTTTGGCCGCATTCAGCGCCTTGAGGGCTGCGGCCTTATAGCGGGGCGACTCCTCGTCGAAGAACTCACCGGCAGCGTTCAGCTTCTTGATGAGGTCGATGTGGGCCAGAATGTCGGGACCCATGGCCGCCACCTTCTCCACCTCGGCGAAGTATGCCTCCACAGCGGCCAGCGGGTCGCCGTCGAAGTCGTCGTAGATGCAGTCGTGGAGGTCCTGAGGACGGAAGTCGATCTCGTAGTACTTGCCGGTGTTCTTGCCGTAGAGGTGGTGCGCAGAACCGATCCAGTAGTCGTAGCCGGTGCGCTTGTCCTCGCTCAGCAGGTCCCACTCGATGCCGCAGAGGATGTCCACCTTGCCCTTGTACTCGGTCTTGAGCTTGGCGATGGTGGCCTTGTACTGGGCCGTGCGGCTGGGGCTCATGCAGTATTCACGGTCGCGCTGGGTATAGCTATGGCCCGTGAAGCCCAGTGTGGTCAGCCCCTTCGCACACGCAGCGGAGGCCATCTCCTGCAAGGTGTTTTTGCCGTCGCACATCGTCGAGTGACAATGGACACTGGACTTCTTATAATCTGCCATAGTGAATCACTGCATCCTTTCCTGTTTGACCTTGTGGTCGATAACGTGTCGTTTTTCCAGCTCGCGGGTGATGTCCTCCACCGTGATGCCGGCCTGCACCATCAGCACCAGCACATGGTATGCCAGATCGCTGATCTCGTAGACCGTCTCGGCCTTGTCTTCCTTTTCGCCCGCGATGATGACCTCAGTACACTCCTCGCCCACCTTCTTGAGGATCTTTTCTTTGCCCTTCTCGAAGAGATAGGTGGTGTAGCTGCCCTCTTTGGGGCTGGTCTTGCGGCCCTTGATGAGGTCATACAGCCCCTGCCAGCTGAACTGCTTCAGCTCCGGGGAAACATACACTTCGTTGAAAAAGCAGCTCTCGGCACCGGTGTGGCAGGCGGGGCCGCTCTTGACGACCTCCACCACCAGCGCGTCGGCGTCGCAGTCGGCGGTGATGGACACCACACGCCGGACGTTGCCGCCGGTCTCGCCCTTGCGCCAGATCTCCTGACGGCTGCGGCTCCAGAACACCGTCCGGCCCTCCGCGATGGTCAGCGCCAGCGTCTCGGCGTTCATGTAGGCGAGGGTCAGCACCTCTTTGGTGTAGTGGTCCTGCACGATGGCAGGGATGAGGCCCTTTTCGTCAAATTTCAGGTCCATAATGTTTCTCCTCCCCCGCAGGGGGACAGCTATAGTTTAGCGTATTCGGCAGGCAAACGCAAGGGCTCAGAGCCGCATTTCCACGCCATTTTCGTTTAAGTATTCCTTTAGCTCCCGGATGGTGAGCAGCTTCTGGTGGAAGATGCCCGCCGCAAGGCCCGCGTCGATGCCTTTATGATGGAACAGCTCGAGGAAGTCTTCCTTTTTGCCCGCCCCGGCCCCTGCGCCCCGCCTTTTCCCGGGCGCTTTTGTCTTATGATAAAGTTGTAAAGTGTGAAAGTGACCATGTTTTCATTTTTATGATACGATTTTTCTGTGCGTTTGTACAGAAAGGCGAAATGATTTCACGAAAGCCCGCTTTGAGATGATGGGAGCGCAAAAAAGGAGCCGCCGCACAGCGTTTTCCGTGCAGCGGCTCCTCGCCGTTTTATCCTCAGCCCAGCAGTTCCAGCACGCCGCTCTTGGGACGTGCGCCGACGGCCTGACGAACCAGCTTACCGTTCTCGAACAGCAGCAGGGCGGGGATGCTCATGACGCCGAACTCGGCGGCCAGCTCGGGCTGCTCGTCCACATTGACCTTGCCCACCTTGACGTCGGTGCGCTCCTCGGCCACCTCGTCCACGACGGGGCTCAGCATCCGGCAGGGGCCGCACCAGCTGGCCCAGAAATCGAGCAGGACGGGCTGAGCGCTCTTCAGCACCTCGGCCTCAAAGTTTTCTTTCGTGATGGTGATGACTGCCATATCGTTTCCCTCCATAAAGAGCGTTTTTTCATCTGACAGGGACAGTATACCCCAAACTCCGGCGTTTTTCCGTGAGCAAGTCACATAAAAAGCCCGGGGCAGGCATTTTCTGCTCCGGGCTCTGGAAATTATTTTGCGATTTCAGGCTCAGATGTCCTTCAGGGCGTTCTTGCCGGCGACATAGCCGTAGTACATGGCCATGGAGTGGCTGACGCCCTTCAGGCCGATGGGGTACTCGGTGGCAAAGCGGCTGCCCTGGATGTTGCCGGCGACGTACAGGCCGGGGATGCCCTATTCCACACCGGTCTGGCGGATGGTGGAAAACTACGAATCGGTCTACGCCGAGCTTCTGGCCGGGCGGGGGATGTTCCTCTGCCCGATGATATACCCGGCCTTCCCTGCCGGGTGGCACATCCCGCTGCATCTGTCCCTCCCGGACACCCGCCTGCTGACCCTGCGGGATGACCCCCGCCCCGAGATATGCACCCTGCGCAAAGTCTTCGCCGAGGTGTACGCCGAGAGGGAAAAGCTGATAAAAGCTCTGTGAGATGCAAAAACGCCGCCGTGCAATATCCGGGTGGTCATAAAACAGTAAATCCTCCGTATGGTTCAGATCATACGGAGGATTTGTTTATGTCTAATCTTCAAACTTGCTGGCGGTAAACGGTTTGCCAAAACCGTTTACGGACGACAAGTCCACAGGGGATAGCCGCTTTAGCGGCGCAAGGGGGTGTAGCCACCTTGACGGAACGAAGTAACGCAACCATTCTCGGTCAAGCAGTTTTCTCCTGCTGACGGAGAATGAAGCTCCGCAGGACGCACTTCTATACTCTCGATAGAGAGTATAGAAGTGCGTCCTTTCGTTCCTAAAGGGATTTTTCGTTTGCTTCTCTCTTCGACAAACTTGAAGTTGTCAATCAGATTTGAATTTGAAATTCTCCGAACTCAAACAGTCCGTTTCCTTGTTTGAGTTGTCCGTTTCTCTCCAATTGCGCAAATCCAGCTTCGATTGTGTTTATCAATGAAACAGGAATATTCAGCTCGTGATGACCAGGCATAATCCTTTCTATTTTGAATTTCTGCACCTGCTTTACAGACTGATAGAAAAGCTGCGGGTCGGTGGTTGGATAAAAGGCATAAAGGCATCCCTTGTAGACCAAATCGCCGGAATACAGGTATTTTCGTCCCTGCTCGTAAAAACAACAGTGTCCGGGAGAGTGGCCCGGCGTGTGAATTACCTGAATAACTCGTCCACCTAAATCCAATAAATCGCCATCGTGCAGAATTTTTTGCGGCTCTCCCTGAAAAACCTGATAAGCGTTAATATCAAACTCTGGCGGAAAATTACAAGGAATTTTTGCCAGATTATCCTTAACAACCTGCATCGGTATGGGAAACCTGACGGATAGCCAATTCTTTTCCTTTTCATGTACGGCGATATTATCAAAATATTTATGCCCGCCGATGTGATCCCAGTGAATATGGGTTGTAACCACCATAACAGGCAACTTCGTTAAGCTGTCTACGATTTCTCGAATATTTGAAACACCCAACCCGGTATCAATGAGAACTGCACTTTCCTCACCACATAACAGATAGCAGTGTGTTTCTTCCCAGTGCTTATACTCACTAATCGCAAATGTTTGGGAATCAATTTTTTCGACGGTAAACCATTCACTCATATACTATGCTCGCTTCTGTAAATTCCGATTTGTCTCGTGCTTTTTCAATAAATTATACTAGAAAATTATGAAGAAATCTACCGTTAGGATAAGACCGCCCGAATATGTTTGGCTCGGGCGGTCTCGGTATCAATCATAAATCAATTCAAACTTCACGATAGCTTCTGCCTGCGCCGTGCAAGCGTTCGTCTGCCGTACCCATTCCATTTGGTTTTCGGCTTTCAGCTGTTCGGTCACGCCGTTTCGCTTCGCCAGCTCCGGCACGATCAGCTCCATGCGGTTTCGTGCCGCTTTGTTGATTTCAGCACAATACTGTCTTACGCACACCTGCCAATGCACAGCGGCGTTCGTTATTTCGGAGAAAGAGCTTACCTGCCCAGCATTTCCTTTGCGGTCTTGCAGATGGTGGCAGCGTCCAGACCGTACTCCTTCAGCAGGTCCCAGGCGGGGCCGGAGCAGCCGAACTTGTCCTGCACGCCGACGCGGCGGACAGGGGTGGGCAGCTTCTCGCTGAGCAGGGAGCAGACAGCCTCGCCCAGACCGCCGATGACGTTGTGCTCCTCGGCGGTGACGATCTTGCCGCACTCCCTGGCAGCCTTGAGGATGATGTCCTCATCCAGAGGCTTGATGGTGTGGATGTTGATGACGCGGGCGTGGATGCCCTCGGCGGCCAGAGTCTCAGCGGCCTTGCGGGCCTCGTTGACCATCAGGCCGGTGGCCACGATGGCAATATCACTGCCCTCGGTGAGCTGCTCGCCCTTGCCAATCTCGAAGTGATAGTTGGCCTCGTCGTGGAACACGGGGACAGCCAGACGGCTAAAGCGAAGGTAGACAGGACCCTGCATCTCGTAGGCGGCGCGGACAGCAGCGCGTGCTTCCACGTCGTCGGCGGGGCAGATGATGGTCATGCCGGGCAGGCTGCGCATGAGGGCGAAGTCCTCGCAGCACTGGTGGGAAGCGCCGTCTTCACCGACGGAGATGCCGCCGTGGGTAGCGCCGATCTTCACGTTCAGGTGGGGGTAGGCCACGGAGTTGCGAATCTGCTCAAAGGCACGGCCCGCAGCGAACATCGCAAAGCTGGACACGAAGGGAACATAGCCCATGGTGGACAGGCCGGCGGCGACGCCCATCATGTTGGCCTCGGCGATGCCGCAGTCGAAGTGGCGGTCCGGGTAAGCCTTCCGGAACACACCGGTCTTGGTAGCGGCAGCGAGGTCGGCGTCCAGTACCACCAGGTCGTCGTGGCCCTCAGCGGCCAGTGCTTTCAGAGTATTGCCGTAGCTCTCGCGGGTAGCGATCATTTTCACATCTGCCATCTTACTTGTCCTCCTGTTCCAGCGCGGCGTAGGCTGCGTTCAGCTCCTGCATGGCCGCAGCGTACTCCTCGTCGTTGGGGCCTTTGCCGTGCCAATCCACAGAGTTGGTCATAAAGGAGACGCCGGTACCCTTGACGGTGTCCAGAATGATGCAGGTGGGCTTGTCGTTCTCGGCGTGGAACGCCTTGATGGCGGACTCGATCTGGTCGTAGTCGTGGCCGTTGATGGTCAGGACGTTGAAGTTGAACGCCTTGAGCTTTTCTTCCAGCGGGGCGCTGTTCATGACCGTCTCGGTGGTGCCGTCGATCTGGAGGTGGTTGCGGTCCAGCATGACGCAGAGGTTGGAGAGCTTATAGTGGGCGGCGAACATGAAAGCCTCCCAGCACTCGCCCTCTTCCACCTCACCGTCACCGAGGATGGTGTAGACATTGATGGGCTTGCCGCTGTGCTTTGCGCCCAGAGCCATGCCGCAGGCGGCAGACACGCCCTGACCCAGACTGCCGGTGGACATATCCACGCCCGGAGTCTCATTCATGTTGGGGTGGCCCTGCAGGTAGCTGCCGATCTTGCGCAGGGTCTTGAGGTCTTCCACCGGGAAGAACCCGCGCTCGGCCAGCGTGGCGTAAAGTGCCGGAGCCGCATGGCCCTTGGACAGCACGAAGCGGTCGCGGTCCGGTTTTTTCGGCTCCCTGGGGTCGATGTTCATATCCACGAAGTAGAGGTAAGACAGCACCTCGGCGATGTCCAGACTGCCGCCCGGATGGCCGCACTTGGCGCTGTGAGTTCCCTCGATCACGCCCATGCGGATGTGACAGGCGTGCTTGGCAAGGGTAAGCTTTTCTGCATTTGTCATGATGGTCCTCCCGTATGAACCTCAGAAGTTGCAAGTATACAGCCGCGCAAGGCACAGCTCCCGCCGCCCCATTGCGCTATAATTCAAGTTTATATTATCTATTCTGTGCAAAAAGGTCAAGCTTCTTACAGCAAAATGTACACAGGCGGTCAAAAACTGCTCCAAACGCTTTCTTTTTTGGTCAATTTGCAGCCTGTCCGGGGACGGTCTTGACAAATCCTGCGGCACTCTGCTATAATTTTCACGATTTCCGGCAGGAAGCCGGGCCTGCGGGCCGAAGCCCGCCTTACACTATTTTCAGCCGCCGCATTTTTGAAACAGACGCCATGAAGGGGTCTGCCGTTGGCTTGCAAGCCGACTGGCAGGCCCTTTTTTGTTTTTCTGCGGCGCAGTCACAGGAGGAAACAGATGAAAACCAAAAACGCTTCTCCGGCCCGCAATGTCGTGCTGGCCGCACTCTTTCTGGCGCTGGCCTTCGTGCTGCCCATGGTGACGGGCCATCTGCCGCAGGTAGGCAATATGCTCTGCCCGATGCATTTCCCCATCCTGCTCTGCGGCTTCGTGCTGGGCGGGCCGTGGGGTCTGGCTGTGGGCTTTGCGGCCCCGCTGCTCCGCTCGGGGCTCTTCGGGATGCCCCCGATGTTCCCCATCGCCATTTCGATGGCTTTTGAGCTGGCAGCTTACGGCGCCGTGTCCGGCTGGCTCTACCGCCGGGTGAAGCACACCCTGCCCATGACCTACGCCACCCTCGCGGCGGCCATGGTGGCCGGCCGCCTCGTCTGGGGCGCGGTCCGCTTCGTGCTGGCGGGTCTGTCCGGCTCGAGCTTCCCGTTCTCGGCCTTCCTGTCCGGTGCGCTCTTCACCGCTGTGCCGGGCATCATCGCACAGCTGGTGCTCATCCCCCTCATCATCACCGCTCTGCAGAAAGCAAGGCTCATGGACTAAATCCTTATAAAGCAGCCAGACCGTGCCGCCGGGAGCTTAGCTCTCGGCGGCACGGTCTGTTTTTGGCTGAGCTGCTTTTGGTTGGAGAAAATGAGCGTGGAAAAAGGCTTAGGAGAATACTGTTTTTATCACAGCCACAGGCTGCAGATAAAGGTGGCAAGCAAGCCGCCCAGCGACATAGACAGATTGCTGATGGACAGGGTCTTGAGGCCCGTCTTCATATCAAAGCCCATGCAGTTGGTGTAGACCCAGAAATAGCTGTCGTTGACGTGGCAGCACAGACGGGCACCCGCACCGGAAGCCAGGAAGATAAGGATGGGGTCGAGGCCGAGGCTGGCTGCAATGGGAGCGCAGAGCGTTGCCGCCGTCGTCACTGCGACCGTGCCGGAGCCCTGCACGACTTTCAGCAGGCCGGAGATGACAAAGGGAATGAGGATGAAGGGCAGACCGGTGTTCAGCACCATCTGTGCCAGACTGTCGCCTGCGCCGGAAACTTTAAGTACCTGGCCCAGTGCGCCGCCCGCTGCGGTGATGAACACGATGGGGCCGGCGTCCTTCAGGGTCTTGTCCATGATGTCGATGATGGCCTTGCCGCCCAGACGCTTGCCCAGGGTGATGATGGACAGGATTGCGCCGATGGCCAGAGCAATGTTGGAATCACCAACGAAGGAAACGATGGACAGGATAAGGGAATCCTCAGGCAGGATCATGCCGCAGGTGGTGTTGAGCAGGATGAGCACGATAGGCACGACAAGGGGCATCAGGCTGGCAAAGGTGCCGGGCAGATCCTTGTCGTCGTCGATGGACGGGGCAGCCTCGTCCTCTTTCTGCGCTTCTTCGTCCCGGAAGGTGTAGAAGCTCTCAGGCTTGTTGCGGAAGTAGAGCTCCGCGAAGATCCAGCCTGCAGCCGTCATGAACACTGCGCCGAATGCGCCGTAGAGGATGGCACGGCCAATGTCGATGCCCAGAAGGCCCGCTGCGGCCAGAGGGCCGGGCGTGGGAGGCACGAAGACGTGGGTGGACAGCAGACCGGCAGAGAGGCTGACGGCCAGAATGGCAAGAGGGATCTTCGTTTTTTTGTGGATAGCCTTGACCAGCGGGGTCAGGATGACGAACGCCGCGTCCGAAAAAACGGGGATGGAAACGATATAGCCGGTGATGGCCATTGCCAAGCCTGCATGCTTCTGGCCGACCAGTTTCACCGCATCATAGGCCATCCGGTTCGTGCCTTTGGCCGCGTCCAGATAGTTGCCCAGCATGATGCCAAAAATAATGACGATGCCGATGCTTTTGACCGTGCCGGAAAAGCCACTGGTGATGGCGCTGACGGTGTCCGCGCCGCTCATGCCGCTGAGCATACCCATGACCAGCGCCGTCGCCAGCAGAGAGATGAATGCATTTGCCTTGACTTTGATACACAGGATCAGAAGGACCGCCATTCCGATCACAAAAACAAGTTCCATTGGCATAATTTTTCCTCCCGGGAGCCGTTCCTCACGAACTGCCCCCGTATCTTTCTCTTCAATTTACACTTCTTATAACTCTTCTAACTCTTTTCTCCAGATTTTTCCACGCGTCACATTACTCTGCTTTTTGTTCCGCTTTTTCTTTTGCGAAGCGAGCGCGCATCAGAGGCTTGATGCCGCCTGCGGCAAGGATCTTCATGGCCTGTTCGCCCAGTGCCTCGCAGGGGTAGCTCTCGCCGGTCTCCTGCACGGTGACGACGCCCTTGACGAAGTCGAGGGTCAGGGTCTGACCTTCTTTTACCTTTTTGCTGATGCCCTTGCAGATGACCGGAACAAGGCCCAGATTGACCGCGTTGCGGAAGAAGATGCGGGCGAAGGAATCTGCGATGACCGCCTTTGCGCCCATGTTCAGCAGGGCGATGGGTGCGTGCTCACGGGACGAGCCGCAGCCGAAGTTGCGGCCTGCCACCACGATGCCGCCCTGCGGGAAGTTGGCGGCGATGTTTACGTCCACGCCGCTCAGGCAGTGGCTGCCGATCTCCTTCGGGTCGGTCAGGGCCAGATAGCAGCCGGGGTAGATCTGGTCGGTGTCGATGTTGTCGCCCACGACGATGATCTTTCCAGTGATCTCACTGTTCATAAGAATGTTCCTCCTTTTTCAAATCTCACAGAAAATCTCTGGGGTCGGTGATGCAGCCGTTCACCATGCTGGCGGCAACGGTGGCCGGGCTGGCGAGGTACATCAGAGCCTCGGTGGAGCCCATGCGGCCCGGGAAGTTGCGGTTGGTGCTGGTGATGCAGACCTCACCCGGAGCGAGAATTCCCTCATGTGCGCCGAGGCAGGCACCGCAGCCGGGGGTGGTGATGGTAGCACCGGCATTCATCAGATCCTGGATGTAGCCGGCCTTCATGCACTCCTGCATGACCTCGTTGGAAGCGGGAACGACGATCAGACGGGTATACTCGGGGATGTGTCTGCCCTTCAGGATCTTGGCAGCGATGGCGATGTCTTCCACTCGGCCGCCGGTGCAGCTGCCGATGTAGCCCTGATTCAGCTTGATGGGGCCGGTTGCCACCACCTCGGACAGGGGATGGACATTCTCGACGCTGCTGGGGCAGGCAAGGTTCGGCTCGATCTTGGAGACATCGAACACATAGCTCTCTTCGTACTGGAAATCGGGGTCGGTGAACTGCACCTCGTAGGGGCGGACAGCACGCTTATCCACGTAGTTCAGCACGTCGGCGTTGGGCTGCATATAGGCGGTCTTGGCGCCCATCTCGACCGCCATATTGCAGATGGTCATGCGGCCTGCGACGTTCAGTTTCTCGACGTAGCTGCCGGTGAAGTCGATGGCCTTATACACAGCACCGTCAGCACGGATGCGGCCCAGAACTTCGAGGATGACGTCCTTGGGGTAGACGCCCTTCTGCGCCTCGCCGTCCAGACGGACTTCGATGATCTCCGGCACACGGAACCACAGCTCACCGGTCATCAGGATGGTAGCCATATCGGTGGCGCCGCAGCCGGTACCCATCGCACCGAAAGCACCGTGGGTGGTGGTGTGGCTGTCGGTGGCGACCACGATCATGCCCGGGTAGATGACGCCGGCTTCCGGCATGACCTGATGGCAGACGCCGCAGTTGGTGTCAAAGTGGAAGCGCAGGTCGTTCTTTTTGGCGAACTCGCGCATCTCCTTGTGGTTTGCTGCGCTCTTGATGTCGGGGCAGGGGGCGTAGTGGTCAAAGACGAAAGCCGCCCGCTCCCGGTTCCAGACCTTCTCGCCGCCCATCTCGTAGAAGGAATAGACCGTCTGGAGATAGAGGTCGTTGATCTCGGCAAAATCGACCTTGGCGGTCACGATCTCGCCGGTGTGGACCTCGGCTCTGCCGCTGTTCTTGGCCAAGATTTTTTCGATGGCGTGCATGGTGGAATCCTCCCGTTCTCTTTTTTGAATTTTGAATATCGTATACAATTTCTTTTCGGTGGCTCTACAGTACCACGTTTCAACGATGTTTTCAAGAGGGAAGGACCGCATTCTCCGCTATCTCTAAATTTCAGACATCTTTTTTGTGGAGAACGACGAATATTGTATACGATATTTTATTTCTAAAATGTTTGACACGATATTTCGGAAATGATATTCTTAAATAGAAAAATAATAATATCCCGGTCTTTCCGTCCGGAAAAGCCGGGATCTCAGATCCTATGGAGGCACACCACACTATGGACAGCTTAAAAAAAGCCATGCCCGTTCGGGTACAGATCACCGCCATCCTGCGAAAAGCGCTCTTTTCCGGCGAGTACAAGAGCGGCGATGAACTGAGCCTGACCGAGACTGCCGAGCGGCTGGGCGTCAGCCGCACGCCGGTGCGGGAAGCATTCCAGACTCTGGAGGCCGAGGACCTCATCGAGCTGCGGATGAACCGGGGCGCCATCGTCAAGACCATCGACGAGAAATACATCACCGACCATTACGAAATGCGCATCCTGCTGGAATCGGAGGCCGCAAAGCGCGCCGCCCAGCGGGGGATGCCGGACGCCGCCGACTACATCAAAAAGCTGGAAGCTCTGCAAAGCCATATGGACAGCGTTTCAACGGAGGAATACGAAGAGCTGAACCTTGCCGTCCACTCCGCCATCTGGACAGCGGCAGACAACGAGCGGCTCTACAAATTCCTGTCCAGTCTCTGGAACGGCCCCAGCGTGGGCATTGCCTCCCCGAAGCTGGACCATTATATCAAATCCACTCAGGAGCATATTGACATCCTCAAGGCCATCCAGAAGCAGGATGCCAAGGCCGCCCAGAAGGAAATGGCAAAGCACATCGAGCGCAGCCTGAACAATATCCTCAAGAACTTCAAATTCCGCACATGAAAAACGGCTGGGGCCTCGCGGCCCCAGCCATTTTGTTTTGCCTATTACCTGCGGAGGAAGTCCGGCAGGGGCTTGCCCCGCTTGAGCCACTGATGATACTCGGCGGTAGCGGCGAACTCCACATCGCCGGCGGAGTTCAGCGCAGTCTCCACAGAATCCTGGATCACGCCGATGATGAAGCCGACACCGACCATCTGCATGGCCACATCGTTGGAGATGCCAAATAGGGAGCAGGCCATGGGGATGAGCAGCAGAGAGCCGCCGGCCACGCCGGAAGCGCCGCAGGCACCCAGAGCGGACATGGCGCTCAGGACGACGGCGGCTGGCAGGGTCACGGGGATGCCCAGCGTGTTGGCCGCGGCCAGCGTCATGATGGTGATGGTGATAGCCGCACCATCCATATTGATGGTAGCGCCCAGAGGGATGGAGACGGAATACATCTCCTTATCGAGGCCCAGCTTCTCGCACAGGGCCATGTTGACGGGGATGTTGGCCGCAGAGCTGCGGGTGAAGAAAGCGGTCAGGCCGGACTCCTTCAGGCAGCGGAACACCAGCGGATACGGGTTGCAGCGCAGATAGAGGAAGATGATAAAGGGCGAAACGATGAGCGCCATGAAGAGCATGGTACCCACCAGCAGGGCCAGCAGCTTGCCGTACTGGGTGAAGATGGCCAGACCGTTGCCGGCCACGTTGGTGTACACCAGACCCATGATGCCGAAGGGAGCCAGATTGATGATCCAGCGCACCACCTGAGACACAGCGTCGGCAGTGTCGGCGAGGAACTTCTTGGTGGTGTCAGAGCCGATGTTCTTCATGGCAAGGCCGAACATGCAGGCCCAGAACAGGATGCCGATGTAGTTGCCGCTCATCAGAGAGCTGACAGGGTTGGCGACGAAGTTGGTGAGCAGGGTGCTCAGCACCTCGCCCAGACCCTGCGGCACCACGTCCGACTGGGCAGCGTCTGCCAGAACGACCGACACAGGGAACATGAAGCTGGTGATCGAAGCGATAGCAGCCGCAAGGAAGGTGGTGAGCATATACAGCCAGATGACCGTACCGAAGCGGCGGTCCAGTTTAGAGCTGCCCTGTGCCAGTGCGCTCGCCACGATGACGAACACCAGCACCGGAGCGATGCCCTTCAGTGCACCGACGAACAGGCTGCCCAGCTCGCCGACCCAGCCCGCACCCGGCACCGCAAGCGCCAGCACCGCGCCGATGACCAGACCGACGACGATGCGAAGGATGAGGCTGACCTCATTGTACTTCTTCACAATGGCTTTTGCACCATTCATCATATAGAACACTCCTCCGTATTTGTGCGTCCCCGACGCACACTTTTCCTGTCTCTTACCCAAAGACAGCTGTTATTATAGCACACACGAAAGAAAAGTCAAAGGTTTTCAGTGAATTTTTCGGGCTACTTCGGCAGATTTTTTCGTTTTCGCCCCTCCTCCGCGCCGCCTTATCTGTGCGCCACAGAAATACATATCTAAAATATTTCACCGCTCAGGGCAGAAAAATCCCCCGGCAGAGTTTGTCTGCCGGGGGGTAGTCATTCTTATTTATTTTTCTGATCTTTCAGTCGTCCAGATAGGTCACTTTGCCGGGGACGAAGCCCTGGATGCCCATGCCGGGTGCATCCGAGACGGTGATATTCTTCTCGTCGAAGACCGCGCCGCCGAGGATGTGGTCCTCGCTGCAGAGCACCGGGCCGTCCAGGTCCACTTTGGTGATGATCTTCTTGGCGCAGGCCAGCTCCACGGCTGCGTTGACCGAGATCTTGGCTTCCAGCATACAGCCGATCATGCACTCCACGCCGTAGACCTCCGCCGCCGAGGCGATGCGGAGAGCGTTGGTGATGCCGCCGCACTTCATCAGCTTGATGTTCACAAAGTCGGCTGCGCCGGTCTGCATGATGCGCAGGGCGTCCGCCGGGCTGAACACGCTCTCATCGGCCAGCACCGGAACGCTGGCGTGGCGGGTGACGTACTGCATCCCCTCGAGGTCAGCCGCAGGCACAGGCTGCTCGACGAACTCGATGTCCAGGCCCTTCTCCTGCATCTGGTCGAGGATGCGGACAGCCTGCTTTGCATTCCACGCCTGATTGGCGTCGATGCGGAGCTTGACGTCCTTGCCCACGGCCTCGCGGACGGCGGCCAGACGGGCCACGTCCAGCTCCGGGTCGATGCCCACCTTGACCTTCAGGCAGCTATAACCGCGCTGGATGGCGGTGCGGGCGTCCCGGGCCATCTCCTCGGGCGGGTTGACGCTGATGGTGATGTCCGTCACGATATTGCTGCGCGCGCCGCCCAGCATCCGGTAGACCGGGGCGCCGTACTTCTGGCCCAGCAGGTCCCACAGGGCCATATCCACGGCAGCCTTGGCGCTGGTGTTGTGGACGAGGGCCTTCTGCACGGCGGCGGTCAGATCCTCGAACTCGTCGAGGCCGCGGCCCAGGATGGCCGGAGCGATGTGGTCGCGGATGGCGCCGATGATGGCACCGGTGGTGTCGCCGGTGATGACGCCGGTGGGAGGTGCCTCACCGTAGCCCACCGCGCCGGTGTCGGTGTGCAGCTCAACGATGACGTCCTCCACGCTGCTCACGGTGCGCAGCGCTGTCTTGAAGGGGACGCGGAGCGGGGTCGAGATGCGGCCCAGCTTTACCTGTGTGATCTTCATGCCAGTCCCTCCTTATTCTTCCTGCATGTGTACGGTGGCCGACAGCTTCTGGTAGGCGACGCGGGGCGTGCCGTCTTCCACATGGATGATGCCGCAGCGGGCAAAACCGTTCTTCTCGAGAAGATGCTGCATGATCTTGTTGTCGGCGTGGGTGTCGGCCCGCAGGCTCTCGCAATGCTCGAGGCACCATGCGATGACCTCAGACGCCACGCCCCTGCGGCCGCCCGCCGAGGCCAGCCGGTGGATGGTGCCGTAAGGCACCTCATCGTTGAGCCACTGGCCGTCTTCGATTTTCGCGTAGGTGGGGTCCGGCCCGAGGATGAAGGCAAACACCGCCTCGAGACGGCCTTTCACCGTATAGACGAACAGCCGGTTGGAGTCGATGTCTTCTTCCAGCATCTTCTGCGGCGGATAGCTGTCGCCCCACTGGGTCGGGTTGCCCGAATCCGCCATTGCTTTCCGGGCATGGGCATAGATCTCTAAAATTTGCTCCAGATCAGAGCGCCGTGCTCCACGAAACATTCCATTCCCACCTTCTCTTTCTATGCGCCGCAGCGCACTCCCGCATTTTTTCAGGTCCGGCTTTTATTGTAACACACTCTGCATCGTTTTTCCATCTTAAGACATCAAAAGACGTCCCGCTGACACGGGACGTCTTTTTTCGCGGTGTGCTTAAAGGTCAGGCCGGTGTGCGGGTGCGGGCCGCGCGGCTCTGGCGGTACTCACGGGGGCTCTGGCCGTACCGCTCGTGGAACAGGCGGTAGAAATAGCTGGTGTTCTCGTAGCCGACATAGGTGATGATCTGCTGGATGTTCCAGTCGCTGCGGCGCAGCAGGCGGGCGGCAGTCTCCATCCGGTGCTTCTGGAGCAATTCCTTGTAAGTACGGCCTGTCTGCGCCCGGACGCACTCGCTGACGTAGGCCAGAGAGACGCCGTAGCTGCGGGCCACATTGGAGAGGCTGGCCTCACGGTAATTCTTGGTGATCTCATCCAAAGCCGCCTGCACCAGCTCTTCGCGGCTGACGGCCGCGCCGTAGGCTTCCAGCGGGAATTTCTTGATGCTCATAGGTATCCTCCGTTGCGGCGCAGCCGGGGACATGGGGGATGTCGGAGCCGGGCCGCGCTCAGGTCTCATAAGCGTCCCTCTGTTGGGAGGCTTCTGCTTATAATACGGCGCATCCGGGCCGGAAATTGCATAAGACAAGAAAAAACCCCAAAATTTTTCAGACGGGGTTTCGACAAAGCAAAAGCTGCCGCCCGCCTCGGGCAGCAGCTTTTCAGGAAAAGAAGAAGAGGAAAACAGAACTCAGAACATCTTCTCGTGGTGATACCGGCCCGTGCGCAGGAACTCCACCCACTCGGCGATGTTCACGGCGTGGTCGCCGATGCGCTCGAGGTACTTGATGACCATCAGCACATCCAGCGCGGCGTCCACCTTGCCGGGGTCGGCGGCGATCTCCGCCGCCAGCATCCGCTTGATGGTGTTGAAGTCGTAGTCCACGGCGTCGTCGGCGTCGATGACGGCTTTTGCCGCCGCCTCATCTTCTGCCGCAAAGGCGCTCATGGCGTCCTGCAGCATCTTGTGAGCTTTGCGGCCCATCTCAATGCTCCTGCTCACGGCGGGGTCGCCCGCCTTGCGGACGCCGGCCAGATGGGGGACGATCTCCGCGATGTCGGCGGCATGGTCACCGATGCGCTCCACGTCTGTCACCACCTTCATGGCAGCAGAGATAAAGCGCAGATCCCCTGCCACCGGCTGCTGACGCAGCAGCAGGGTCATGCAGCGGTGCTCGATGTCCCGCTCCATCCGGTTGACCTCGGTGTCGCCCTTGATGATGCCCTTTGCTTCCTCGGCGTCCGCCGTGCAGAGGGCTTCCAGCGCATCCTCCACCGCGTCGGCAGAGAGCTGGCTCATCCTGGCCAGCGATCCCTTCAGGGCCGCGAGGTCGGCTTCGTACTGTGTGCGTGTGCTCATATCGCAAACCCTCCTTTTTAACCGAAGCGGCCCGAGATGTAGTCCTCGGTGCGCTTATCCTTCGGGGTGCTGAAAATCTCGCCCGTGGGGCCACACTCCACCAGCTCACCCAGCAGGAAGAAGGCCGTGCGGTCGCTGATACGGGCCGCCTGCTGCATGTTGTGGGTGACGATGACCACGGTGTAGTTCTTTTTCAGCTCGCTCATCAGCTCTTCCACCTTCATGGTGGAGCCGGGGTCGAGGGCGCTGGTGGGCTCGTCCATCAGCAGGACTTCGGGCTTGACAGCCAGAGCCCGGGCGATGCACAGGCGCTGCTGCTGGCCGCCGGAGAGGCCCAGCGCGCTCTTTTTCAGGCGGTCTTTCACCTCGTCCCAGAGGGCAGCGCCCCGCAGGGAGCTTTCCACCAGCTCATCCAGCTCCGCCTTATTGCGGACGCCGTGGAGCCTGGGGCCGTAAGTAATATTGTCGTAGATGCTCATGGGGAAGGGGTTCGCCTTCTGGAAGACCATGCCCACGCGGCGGCGCAGGTCGGTCAGCTGCATCTCCTTTGAGAAAATATCCTCGCCCCGGAGCCGGACGTCGCCCTCGATGCGGACGTTCGGCACAAGGTCGTTCATCCGGTTCAGGGTCTTGAGGAAGGTGGATTTGCCGCAGCCCGAGGGGCCGATGAGGGCAGTGATCTCCCGTTCGCCCACGTCCAGCGAGATGCCCTTGAGGGCCTTGAAGTCGCCGTACCAGAGGTTCAGATCTTTTGCCGAGATGACCGGCATATTATTATCCATAAAATACCTCTTACTGTTTCTGTTTGAGCTTTGTTTTTGCCAGACGGGCTGCGAGGTCGATGAGAAGCACCAAGACCAGCAGCACTGCGCCGATGCCCCAGGCGGAGGCGAAGTCGCCGTCCTCGAAGGCCCGCAGATAGAGCAGGACGGAGAGGGTTGCGCCGTTGGATGTGTAAGCCTTGGCGATGCTGCCCGCAATGACTTCCGCCGCGCCGGCGGTGAAGAGCAGGGCCGCGCTCTCACCCACGATACGGCCCACGGCCAGGATGCAGCCGGTGACGATGCCGTCGATGCTGCAGGGTAGCACGATGGTGCGGATGATGTGCCACTTGCCCGCGCCGAGACCCAGAGCGCCCTCCCGGTAGCCCTGCGGCACCGTTTTGAGAGACTCCTGCGTGGTACGGATGATGGTGGGCAGGTTCATGACCACCAGCGTCAGGCTGCCGGAGAGCAGGCAGGTCTTGAAGCCCATGGTCTGGGCGAAGACCAGCATGCCCACGAGGCCGTAGATGATGCTGGGGATGCCCGCCAGCGTCTCATTCGTGAACTCGATGACCTCAATGAGCTTCCGGTTGGAGGCGTACTCCGTGAGGTAAACCGCCGCGCCCACGCCCAGCGGAAGGACAATGAGCAGGGTGAGCAGGATGACATATAACGTGTTGAGGATGGCAGGCAGGATGCCGTCGGTGCCCTTGAGGACGCTGGCGGTGGTGGAAAGGAATTCCCAGCTGATGTTGGGGATGCCCCGCACCAGCACCAGCCCGATGACGCCCACCGTGAGGGCGATGACCAGCACTGCCGCCGCCCAGACCAGCGCGGTCATGATGACGTTCCATGTGCGGCGGGAGGGGGAGAAGTCACTTTTCATCCCTGTTTCCTCCCTTCAGCACAGCGTTGAGCAGCACATTGATGACCATGATGAAGACGAACAGCACCAGCGCGATGCTGAACAGCGCCTGCTTCTGCAGGCCGCTGGCGTAGCTCATCTCCTTGGCGATGGCCGTGGTCAGGAAGGTAACGCTGCGGAAGAGGCTGTCCGGCATATTGGGGCTGTTGCCGGCCACCATCATGACGGCCATTGCCTCGCCGATGGCGCGGCCGATGCCCAGAACGATACCGGCTGCAATGCCACTCTTGGCCGCCGGGATGCTGATCTTGAACCACGTTTCCGTATCGGTCGCGCCCAGTGCCAGACTGCCCTGCTCATACTCGGGCGGCACGGCGTTGAGGGCCGTCACCGACACCGACACGATACTGGGCAGTATCATGATGGACAGCACCACGATGGCCGACAGCAGGCAGGCGCCCGACGCCTTGCCAAACACCTTCGCCACCGCAGGCACCAGCACCTGCATGCCCAGCAGTCCGAACACCACGCTGGGGATGCCGCTCAGCAGCTCCACCGCCGTGACGACCACATTGCGCACGCCGGGAGCTGCCGCTTTCGAGAGGAAGACTGCCGTCAGCAGGCCCACCGGCACGCCGATGAGGGACGCGCCCAGGGTGCCATAAATACTCGAAAGCACGAAGGGCAGGATGCCGTACTTCGGCTCGGACGCCGTGGAAGCCCACTCGGTGCCGAAGAGGAAGTTCAGCGGGCCGATCTTTCCGATGGCGGGCAGGCCCGACAGGAACATATAGATGGTAATGACAGCCACGCAGCCCACGGCGAGGATGCCGCAGAGGAAGAAGATGGCGTTCATGACAGCTTCCAGCCATTGGGCCGGGGTACGGGGCAGCTCGAATCTTTTCATAAAAACACCTGAGGGATCCCCTCACAAAGTTACTCGTTCACCGGCACAGCGCCCGCGGTGCGGATGAGGTCGGCAGCGTCGGTGCTGGTAGCAAAGTCGAAGAACGCCTGAGCCTGAGCGGAGAGGGTGACGGAGTCGTTGGTGACGAACACGAAAGGACGCTGCACCTCATAGCTGCCGTCCTTGACGGTCTCCTCGCTGCACTCCACGCCGCCGACGGTCACAGCCTTGACGGTGTCGCCGATGGCAGACAGGGAAGCGTAGCCGATGGCCAGAGGATTGGCCTCCACAGCGCTGATGACAGCGCCGGTAGCCGTCAGCTCCTGCGCGTACTTGCAGGAATCCTTGACGTCCACGATGCTCTCGAAGCCATCGCGGGTGCCGGAGCCAGCCTCGCGGCCCACCAGAACGATCTCGCCGTCGTCGCCGCCGACCTCGGACCAGTTGGTGATCTCGCCGGTGAACATCTGCTTGAGCTGGTCAACGGTCAGGTCCTCGACCTTGCTGTCCTTGTTGACGATGATGGCGATGCCGTCCAGAGCTACGATGGTGCCGGTGACGCCGGTCTCGTCAGCCTTCAGGGCGCGGGAAGAAAGGCCGATGTCCAGAGTCTTATCGGTAGCGCCGGTGATGCCTGCGCCGGAACCGGTGGGGTCATAGCTGATGGTGACATCCGGCTCGAGCTCAGCGAAGCCCTCGGTCAGGGCGGCGATGACGTTCTTCATAGAGGTGGAACCGCCGGTGGCGACATTGCCGGACAGCGCAGCCGTAGAAGAAGCGGAAGCTGCGGTGCTGGATGCGGCGGCAGAAGAGGCAGCAGTGGAAGAAGCTGCACCGCCGCAGGCGGTCAGGGCAGCAGCAGCGACAGCGGCGCCGCAGACGGACAGGAACGAACGACGAGTGATCTTTTTCATAATAATATCTCCTTCAATTGGGCCGGCCCTTTTGTTCTGGCCGGGCTGTTTTCCTTTTCCTCATTGTATCTCTCTTGGGACGCCTTTATTGTAGCGCACCGCCCATCCGGCTGCGACCATGGCGGCGCAAAATGCAGGTAAAGCTTTGTGCAGTGTTTTTGCGCTGCTGTCATCCTCTGGTAAAGTCGGTGTGGAAAACAGGACACTCGATTTTACATTTCCGGTCAAACTGTCAAAAATCCGCACCTTCGTTTGTGCATCCCGCCCGCTGAAGGGTGCAAAAAAGGCTGCTTCACAGAACGTAAAGCAGCCTTTCAGAGCCTATGATCGAATCAGAATTTCTCTTCCGTGCCGTCCGGGCGGTAGAGCTGGACATATCTGCGCCACTTGTCCGCGCCCATCACCCGGCTGTAGCAGTCGGCCAGCTCTTTGTTGGCCGTCTCCGCATCCAGTGTCTCCCCCTCGGCAGGCAGGACCAGCACCCGGAACCATGCGTCGAAAAGACGCTCCGTCCAGCCGGTGTCAACGGCCCCGCAGCGGGCATAAAAGCCCAGACGCCGGACGGCCATGGCCTCGTCGTCGGCCTTCTCGGGACACTCGGCCTCAATGAGGATGGCCTTTGCGCCCTCCTCGTGGGCGGGCAGAGCGGCCAGCAGACGTGCGCCAATGCCGGTGCTGCGGTAGGCGGGCAGGACGGAGAAATAGTCCAGCTGGCTCACTTCACAGCCCATAGGCCGCACCATCAGCAGATAGGACACCAGCGTCTCCCCCTCGAACACGCCCCATGTGTGGGCCATGTCGGCGGCTTCGCTGTTGAGAATCATGCTCAGGGGTTTCAGCTCGCTGGGCGGGAAATCGCGGTGCATCTCGTCCAGATACACCCGCGTCAGCTCGTCGGCGGCGAGTTTCTTCCATGTAAAGGTCTGGGGCTTCATATCAAAACTCCTTTCCGATAAAAATACCGCCGGGCCGGGCGCGGCGGCCCGTTCCCGGCGATGTTCGAGAAGCTGTTTGCGTAAGAAAACAGCTTCTTCGTTACAGCTGCTTGCGCAGGGCATCGTACACAGCCTGCACATCGCCCTTGATGACCACCTGGCAGGCGTTCTTGGCCGGGCGGATGACGCCCTCTGCGCCTGCGGCCTTGGCAGCGGCCTCGTCCACGGAGGCGTAGCTGTGTACCTCAAAGCGGAGGCGGGTGGCGCAGTAGTCCACCTTGACGATATTATCCTTGCCGCCGAGGGCTTTCAGGATGCCGGAGGCCAGTGCCTCGCTCTCGGCAGAGCTCATGCTGGGCGTCTCGGCCCCGCCGTTCTTATGGTTGTGATAATACTTGCGTCCAAAGTAGAAGCAGGCCATGGCCACCATGGCAAGAACGATCTTGAACGGCAGCGTGATGGGAAGGAATGTGACGATGAGCGCGATGACGATAGCAGCGATCCAGCTGTAAATATCCATTCCTAAAAACATACGATAATTCCTCCTTTGGGGAACGATGCGGCGGGCGCTTCCGGCAGGAAGCCGCCCGGACCCAGTCCGGGTACAACACCATATTAACATACTGCCGGGAAAAAAGAAAGCCCTTTCGGGTATCTTTCGGCCCGAGAGCTTGCATCCCGGGCCGGAATCGGGTACTATAAAGGCAGTATATCCCCAATACACGGAAGGAGCATCCTTATGGAATGGACTGATATTCGCCTGACCGTATCCAAAGCCGACGCCGAGGCCGCCGAGGCCGTGGCCACCATGATCGCGGAGGGCGGCATTTATATCGAAGACTACAGCGACATCGAGGAGCAGGTGGAGCAGATCGCCCACGTGGACCTCATCGAGCAGGAGCTGCTGGACAAGCCCCGGGATACCGTCATCATCCACATGTACCTCGAGCCGGGCGCTTCGCCGGTGGAGACGCTGGCCCTCATCGCGGCCCGGATGGAGGCCGCAGGCATCCCCTACACCTCCGAGACCGAGGGGGTGGAGCAGGAGGACTGGCAGAACGGCTGGCGCAAGTATTACCACCCGATGGATGTGGGCCAGCGCCTCGCCATCGTGCCGTCCTGGCAGGACTACGACACCGACCGCGTCAAGCTCATCCTCGACCCGGGCCTTGCTTTCGGCACCGGCGGCCATGAGACCACCAACCTCTGCCTCGAGGTGCTGGACGAGCGGGTCAAGGGCGGCGAGCGGGTGCTGGACATCGGCACCGGCAGCGGCATCCTCGCCATCGCGGCCCTCAAGCTGGGCGCAGCCGTGGCTGAGGGCGTGGACATCGACCCCGTGGCCGTCCGCACCGCCGGCGAGAACGCCGCCCTCAACGGCGTGGCCGACAAGCTGACCGTCCTCGTGGGCGATCTGTCCGACAAGGCCAGCGGCAAGTACGACATCATCACGGCCAACATCGTGGCCAACGCCATCATGTCCCTGGCCCCCGCCGTCCCCGGCCTGATGGCCGACGACGCCGTCTTCATCGCCAGCGGCATCATCGACAGCCGGAAGGATGAGGTCATCGCCGCGCTGGAAGCCGCCGGCCTCGCCGTGCTGGAAGTGAAGGAGAAGCGCGGCTGGGAGTGCATCGTCTGCAAGAAGGCATAAGGCCAACCTCTCAGTCAGCGCTTCGCGCTGCCAGCTCCCCTAATAGGGGAGCCTAAGATGTAAAGGATCAAAAAATATGCCGCACCGTTATTTTACCACTGAAATTTCCGACGGCACCGCCGTGCTGCGGGGGGCCGACGCCCACCATCTCTCCCGCGTGATGCGGGGCAGACTGGGGGACACCGTCATCCTCTGCGACGGCAGCGCCGTCGAGTATACTGCCACCATCACCGGTTTCGGCGACGAGACGGTGGAGTTCAGCGTGGAGCCGGGCTGCCCCAGCGCCGCAGAGCCCACCGTGGACGTCACCCTGCTGGTGGGCTACCCCAAGCAGGACAAGCTGGAGCAGGTCATCCGCCATGGCGTCGAGCTGGGCTGTGACCACTTCATCCCGTTTTTCAGCCGCTACTGCGTGGCCGCGCCCAAGAAGGAAGAGCAGAAAAATGAGCGCTACAACCGCATCGCCTTTGAAGCCGCCAAGCAGTGCGGCCGGGGCATCCTGCCGGATGTGGCCCTTCCGCTGCCCAACTTCGGGGCCGTCTGCCGCAGCCTCGACCAGTATGACCTCGTGCTCTTCTGCTACGAGTGCGGCGGCGCACCCCTGCGCCAGCTTCTGGCTGAGGCCAAACCCGCCGATGGCGAAAAGCTGAAGATCGCCATCATCACCGGCGCAGAGGGCGGCTTCGCCGCCGAGGAAGCTGAGATGGCCGCAAAAGCCGGCGCAAAGACCGTCGGCCTCGGCCCCCGCATCCTCCGCTGTGAGACGGCCCCGCTGGCCGTTGTCTCTGCCGTCATGACCCTGACGGGGAATCTTGAATAAGCTCTGACATCAGAAACGGCGTCCCGCCAAGGTGGGACGCCGTTTTGCTGTATTCAGTTCTGATACACTTCACGCCGATGGCCTACTGTCAGAGCCAGGATCACCAGCTCTTCATCCTCAATGAGGCAGAGCAGACGGTAATCTCCAATGCGATACCTCCACTGTCCGCTCCGGTTGGCCGTCAGGCCCTTGCCGTGGGCGCGTGGGTCGGCGCAGTCCACGAGGTTTTTGTCTATCCACGCTTTCAGCATCCGCTGGGTATAGCGGTCTAATTTTCGAAATTCCTTTTCAAATCGCGGCGTCGTTTCCACCCGGTATTTCATAAGTCGAGTTCCTTCCAGAACTCACCCACCGGGCGGCTCTTCTTTCCGCTGCGCTGATACTCGCCGTAGGCTTCCTCTGCAGCGGTAATGTCATACTCCTCTTCGATTTTGTCGAACAGCGCCCGCTTGAATGCTTCGCCCATCGACATGGAATGGAGCTTTGCATAGCTGTCGGCCAGCTGCCGTTCTTCTTCCGATAACCGAATCGAGAATGCCATACCATCATCTCCTTTTCATAGTACATTGTACTATATCAACTTCAAACTGTCAATGGCACGGTTTATTTCGCATCTGCATCCCGCAGGGCCTTTTTGATGGTCAGCAGGTTCTGCGGGCTCATGGAGAAGCTGCGCAGGCCGAGGCGGAGATACTGGGTCGCGTTGACGGCATTGCCGACGGCGAGGCCGCAGATGGTGACGGGGATGTCCGCTTTCCTGGCGGCGTCCACCACCATGGCGATGAGTTTTTTCATGGCCGGGCTGGCGGGACGGTAGTAGTGCTCGGCAATGGCCAGTTCCCGGCTCACTGCGTGGGTGTACTGGGTCAGATCGTTGGTGCCGATGACGAAGAAGCGGCAGCCGTGAGCCGTGAAGTCCTCTGCCGTCAGGCAGGCGGCGGGTACGCTGAGCATGACGCCGAAGGGGACATCCGGCTCGAACTCCACGCCCCGCTCGGTGAGCTTGCGGCGGCAGTAGTCCACCACCTGCATGGCGGAATCCCAGTCCTCGATGTCCGTCACCATGGGGAACATGACCCGCAGCGGGCCTTTTGCGGCGGCACGCATGAGGGCGCAGATCTGGACCGCCATCTGGGGCAGATTGCGCAGGCTGCTGCGGATGCCCCGCAGGCCCAGCTTGGAGGACTGGACGCCCTGATAGGCGTCGGCCATGGTGCGGTCGGCACCGAAGTCGAAGGTGCGCACCGTCACCGTCCTGCCCCTGGCGACGGCGAGGCAGGAGGTGTAGAACAGATACTGCCCCTGCTCGTCCATGGCGTGGCCGGGCATCATCATGTAGCTGCTGCGCAGCAGGCCCACGCCGGACGCGCCGGACTCCATCGCGGTCCCCACGTCCTCGGGGCCGAAGCAGTTGGCCAGAAGCTCGAACTCCTCGCCGTCCCGGGTGCGGTTGGGCAGCTCGAGCTGGGCGTTCAGCTCCTCGTTCTGGCGCTGCATCTCGCAGATGCAGGTGATGGCGCTCTGCCGGGCGGCGACATCCGGGTCAAGGATGCACTCACCCTCGGTGGCGTTCAGGATGACCTCGCGGCCGTCGCAGTCTTTCAGGAACTCTTCGCCCACCTGGGTGATGCCCGGGATGTTCAGCGAGCGGGCGATGATGGCCGCATGGCTCTGGCCGCTGCCCTCGGCGGTGATGAGGCCGAGGATGCGGCCCGCCGGGACGCTGAACAGATCGGTGGGCATGAGCAGGTCAGACGCAAGGATGACCGGGTGGTCGAGGGCCAGCCAGCTGCGGAGCCGGTGGCAGAGGATGTTGGTGACGCGCTGGGTCACGTCGAGGATGTCCACGCTCCGCAGCTGCATGTAGGCGTTGTCCTTCATGGCGGCCAGCTGGGCGGCGTAGCGGCGGCCCACACGGTCCATCGCCTCGGCGGCACCGACGCCGGCCTTTATCTGGAAAGCCACCTCATTCATGAAGCCCTCGTCTTCCAGCATCATGCTCTGGAACAGGAAGATGGCCTGCTCCGAGGGCGCGGCGCGGCCGGCCATCTCGTCCAGCTCCTGCTGAGCGACCTTGATGGCCTCTTCCAGCGCCTGCTTTTCCTGTTCGGGGTGGAAAGGCCCCTCGTCGAACACCAGCGGCGGGCGGTCCAGCCGGCTGACCTGGCCCAGCACGAGGCCGGGCGATGCGGTAAAGCCCTTATATACCTTCATGTTTCCATCTCCTCCGGCGGCACTCTGCCGGTCAGCGCCCGGCAGACCAGTGCCTGCAAAAAGGTGTTGGGCAGCAGAGCGGCCCGCGCGGCCTGCGCCGGGCCTGCTTCACCCTCGAACAGCGGCTCGAAGCTCCTGAGACGCTCGAAGTCGCATTTTGCAAGGAAAGCTTCTCCCAAAGTACGGGTGGTGTAGTAGGGGGCGGGGTCTACGCCCACGTCCTCGGCCGCGGCCTCCAGCGGGGCAAGCTCTGCATCCGAGAGTTTTGCCAGCAGGAGAGCCGCGTCTGCCGTCAGGGTGGAGGGGTGCTTTTCCCGCACGTCCTTCTGGACGGCCTCGAAGGTCGCATGGAATGCGGCGGCATCCGCGCTGCTCTCAGCCCCGCTGTCCACAGCGTAGGCGCAGCCCCGCAGCCGCCCGAAGGCCCGCAATGTATCGTGGTAGCCCAGCTCGATGTTCCGCCGGGCGGTGGCGGGCTCGAAGTGGAGGATGTCGCCCAGCTCCCAGTAGCTTCGGATGAGGGTGGTGGGCAGGCCGGTGCGGTTGGGGCGGGTGATGCCCACACCCTCCAGGTCCACACAGACCAGCTCTTCTGCGCCCATCTTCTGGGCCAGCGCGGTGGGCATATTGTCCCGGTAGCCGCCGTCGAGGTAAGACACCCCGTCGATGGTGTGGGCCCGCAGGGCGGGGAAGCAGGCCGCAGAGGCCAGCAGGTAGTCTTTCACCTTCCCCTCGGGGATCTCTTCCAGCGGAAGCTCCCGGGCCTTGAGGGTCTTCTGCTCCACGGTCACGAGGCCCAGCCGGATGGGGCTTTTGCGGAGTTTATCTTCGTCCAGCACCCGCTCGACGATCGCTTCCAGCGGCGTGACGTCCATGCCGCCCTGAGTCACAGCGTCTTTGAGGAACGCGTGCAGCTCGGAAAGCGGCGCATCCTCGGCGGGCAGCTCCATCACATCCTGGCTGCGGATGGTCATCCACATGTCCCGGGCCGTCTCGTAGAGGTCGAGGGCGAACATGGCGCCGTTCAGGCTGCCGACGCTGGTACCCGTAATGATCCGGGGCCGCCAGCCCAGCTCGGTCAGCGCCCGCCAGACGCCCACCTGATAGCTGCCGCGGGCACCCCCGCCCGCCAGCACCAGCGCCCTTACAGGGGTGTTGTTCTGCACCATGTTTTCTGCCTCCTTTGATGTGTTCCGGTTTTGCCTAGATTATAGCATATTTCCCGGGAGATTTCTCTCTGTTTTTGTAACAAAAAATGTGCTATAATAAATTCACCTTGCCAGAACGATTCAGGAGGACGACAGATGCACCGCAAGCAATGGATTTTCGACATGGACGGCACCCTCACCGACAGCATGACCGTGGTGTGGCAGGGCGCACCGCTGGAGCTGCTGCGCCGCTATGGCCGCACCGCAAGACCCGGCATCCACGATGTTCTGCTGAGCATGGGGATGGTGGAGGGCGCGGAGTATCTCATCCGCACCTACGATCTGCCCCTGACCCTCCGGGACTACGAGCCTGCCATGCGGCAGGTCATCCGGGACCTGTACAAAAAAGTTGAGCTGAAGCCCGGCGTCCGGGAGATGCTGGCCCGGCTGAAAGCCGAGGGCGTGCGGATGTGCATCTGCTCCAATACCTGGGCGGAGCAGTGCGAAGAGGTGCTCACCCGGCTGGGCGTCGCAGACTATTTCGAGTTCTTCTACACCGCGCAGGGCGCGAAGAGCAAAGCCCACCCCGAGGTGTTCCACGAAGTCCTCGAGCGGCTGGGCGGCAGCGGACCCGCCGACGCCGTCGTCTGCGAGGACGCTGTCTACGCCACCCGTACGGCCAGGCAGTGCGGCTTCTACCTCATCGACATCGAGGACGAGACCAGCGCCGCCGATAAGCCCGAATTGCAGCGCCTCGCCGACCAGTACATAACGGATTGGACGCAGCTGGACTGGACAAAATTATAAAGCAATGGGGAGACCCTTCCGGGCCTCCCCATTGCTTTATCGGAACTGCTTTTCCAGATAATCTTTCAGCGCCGTGCGGGCTGCAGGCTCCCGCCCGCGGGGGACCGGGACCCGTGCGCCGCTCTGCATCCAGAACTCGCCCGCCGCCAGCTGGGACACCGCCGCCAGATTGACCACATAGGAGCGGTGGAGCTGGACGAAGCGCTCATCCGCCAAAAGCGGCTGGGCCACCTGTGCGAACGGCACCCGGACGGACAGGGACGGCACATCCTCGCCGCTGGCGAGATGGAAATGCACCACATGGTGGGTACACTCGAGGTATTCGATGTCCGCGAAGGGCAGCACCCGCAGACCCGGCGCCGTGGCTACCGGGATGGCCGGGCCGTACTCCGGCTCGGCGGCCCGGGCCAGCAGAGCGATGAGCTGTTCCGGCGGGACAGGCAGCAATAAATACTGCATGGCGTCCACCCGGTAGGCGCTGTAGGCGTGGGCGGGCGTGTGGGCCAGAAAAGCCAGCGGGCTGCGCCGCCCCCGGCTGCGGAGCGCAGCCGCTGCCCGCAGCGACGCGGCTGCCGCCGTGGACGGCAGCTCGATGAGGTACAGCTCGTACCGCTCTCCGGCGGCGTCCCGGGCCAGCAGGGCCTCCGGGCTGTCCAGCTGCTCGATGATGCAGGCGTCGTCCCGCCGGGCATAATAGTCGAGACACTGCCGCTCCACCCGGCTGCGGAGGACGCTGTCCGGGCTGCACACCGCGATATGAAATATCATTCCGAAGCCCCCTTTCGGGCCTGCCGCCGGCCCTTGCTTTTTCGGCCCGGCGGGAGTATCATTGCTCTGAGAAGCCGTTTTCATAAGCACCCCGCTCACGAAAACAGCTTCTGAAAAACAGAAGGAGAAACCGCTATGGAAACGCCTCTCGTCAGCATCATCGTCCCTGTGTACAATGCCCAGAGCCACCTGAGCCGCTGCCTCGAAAGCATCTGCGGGCAGGAGTACAAGAACCTCGAGCTCATCGTCATCAACGACGGCTCCAAAGACAAGAGCCTGCCCGTCTGCGAGGAGTTCCGCAAAAAGGACAGCCGCATCCTGCTGGTGGACAAGGCAAACTCCGGCGTGTCCGACACCCGGAACCTCGGCCTGAAGCTTGCCGGCGGCAAGTACGTCCAGTTCGTGGACAGCGATGACTACATCGCCCCGGACTACACCGCCCGGCTGGTGGAGGCGGCAGAGAAGACCGGTGCCGATCTCGTCATCTCGCCCTACACCATGGTCATCCCCGCCGGGGCGTCGAAGCCGGAACAGGTGCTGGAAAAGCTCCAGGACGACCTCGGCGTCATGCATGTTGCACGCCCGCCGGAGAACCGGGAATACGGTTTCCTGCCCGAGGGCGTCTACGACAAGGACACCTTCGCCCGCCGCCTGATGGATAAGCCCGCCTCTTACTTTTACAGCGTGCTCTGGAACAAGCTCTACCGCCGCGACATCCTCACCCGGCACGACATCCGCTTTACCAGCGAGATGCGCTGGGCCGAGGACCTCGTGTTCAACATGCAGTATATCCAGTACGCCGAGGTCTTTGCGTCCATCCCGCAGCCCGGCTACTACTATGTCCAGAACCCTCAGAGCATCTGCCACACCCAGATAAAGCCCGCGGCTCTGGTGCAGAACAAGCTCCAGGTGTTCCACTACTACAAGGACCTCTACACCCGGCTTGGGATGTATGAGCAGGTGCGGCCCCAGCTCTACAAATTCCTCATCGACATTGCCGAGAGCACTTACCCCTCCGGCCCCTTCAAGAAGGTCATCGACGAGGCGAAAGCCTACTGGAAAGAGCACAAGGCAGAGATCTCATCCTGAAGAAAAGCGGGAGGCCCCTGCGGGGCCTCCCGCTTTTTTATTTACGCTCCGATGGCGGCACACTTCTTAGCCAGCCAGTCGCGCTCGTCCTCGGTCAGGCGGGGAGCCAGCTTCTCGAAGACCTCGCGGTGGTAGGCGTTCAGCCAATCCAGCTCGTCGCGGCTCAGAACGCCCGGGACGATGGGGGAGGTGGCGATCGGCACGAACATGATGGGGCGGAATGCCAGGAACTCGCCGTACTGGTTGGATGCCTTGTGGTAGCACTCCAGCTCATTCTCGATGCGGATGCCCACGACGCCGCCCTCATAGACGCCCGGCTCGTCGGTGACGATCATGCCCGGCTTGAAGACGGTGGTGTTGCGGCCGTTCAGGGCGTGGGGGCCTTCGTGGACGTTGCCCACATGGCTGACGCTGTGGCCGGTGCCGCAGCGGTAGTTGATGAGGTGGCGCCACAGCGGCTCACGGGCGATGGTGTCCAGCATATGGCCGTCGCAGTAGTCCAGCCAGACAGCCCGGGCGATGTCGATATGGCACTGTAAAGTCCAAGTGTAGAACAGGCGCTCGTCCTCCGTCAGCTCACCCAGCGGGTAGGTGCGGGTGATGTCGGTGGTGCCGTCCATATAGGTCGCGCCGCTGTCCACCAGCAAGAAGCCCTTCTTCCCGAGCTTTGCGTGGTCTTCCTCGGTGGCGTGGTAGTGCATCATGGCGGCGTTGGGGCCGTAAGCTGCAATGGTGCCGAAGCTCTCGGTCAGGAACTTGTCCTGTGCGCTGCGGTACTTGTGGAGGATCTCGTCGATGGTCAGCTCCGTCAGCTCTTCGCCGGCGGCCAGACGGTTCTCCAGCTCGATCTGGAAGCGCACCATAGCCACGCCGTCCCGGATGTGAGCCTCGCGGGTGTGAGCCAGCTCGACTTCGTTCTTGACGCCCTTCATGGGCAGCAGGGGGTCGGCCTCGTCCTTGACGGTCAGAGCCGGGTTGGCCTGCAGGGTCTGGTAAACAGCGTAGTTGACGGAAACGGGGTCGGCCAGAACGGTCTGCTCTTCGGTCTGGGCGGCGAGGACGGTAAGCACATCGTCGTACTCGGCCAGCTCCACGCCGTTTGCCTTCAGCTCCGCAGCAGCCTCGGCGCTGACGCGGGCGGTGTTGATGAAGAGGGTCGCCTTATCGGGGGTCACATAGCAATAGGCCATGGCATAGGGGGTACACTGGATGTCCATCGCACGCAGATTGAGCAGCCATGCCAGATTGTCCAGCTTGCCCACCAGCTGTGCGGTGCAGCCCAGCTCAGAGAGCTTCGCACGCAGCTGGCCCAGCTTCTCGGCAGGGGAGAAGCCTGCGTACTCCTTCGGCAGGAGCCATGCCGGGGTAGCGGGCAGGGCGGGACGGCCCTCCGTCCACAGCTCGTCCTCGAGATTCAGCAGCTTGATGGTGCCTTTCTTGGCGTCCAGCTCTTTCTGCAGGCTGCGCACCAGACCGCAGGAGGCAGTCAGGCCGCAGAGGCCCAGCTTGCCGCCCTCGGGCAGGACTTTGCCGCAGTACTGCTCGGCGGTCGGCACGCCCGGCTCGCCCATCCGCATCAGCTGGATCTCGGTGCCGGCGATCTCCTTCTCGGCCTGCACGAAGTAACGGCCATCGGCCCAGACAGCGCTCTCGGTCATGGTGACGACGAAGTTGGAGTTTTCGCCGTGGAAGCCGGAGAAGTAGGTCAGGGCAGTGTAGTGGTCGGGCATATACTCGCTGGCGTGCGGGTCTCCCACCGGGATGAGGTAGACGTCCACGCCGTTTGCCTTCATGGCCTCGCGCAGGGCGGCCAGACGCTCGGGAACGGTATTCATGCTCATGTCAAAAAGCCTTCTTTCTTTATTCTGCCGGAAAAACGTCCGGCGGCGATGGTTTGCTGTCCCTTATTGTATCATTCCGGGGCGCAGAATGCAATTCGCAGGGTTCATTTTGGTCCTGCCGCCCGAAAATGCAAGCAAATTGCAAAAAATGTTACAAATTTCTCATCAAAAAGGCCGGTTTGCCATTGACAGCCTTGTTATAATAGGAGTGTAGGAATTTTACGGGTCAGCACTCAGCGGCCCGGACTGCTTGTAAGGCCCGACGGGCCTGCTGGGCAGCGCCTTTGCGGCGTCTGCATAAAAGAAAGAGGCATTTCAGACTATGACCAAGATCGATATTTTCTCCGGCTTCCTTGGCGCCGGTAAGACCACCCTTATCAAGAAGCTCATCAAAGAGTCCTTTGCAGGCCAGAAGGTCGTGCTCATCGAGAACGAGTTCGGCGAGATCGGCATCGACGGCGGCTTTTTGAAGGAGTCCGGCATCCAGATCAATGAGCTGAACGCCGGCTGCATCTGCTGCTCTCTGGTGGGCGATTTCCGCGCCGCTCTGCAGCAGGTGGTGGAGCAGTACCACCCCGACCGCATCGTCATCGAGCCCTCCGGCGTCGGCAAGCTGTCCGACGTGACCCGCGCTGTCGAGGGTGTGGCCGAGCATCTGGATGTTCAGCTGAGCAGCTTCGTCACCGTGGCCGACGTCAACAAGGTCAAGATGTATATGAAGAACTTCGGTGAGTTCTACGACGACCAGATCAGCCACGCAAGCTGCATCATCCTGAGCCGCACCCAGAACGCCACCGAGGAAAAGATCGCCGCCGCTGTGGCCATGCTGCGCGAGAAGAACCCCACCGCCACCATCGTCACCACCGCCTGGGACGCCCTGACCGGCGAGCAGATCCTGAAGGCCATGTCCACCAAGGACGACTTCAAGGCTGAGCTGATCGCCATGGCTGCCAAGGCTAACGCAGAGCACGCCCACGAGGACGAGGAAGAGGAGCACGAACACCATCATCACCACGACCACGACGATGACCACGACGAGCATTGCTGCTGCGGCCATCATCATGATGACGACGACGATGATGAGGATGAGCACGAGCACCATCACCACCACGACCACGATGATGACCACGACGAGCATTGCTGCTGCGGCCATCACCATGACCACGATGACGATGATGAAGACGAGCATGAGCATCATCACCACCACGACCATGATGACGATGACCACGACGAGCATTGCTGCTGCGGCCATCATCACCATCATCATCATGGCCACGACGCCGACGAGGTCTTCACCAGCTGGGGCGTCGAGACGGCCAAGAAGTTCTCCAAGGCTGACATTGAGCACGCCCTCACCGAGCTGGACACCGGCAATTACGGCATGATCCTCCGCTCCAAGGGCATCGTGGACGGCGGCGCAGACGGCTGGCTGGAGTTCGACTACGTTCCCGGCGAGTGGGAAGTCCGCGCACGCGGCGCGGACGTCGGCGGCAAGCTGGTGGTCATCGGCTCCAAGCTGGATGAAAAGGCCATCGCCGCACTGTTCGGCTGCTGATCGACCCTGAAAGGATAAAAGATTATGGCAAATGAGATCCCGGTTTACCTGTTTGTGGGCTTCCTCGAGAGCGGCAAGACCAAGTTCATTCAGGAGACCTTTGAAGACCCCAACTTCGACTCCGGCGACAAGACCCTTCTGCTGGTCTGCGAGGAGGGCGAAGAAGAGTACAATGAGAAGAAGTTCGCCTTCCCCGGCGTGACGCTCTACAACCTCGAGGACAAGGCCGAGCTGAACCCCCAGAACCTCGCAAAGCTGGCCAGGGAGGCCGACGCAGGCCGCGTGGTCATCGAGTACAACGGTATGTGGATGCTGCAGGACCTGGCAAACAATCTGCCCGAAAACTGGATCGTCTACCAGTGCATCGCCACCGCCGACGGCACCACCGCGCTGACCTACGCCCGCGACAACTCCATGCGTGCGCTGATGCTGGACAAGATCGCCCGCAGTGAGCTCATCGTCTTCAACCGCGCCGAGGCCGTCAACAACGACGCCGCCCGTCAGGAGCTGCACAAGCTGGTGCGTCAGGCATCCCGCAAGTGCGACATCGCCTACGAGTTCAAGGACGGCAGCGTGGCTTACGACGACATCCCCGACCCCCTGCCCTTCGACATCAACGCCCCGGTCATCGACATCCCGGACGACGATTACGGCATCTGGTATATGGACTGTCAGGACGAGCCCCAGAAGTACGCGGGCAAGACCGTCAAGTTCCTCGCACAGGTCTGCCAGACCAACCGTGCCGGCAAGAACAGTTTCGTGCCGGGCCGGTTCGCCATGACCTGCTGCGTGCAGGACATCCAGTTCGTGGGCTTCCCCTGCAGCTACGACGGCTACAAGGCCCTCGAGCAGCGGGCATGGGTCAAAGTGACCGCAAAGGTCGGCTATAAGTTCCATAACATCTACCGCGGCAAAGGCCCGGTGCTCACCGCACTGTCGGTGGAGCCTGCCGAGAAGCCGCCGAACGATGTTGTCACCTTCTCCTAACTATAACATAACCAAGGAGGTCATGGCATGAAAGCAATCTTCCGCATTCTGGGTACTGCCGCCGCTGTGGCGGCCACCGGTGCCGCCATCGTCATCATGGACAAGCTCCTGAACGAGAAGGCCGCACCCATCATCGAATCCATCGAGTTCCCCGAGGAAGCCGAAAAGGACGACGCAGAGGCCGCCAAGACCGCCGAGGCATACGCCGAGGGTAAGGCTAAGGCGGAGGCCGAAGCCGCCGCACCGGCAGAAGAGACCGCTCCCGCTGAGGAGCCCGCCGCCCCTGAGACGGAGGCAGCGCCCGCTGAGGCCGCAGAGCCTGTGACCCTGCCCGACCTGAGCGAGGAGCGCCCGGTCTGTGACCCCGAGGCTCCGAACCCGAACCCCGTGGAGGCCGGCCCCGCCGTCGCCCCCAAGGACGAAAACGGCAAGTTCGACCCGACTAAGATCGCCGACGTCTCCGACTTCGGCGACTGGGAAGAGCAGGGGTGCAAAGGGTAATTCCGCACGAAAAAAGGGACGCTGTGCATATGCACAGCGTCTCTTTTCTGTTTTATTCTCCGTATGCTATCTTCGTCAGCCTGTCCTTATCCGTCACGGTCACCCCGCCGCGGTAGAGCTTCACGATGCCCTCACCGGCGAAGTATTTCAGCAGTCGGCTCACCACCTCGCGGGCGGAACCCATGTACTTTGCCATCTGGTCCTGGGTCAGGCGGACATCGTCGCCGCCGGTCTTGGCAAGCTCGTCCGCAAGGAAGATGGCCAGCCGCCGGTCGGCGCTCATGAAGAGGATCTGCTGCATCGTCCACATGGTGTCGGAGAAGCGCTCGGCGGTCATCTGGTAGGCGAAGCACCGCACCTCCACGTTCTGCTGCATGAGACTGCGGAAGACGCCCGCGCTGATGCAGTAGGCCTCGGTGTCCTCCTCGGCGTCGATGTAGAGGTCAAAGTTCACCGAGTCCATGACGCAGGAGGCGGAGAGGATGCAGATCTCGCCGCCAAAGAGGCGGTAGAGGGTCACGTCCCGGCCATCGTCGGAGAGAAGATATGCCCGGAACTGGCCGGTGCGCAGCAGCAGGATGCCCACGCAGTTCTCCACCGGGCTGTGGACCCGCTCGCCCTTGCGATAACGCACCGGGCGGGTGGTTCGGCAGAGCATATCCTGCTGCTCGGCGGTCAGCTTGTCCCAGAAGGGGAAGGCACAGGCGAGACACTGGCGGTGCTCGCCGCATTTGGGGATGGGCAGGATCTCCGGCATCTTAAATCACCTCTTCCGCAGCGCTTTGGCGGCTTCGGTGCCTGCCAGAGCGCCCTCATAGACGGCCTTCGCCACCTGCAAAAGCCCGCCGGTGCAGTCCCCGGCGGCGTAGAGGCCGGGGACGGTGGTCTGCATTTTTTCATCTGTCACGATGCGGCCGTTCTCCACAGCGGCACCGATTTTCCGGGCCAGCGCCGTACTGCCCGCAACGCCCAGCGCCACAAACACACCCGCCAGCTCCACCACATCGCCGCCGGACAGCTGGACGCCGGTGACTTTCTGCTCGCCGAGGATGGCGTCGATTTTTTCAGGCCGGACAGCCACCTCCGGCGGAAACTCTGCCGCCGGAGGCGCACCATTCAGCAGGAGGGTGACGCTGGCCGCCACCGGCAAAAGCGCCTGCACCTCATGCAGGGCGTACTCGCCGCTGCCTACCACGGCCACATCTTTGCCGCGATAGAAAAAGGCATCGCAGGTGGCGCAGTAGCTGACGCCGTGGCCCTCGAGGCCCGCCAGCCCCGGGATGCGGGGCGTCGCCCGCGAAGCACCTGTGGCGAGGACAACAGCGTCCGCTGGGTAATTTCCATCGAGGGTTTCTACAGTGAGTTTATCGGTATAGGTCAGACCCACGGCCTCGGTGGTCACAAATTTAACGCCCACAGCCTTGGCCCCCTCGATGCCCTGACGCTCCAATTCCGCACCCGATATGGGGGCGGCGAAGCCGTAGTAGTTCTGGATAAGCTCCGCGCGGTCAAGCGCGCCCGGCCCCCGGGTGAGGACGGTGGTGTCCACCCCCGCACGGGCGGTGTACAGCGCGGCGGACACCCCCGCCGGGCCGGAGCCGATGATGACGATATTGGACATAGTGGGCCTCCTTATACTTCTTGTATTATCGTAAGATCCGTTACGTTCTTTGCGCGCCGACGCGCGGGGTTGTGTTCTTTCTTTTGGTCAAATGGCTATGCGCTCCGCGCGGGCCAGAGCGCAGGGCTGTTTTTTTTTCTTTGAGCAGGTTCGCGCGCTGGTGGCGCGGGGGATGTTTTTTCCTGCGGTCAAGTGGCTTGCGCTCCGCGCGGGCCAGAGGCAGGGAGGGGTGTTTCGAATCCCCCCTCCCTAC
>OGGM01000281.1_pt1 | contig 44350 bp, 44 predicted proteins | sample 1571251 | NCBI WGS metagenome assembly OGGM01 (sample SAMEA2582076, study PRJEB24529) | metagenome | biome: Human gut stool | place: China | collected 2011 | reverse complement strand
CAATCAGTTAGTAGCTTAATTTAGTTGTCCAAACTTGTGGGTTCACTTCACGTTCGTAATTCGAAGGGGGTGCCTTTTAAGTTAGTTGTTAACTAACTAAATAAACTGGTTGATTGTTTCAGATTTGACCCCGGTGATTGTAAGAGAATATGGGTGGTAAAGAGGGCATTGTACTGGTTAACCCAACGCTGTGGGTAAGTCAGGGGAAATAGGCCGAAATTTACAAACACTTACTGATATTAAAATTATTTTACCCGCTTTCTTGGGTGGTATACAATAACAGCAAGTAAGGGTCGACCCTTGCTCAACTGTTACGTAACTTTAGGGATAATTACCCTTGGATTTTAAATTAAGGTTTACACTAAGTTAGAATCGTGCTAATCTAGTGGTTGTAGATGATAATCGTTCTAACCAAGGAGGACATTCAGATGAACTTTTTAAACCAAGAAATTGACGACTTTAAGGTGCAAGCATACCAAGATGGTGACACCAAGGAAGTTACTAAGGCGGACGTCCTGGGTAAGTGGAGTATCTTCTTCTTCTACCCGGCCGACTTCTCCTTTGTTTGTCCAACGGAACTAGAAGCATTACAAGATAAGTACGAAGAATTTAAGCAAGCAGACGCCGAAATTTACTCGGTTTCCGAGGACACGGAATTCGTTCACAAGGCCTGGGCAGAAGCTTCCGAGGAAATCGGTAAGGTAAAGTACCCAATGTTGGCTGACCCAGCCGGTAAGTTAGCACGCATGTTTGATGTCTTGGACGAAGAAGCAGGCCAAGCTTACCGGGGTGTCTTCATCGTGGATCCTGATGGGAAGATCCAATCTTACACCATTAACAACATGGGGATTGGTCGTTCGGCAGAGGAAATTTTACGGACGCTTCAAGCGGCCCAATTCGTTCGCGAACACGGTGACCGCGTTTGCCCAGCTAACTGGAAGCCAGGCGACGATACCATTAAGCCAAGCCTTGACCTAGTCGGCAAACTGTAAAGGGCGGTGATCCCGATGGACCAAGAGCACATTTACGATTTAATTATCATCGGCGCCGGACCGGCCGGGCTTTCCGCCGGAATTTATGCCGGACGTGCAACGTTAGATACCCTAATTTTAGAAGCGGACACGGTTGGTGGTCAGGTCACGACCACGTCAATTGTTTATAACTACCCAGCCGCGCCGGCCATTGATGGCACTAAGTTAGCCAACCAGATGCAAAAGCAAGCCGCTGACTTTGGCGTAACCATTAAACGTGATGGGGTGCAGGAGGTTCAACTGGATGGCGAGATCAAGGTAATCACCACCAAGAGTGGGCACCAATACCAAGCCCGTAGCGTTGTTGTCGCTACTGGGGCTCACCCACGCAAGGTTGGCTTTAAGGGCGAAGATGAATTTCGGGGCCGTGGGGTAGCTTACTGCTCCACTTGTGACGGGGAGCTCTTCTCCGGCCTGCAGGTCTTCGTTGTTGGTGGTGGGTATGCCGCTGCCGAAGAAGCCGACTACCTGACCCGCTACGCTAAGCACGTAACGGTTCTCGTCCGTGGTGATCACTTCTCTTGTCCACCACTAACGGCTTCACGGGCACTCGATAACCCGAAGGTCTCCGTTGAGTATAACACCGAGATCAAAGAGGTTTCAGGAGACACCTACTTAACGGCGATGACCTTGGTTAACAATCAGACTGGCCAAGAACAAACCTACCAAGTTGAAGAGGGCGATAAGACCTTTGGCGTTTTCGTCTATGTTGGAACGGAACCAGAAACGGACCTCTTTAAGGGGCAACTAGACCTCGACAGCCATGGTTACATCCTGGCCGATGAACAGTGCGCCACCAACATTGCCGGGGTTTACGCCGCGGGGGATGTTTTGGCTAAGGAATTACGCCAGATCATTACGGCAGCTTCTGATGGTGCGTTGGCGGCTACGAACGCGGAGGCTTACGTAACGGCGGAAAAGAAGCGCTTGGGCATCCCTGTTCACGTTACCCCAGCTAAGCCAGCGGCCAAGACCGTGGGCCAAACTAGCCAGGTGGCGGACCAGCCAGCGCCCCAACACACTGGTGATTGGTTCACCCCTGACCTCGTTGAGCAACTAAAGGCAATCTTTGGGCGCTTAACTAAGGACGTGACCCTCCAGGTGCTGGGGGACGATAGCCCATTAAGCCAGGAGTTAACCTCCTTTGTTGATGAGTTAGCGAAGTTGGATTCCCACCTCCAAGTTGCAACCGCACCGGTTCCGGCCGACCTTGACTTGGCACCACAGCTTCGCTTGCTTGTTGATGGTCTAGACACCGGGTTACACTTTGCTGGGGTTCCGACCGGTCACGAAATTAATTCCTTGATTTTGGGGATTTACAACGTGGCGGGGCCGGGGCAAGAGATTGCGCCAGAATTGGTGGAACGGATCAAGGCCCTGCCGGCAACCGAAATTGAGATCGGGGTTTCTTTAACCTGTCACTTCTGCCCGGACGTGGTGGCCGCTTGCCAGCGGATGGCCTCGTTAAACCCACAAGTAACGGCAACCATGATCGACCTGCAACACTTCCCGCAGCTTCGTGAGGAACGGCAGATCATGTCCGTTCCCGCCACGATGATTGATGGTGGGCCGGTGATCTTCGGTAGCCAAACCTTGGAAGAATTGGTCCAGGCGGCTGAACAGGCGACAGTTAAAAGCTAAGAAAATCAAAAAGTGGATTGGTCTTAACCAAAAGACCGGTCCACTTTTTTGGTGCCAGAGATTGAAAACGGCTCCACAAACGGTTATTATTCTTATTAGTGAAAAGTATGACAAGTAAGAAAGAGGTAATTGAAGACATGGAAACGTTATCGTTTGATTCAAGTGCGTTAAAGAAGTTTGTTCACCCAAACGAACTCGGTGAAATGCAGGCGATGGTGACCGCCGCCGACAGCGAGTTGCGCAACGGCACTGGGGCCGGCGCCGACTTCCGCGACTGGCTGCACCTGCCAACCGACTACGACAAGGACGAGTTCGCCCGGATCAAGGCGGCCGCCAAGAGGATCCAAGCCGATTCCGAGGTCTTAGTCGTAATCGGGATCGGGGGCTCTTATTTGGGCGCCCGGATGGCGGTGGATTTCTTGCACCACTCCTTTTACCAGGCCCAAACCGCGGCGGACCGCAAGCAACCGCTGGTCCTCTTTGCCGGCAACAGCCTTTCCTCTTCTTACATCGCCGACCTGATCGACGTGATCGGCGACCGCGACTTCTCGGTTAACGTGATCTCCAAGTCCGGGACGACGACCGAACCGTCAATTGCCTTCCGGGTCTTCCGCCAACTGCTAGAAGACAAGTACGGGATCGACGGGGCCAACGCCCGGATCTACGCCACCACCGACCGTCAGCGTGGCGCCTTAAAGACCGAAGCCGACGCCGAGGGTTGGGAAACCTTCGTGATTCCGGACGGGGTCGGCGGCCGGTTCTCAGTCCTGACTGCCGTGGGGCTCTTACCGATTGCCGTTTCCGGCGCCGACATCGACCAACTAATGGCCGGGGCCGCCAAGGCCGAAGCCACCTACGTCAACCCGGATCTGACCCAAAATGAGGCTTACCAGTACGCCGCTTACCGCAACATTTTGTACCGCAAGGGATACACGACCGAACTGCTGGAAAACTACGAACCAAACATGACGATGCTGGCCGAATGGTGGAAGCAACTGGCCGGTGAATCCGAAGGCAAGGACCAAAAGGGGATTTACCCGTCCAGCGCTAACTTCACCACCGACCTCCACTCCCTGGGTCAATACATCCAAGAGGGACGCCGTAACCTGATGGAAACGGTCGTGAAGCTAGCCGAACCAAACCACAACGTCAAGGTGCCGAGTGCCAAGAGCGACCTCGACGGCCTCAAGTACCTGGAAGGCAAGGAAATTGATTGGGTCAACACCCAAGCTTACCGGGCCGTGGTCGCTGCCCACACCACCGGGGGCGTGCCGGTGATGACCGTCAACATTGCTAAAGAAGACGAGTTTACCCTCGGTTACCTGATTTACTTCTTTGAAGTGGCGATCGCGATTTCCGGTTACCTAAACGGGATCAACCCGTTCAACCAACCAGGGGTCGAAGCTTACAAGACCAACATGTTTGGCCTGCTGGGCAAGCCGGGCTTTGAAGAAATCGGTGAACAACTCAAGAAAGAAATGGACGACTAATTGACAATGAAGGCCCGGTTAAGGAAACTTTACCGCCAGTTGCAGCAACAACTAGTGGTGGGAATGGTGACTACGGTGGTGCTAGCAATTTTAAGCATCAGCGGCTCGTGGCCCTTTGTCAGTTACATGACCCTCGCCGCCCTAGTCTACTGCCTGGTTATTCTAGGCTTGTGGCTATGGGTGGCAATCGAGTTACACAGGTAAGCGGGTGAGGTGACCTCCTGGTAAACCTAATAACTGAGCGAGGACGGAGGTTGCTACGGACTGCAATGAGTCAAGCCCCTTAACTAAATGAAAGCCGGCTAATTCGCAATTTGGCGAATTGGCCGGCTTTTTTCGATTAAGATTACTTACTAACTTGGCCTTAAAGCGGCTTAATCATGTTGTACCAAACCTCATTAGCATGGGTAGAGGTTGCCACCCCGTGGTTTTGGTAGCCATTGCGCTCGTAAAAGGGAATCCGGTCGACCAGACAGGTTAACGTCAACTGGCGACATCCCAGGTTGGTGGCTACCTTACTAAGGGCGGTCAGCAGCTGGCTGCCAATGCCTTGGCTTCGGTTGGCCGGGGCAACGGCTAGCGATAGCACCATCACTGAGGAGGGGTGGGAAGCTGACTTGACGCCAGGTTCGTACATCCAGTCCTCAATGACGTCGCCAACTAGGGCCGGTCCACAGATAAAACCGAGGACCGTGTCCCCCACTTTGGCGACCAAAAAGGTTTCGGGAAAGTGATTAATGCGGTCAATGAAGGCCTGGCGACTTCCCGCCTCTTCGGGGGTAAAGCCGGCCCGTTCAATGGCCATAATTTGCTCGAGATCGGTTAAGCTTGCCTGGGTAATTTGCATGGGGTCCTCCGAGAAACTTAGTTAGTAGAGCTGGTGGAACTTGCACTAGCGCTTTGGCTGTACAGCTTTTGGACGTTTTGGACGTCGGCTGGCTGGATCGAATAGTTCGACCCGGCTGGTTGCATGACCGAGACCTCGTTGCTGTGGTCCAAGCCAATTACGTGACCGAGCTCGTGTTCCGCCGTGTTGACGATTCGCTGGTAGGAATAGCCGTAGGTTGGATTAAGTAAGTAGGCCCGGTTTAGGTAAAGCTTACCGGAGACAAAGTAGCCGGTGGCTTCGTCGAGGCTCATTTGGGTTAGCCCCGCGGCTTGGTTGGAGCTATTATCCATCGTCGAGACGATCACATCGGCCTTGTTCTTATCGGTGGTGATGTTAAAGGTAAAAGCTCCGGTACCGTTCCACTGACTGACGGCGTCTTCCATGGCGCTCTTGAGGGTGGGGTTTTGAATGGCGATGTACAAGGTGGCACTGGTCTTGACCCAGCGCCCGCCGCCGCCCTCGTTAATGGTGCTCGTGTGACTCTGGTGTTCCTTTTGGGTGGTGGTCGACGTTCCTTGACCCGTTAGTTCCCGGACGTAGTTCTCCAGGTTTAAGACAACGGTGTCGGTCCGTTCATGAAAGGTAGCGTTGTTTTGGTAGGCCCAGATCCCGGCCGCAAACAGGGCGAAATAGACCAGGGGCGTGATCAAAAAGCGAAGGAAACGAATGGCACTCACCTCCCGATGGGTAAAAAAGCAACGCCCCGTCGTTAGTGGGGATACTGTTGGTTAAATTCGTAAACTAGTTCGGGTTCCTGACTGAGCCGGTGATTTTTATCCAGGCTTGCGATCAGCGCCATTTCTTCGTCGGTTAAGGAGAAGTCATAAATGGCGGCGTTTTGGCTAATTCGGGCTTCGTGAACCGACTTAGGGATAAAGGAAATTCCGGATTGCAGGTGCCAACGCAAGATTACTTGGGCCACGGAGCGGTCGTGGTGGTCGGCAATTTGCTTAAGAACCGGTTCCTCCATTAATTGCCCCCGACCTAGTGGTGCCCAGGCCTGGGTAACGATTTGGTGTTCCTGGTTGTACTTAATCATCGGCGTTTCTTGTAGCCAGGGGTGGCGTTCCAGTTGGTCAACGACAGGCATTTCCCGTGCCTGGGTGGCCAAGTACTGGAGATGGATCATGCTATAGTTTGACACCCCAATTGACTTGGTAAGCCCGGCCTTTTTCAGGTCTTCAAAGGCCCGCCAAGTGGCAAAGAAGTGTTCGTTAACCGGCCAGTGAACCAGCAATAAGTCAACGTAATCTAATTGAAGGCGGGCTAAGGATTCCTTGACCGAGGCGATTGCCTGATCGTAGCCCTGGTTTTTCTCCGCGACCTTAGTGGTGATGAAGTAGTTGTCGCGTGGTTGGTTAAGTTCCTTGAGGGCCTTGCCCAAAGCGGCTTCGTTTTCATACATCTGGGCGGTATCAAAGAGCCGGTAACCGACTTGGTAGGTGTGGGTAACGGCCTTGATCAGTTCTTGATCATCGGTAATTTTGTACACCCCAAAACCGTGGGCGGGCATTTGGTTACCATCGGCTAAGGGAATTAAGTTGGTTGAAATGTCCATAAACGGATTCCTCCTCGGTGATTTCTTCCATTATAACCAAAAATGGCGGGAAGGGAATTAGTTGTACTTGCCACCGCTAGTTTAAGACGAGTAAAATAATCAAAGAGTTTCCACTAGCAACGAAAGCGAGGGATTAACCATGCGCAAACCATTTGTGGTCGCGAATTGGAAAATGCACAAGAGCGTTGATGAAGCGTTAGACTTTATCCGGAGCTTGCAAGGCCGGCTTCCCGATGCCGACTTAGTCGAATGCGGGGTCGCCGCCAATTTCTTAGCCCTGTACCCAATGTTACAAGAGGTCAAGGGCCAACCGCTGGAAATTATTTCGCAAAACGCCTATGCCGAATACGAGGGGGCCTACACCGGTGAGGTAAGTCCTAAGGCCCTGGCCGACGCCGGAATTAATTATGCCTTGTTAGGCCACATTGAACGGCGCAAGCTTTTTAATGAAACGGACGATTTGGTTAACCGAAAGGTAATCGCCACCTTGCAGGCCGGGATGACCCCGATTATTTGTACCGATGAGACGATGATTCAAAAAGAGTTTAGTGGTAGCGTCCACTACGTCTTTGAACAGTTAATCAACGTCTTGCGGGGCGTTTCCTTCGACCAGGTAAAAAACATTATCATTTCTTACGAACCGAGCTGGGCGGTCGGGGTTGGTCAACACGCCAACCCGAACCTGGCCGAAGAAGGGTGCCGCCTGATTCGGCAAACGATCGCCGACTCGTATTCTTACGAGGTGGCCGATAAGATCCGAATCCTCTACGGTGGGAGCGTTAATCCCGAAAACATTAAGCAAATCATGAACAAACCGGACATTGATGGGGTCTTAATTGGCCGGGCAAGCCTCGACACCGATAACTTCTTGTCGATGATCAATACGGTAGTCGAACTTTATAAGGGTGCTAAATAGGACAGTAGGGGCGTGGTTATTGGCCACGTTGCCTGTCTAGCATTATTGAATACAGTAAGGGGCTAAGAGAAAACTGGTTTTTCTCTTAGCCCCTCTGTTAATTAAAACTATTCGGCCTTTTCAATCACGCTTAGGATGTCGTCTTGGCTAAAGTCGTGGTTCATGAAATCAGCATCATTCGTCGGTAGGTGCAGGTCCAGTGAATCAAATTGTTGGAAACCTAGGGCACCCGTGGCACCCCCGACGGCGAGCACGTGGCCGCCAAAGGTGTGGTCGTCTGATAAGAAGTGCCAATGGAATCCACCCACGGCCGCTCCGGCGTACAGGGTCGGCATGAAGTAGCCTAACAAGGTCCCTTCAATGATGTCAGCTTGAAAGACCCGTTGATCATCCGCAGTTTGGGCGAGGGTTTTATACGGCGGGTTAGACTTGATGACCGCCCGGGTGGTTACGTTTTTAAAGTTCCCCTTAACTTCAACGGAGAAAAAGGTGTTGGCGCTGTGGCCCTTTAAAATGTGCTTCCCTAGTTGGTCGAGTTCTAGGTCGGTAACGTTTCCCAGTGACTGGTAGTCGGCCCAGTGGATATTACCAAACGGAATCGTGTCTTGCTTTGGCATCACCCGGACCTCACCGTTGCTGCGGACCTGGTAGACCACGCCGTTTAGGATGATTAACTCACCATCGAGTCCCTCCCCGGTGCCAATACCGGTATCACCGTGTTCCAATAGCCCACCGCTAGTGAGGGTTCCCTTTAAAAGTCCGGGTACCAGTAGGGCGAGGGTACCGTGTTGGTATAAAACGTTGGTTTTGACCATGATTACTTCCTCCGTAGTGATTCTTGATGATCTGAAAACAAAAATAGGATGAACGACCGTCGTAACGGCGTTCATCCTATTTTGCTTTATAAGTCACCCGCACGGGGATCGAACCCGTAACTCCGCCTTGAGAGGGCGACGTCTTAACCGATTTGACCAGCGGGCAATCAATGTTTGGGGAGTTAATTAACAAGACCCAAGCATTAGTTTACAAGATTTATGGTCGTTTGTAAAGGGGCATCTTTCCCCCGTTACTCATAAGATAGTTCCAGTAGGTAGGCCCCTCTTTTGGGGAGGTGACTGGTGGTTACCCAGACGTCGTGGTAACCAGGTTTACCCTGAGCGGTCAGTTGGTAGTAGTCATCAAGTAGGGCGCCGTTTTTAGCGACAAAGTCAGGGGAAAGCCGGTTGACCATTAGGTGGCCTTCCGGAAAGTAGTAAGCGGCGTCGGCAACGGAAACGGAGTCCTTAAACAATAAGGAGACCGTATTTTGGTACTGAGCAGTAGAAGTCATGACCAGCTCCGGGTGGTGCTGGAGCTTGGTTAAAACGTTGTAAAGTGAATCCGAATTACTAGCCATCAATAATCCTCTCTTTCTCTGCAGCTTATTGTAACCCATTTTTAGGGGTGGAAAACAATCATTTTGACGAAAAACCTTGACGAGACAACAAAATTTGATATACTTAATACCGTTGCTTAACCAAGCAAAATTTTTATTGGGCATTCGCCAAGCTGGTAAGGCACTGGACTCTGAATCCACAATGCGCTGGTTCGAACCCAGCATGCCCAATCTTTACACGTCCTGCGGGACGTGTTTTTTTATGCCCTGAAAACGGGCGCCCACCATCACTTTCGACAAATAAGTAACATTTCTTGCGATTCAGTTACAAATTTATTGCAAAAGTGTTACAATGAATTTGTAAACAAATAGGAAATTTAATAAACCGTGATGGGGGGTAATGACTATGATGATTAAGAGCAAGGTTCTTACTAGCACAGTGATGTTGATGGCTGTTTTAGGATTAGCGGGGTGCGCCAACGCCAACACGAGTGCGCCCTCATCATCAAGTTCCAAGGCATCGAGTGCCAAGGTGGTTAAGGATAGTGGAAGCAAGAAGGCCACTGGTGAAAAGGCAAGTATGTCGAGTGGTCAAACTAGTTCAGCGGTTAGCCAAGCAACTAGTTCCAAGGTATCGAGTACCGCAAGTAGCACCACTAACGTTAGCCAAGCGGCTAGCACCTCAAGCACACCGGCTTCTTCAACTAGTCGTCAGGTAGCTAGTGCGACAGCCACTAAACAGGCAACGCCAACGACACCGGCAGCTGCAAGCGTTGCGTCCGCTTCTAGTAGCCAAGCTAGTTCTAGTAGCGTGGTAACTAGCCCGGCAACGGACACGTCAGTTTTACAAAAGTTCTTCGCCGCTAGCGGGGTTAGCCAAGCGAATGGTGATAGTTACTTAGTAACCCCCAAGGCGGACGGTAGCTATCAAGTTGAGATCCGTAACAACGGTGGTGACCCGCAAGTTGCCAGCTTGGTAGGGATGTACCAATACAACCCAACCACTAACCAAGTACAAAAGATGAATATCGTAACGGGGCAATATGAGTAATTAAGTTAGTTTAGTAACGCAAGAGACTTGGAGAACGTTGGTGTTCTCCAGGTCTTTTTTTGGGTTAAATTAGTTGACGCAAGGGAGAATCTGAGTAAAACTAACAATCATTAGAAGTCTAATGATTATAAGTCTAACGATTTTGAGGAGGGGGACTAGTGGTAAGTGATGAGGAGATCTTTCAAAGCTATCACGACTTATTTATGCAAATTCGTGACGTGGTGATTAAACATAAGAAGGCGGCGGGCTTTCATGGGTCGGCACGGATCCTTGAGTCGCTTAATAAACAAGCGGACTTGTCACAACGCCAATTAGCGGATGAAGCAAGCATCAAACCCGGTTCGTTAACGGTAGCAATTGAAAAATTGGAGCGCCAGGGTTTGGTCACCAGAAAGCGTGATCCTCACGACAAGCGGATTATCCGGGTGGCGATTACGCAAGCGGGGCGAGAGCAATGGGCTAAGGTTCAGGCGGACCGGGAGCGGTTTGGTCAACAGTTACTAAGTCCGCTTACGCCATCGGAACGTGAACAAACTTATCAAATTGCAATCAAGCTTCGCCAAGCATTAATTGACCACTATGGTGAGACCAACGCACGAAAGGAGTTTTTCGATGATTAGAATCGCACGGCGCAACCTAGAGAAATTGCCGGCCCTCTTGGCGGTCATCTTCTTATTGGTTCAGGTGGCGGCCGATCTGTACCTGCCGACCATCACCTCGGACTTAATTGATAAGGGGGTGATTAACCATGATATGGCCTACATTTGGCAACAAGGTGGCATAATGCTCTTGGTGGCCGCCCTCGGGTTGCTAGCCTCGGCTTGTAACGTTTACTTCGCCTCCACCCAGGGAATGAAGGTGGGGCAAAAGTTACGCCGGCAAATTTATCACAAGGTGTTAACCTTTTCGAGCAAGGAGATGTCTGACTTTGGTGATTCGTCTTTAATCACTAGGTCGACTAACGACATCGTCCAGGTTCAAAACGTGATGGTTCAGTTTTTACGGATGATGCTTCAATCACCGATCATGTTGGTGGCAGCCATCATCCTGGCTTACCACCGCGAGCCGCGCTTAACGGGAGTTTTTGCCATCTCCTTGCCGGTCCTTGCCATCGTGGTAATTGGGGTGATGTACTTTGCCGTTCCGCTCTTTAAGAGTATTCAAAAGAAGACCGACCGGATTAACCTGGTCTTTCGGGAAGGCTTGACCGGGGTGCGAGTAATTCGGGCCTTTAACCAGGACCAGCGGGAACAAGACCGTTTCGAAGGGGCCAACGCCGATTACACCAACACCGGGATTAAGGCCTTCACCCTGGTTTCGTTACTCTTCCCAATCATGACTCTAATCCTTTCCCTAACTAACATTGGGATTATCTGGGTGGGAGCCAAGTTGATTGCTAACATGAGCATGCAAGTAGGGAACCTGATCGCCTTTATGACCTACTCGACCCAGATCCTGATGTCCTTTATGATGCTGTCCATGCTGTTTGTCTTTATTCCACGGGCCTCAGCTTCAGCTGCCCGTTTAAATGAAGTTTTAGATCGGCGCCCTAGCGTTAGTGACCCCACGCCGGATGAACAACTGAGTGTGGTTAAGGACGCACCAGCCAGCCTAACTTTTGATCACGTTAACTTCCGTTATGAAGGAGCCGAGGAACTGGCCTTGACCGACCTGAACTTTAAGGTTCAAGCCGGACAAACCCTAGCCATTATCGGGGGGACCGGTTCGGGTAAGTCCTCGTTGGTTAACTTAATTCCTCACCTTTTCAACGTTGAAAGCGGACGGATTGAGGTTAACGGTCAACCGATCGACCGCTTGAGTCAACATGATTTACACCAAGAAATCTCGATCACCCAGCAAAAGGCGGTCCTCTTTACCGGGACCGTTCGTTCCAACCTGCAGTTTGGTTATGAAACAGCGACCGAAGACGATATGTGGCGGGCACTAGAGATTGCCCAAGCTGCCGACTTCGTTAGAGAAGAGGGGGGCTTAGATACCATCGTCGAACAGGACGGGAGTAACTTCTCCGGGGGACAACGCCAACGGCTGGCAATTGCCCGGACAATTATTAAACCGGCTTCCGTATACATCTTTGACGACTCCTTTTCCGCACTAGACTTCAAGACCGACGCCAAGTTACGCCAAGCCTTGCGCAGAGACCCGCAAATTCAGCGCGCCGTATCAGTAATTGTGGCCCAACGAATTTCAACGGTGGCCGACGCCGACCTTATTTTAGTGGTTGATGACGGTAAGGTGGTCGGCCAAGGGAGTCACGAAGAACTCAAGGCCACTAATAAGACCTACCAAGAAATTCTGCACTCGCAGATTCAAGAGGGGGATGAAGAACGTGCACAACGGAAATAGACACCAAAAAGACGGCGCCAAGGTACAACACTTTTGGAAGACGACGGGCCGTTTGCTCACTTATTTGAAGCCTTGGAAGTTGGGCGTGATTATTTCGATCCTGGTTGCGATTGCGTCGGTGGTCTTTCAAGTGATGGCCCCCAAGGTGTTAGGGGAGGCCACAACGGTTATCTATAATGGCGTCTTGAAGGGGGCGTCTGAAATGAAGCTGGGGATGCACCTAAGCAAGTACCCGATTGACTTCACTAAGATTGGCCAAATTGTGATCGCTGTTTTAGTGATGTACGCATTGTCGGGCTTATTTTCCTTCGTCCAACAAGTGATGATGACCCGGATTTCGCAACGGGTGGTTTACCAACTACGGCAGGATTTTAAGTCTAAGATGTCCCGGTTACCAGTCTCTTTTTACGACACCCATCCCAACGGGGACATCATGAGCCGGATGGTTAACGATATGGATAACATCTCCGGTACCCTCCAAAACGGGATGATTCAAATCATTACTTCCGCCCTGACCTTCGTGGGGGTATTGGCCCTCATGATTTCGATCTCGTGGAAGTTAACCTTAGTCGCCCTAATTACCGTGCCATTATCGTTAGTGATTATTGGCTTTGTGGCACCAACGGCTCAGCGCCTCTTTGTCCGGCAGCAGGCGGTATTAGGTAAGATTAACGCGCAGGTGGAAGAAACTTACGCTGGCCACACAATCGTCCGGACCTTTAACCGGGAAGCGGACCAAGAAGCGCAGTTTGAAGAAAAAAACACCGCCTACTACCAAGCCGCTTGGAAGGCCCAGTTCTTCTCCATTTTGATGTACCCAGCGATGGCCTTTGTCCGGAACCTGGGTTACTTGATGGTTGCGGTGGTCGGGGCGTTGCAAGTGGTGAACGGCCAGATTACCCTGGGGAACGTCCAGGCCTTCTTGCAATACACCAATCAGTTCTCGCAGCCAATCACCCAGATTGCTAGCCTGGCCTCGACCATTCAGCAGACGATCGCCTCAGCGGAACGGATTTTTGAGGTGCTAGACCAAGACGAAATGGACACTGACTTGGCTGATCAAACCGTCTTGCCGGGGCCACAGCCCAAAGTTGAGTTTAAAGACGTTAACTTTAGCTACGATGACCAGCCGTTAATTCAAGACTTCAATCTCAAGGCCGAGCAGAATCACATGGTGGCGATTGTGGGGCCAACCGGGGCCGGAAAGACGACGATTATTAACCTCTTGGAGCGCTTTTACGACGTCAAGGGAGGCCACGTCTATTTGGATGGGCGCGATACCCGTTCCTTTACGCGGCCGGAATTGCGCAAGAAGATTGCCATAGTGCTACAAGATACCTGGCTGTTTACGGGGACGATTTACGACAACATCAAGTACGGTCGTGAAGATGCCACTGAAGAAGAGGTCTACGCGGTTGCCAAACAGGCCCACGCCGATACCTTCATCCGTCAATTACCCAATGGTTACCAAACCGTATTGGACGAATCGGCCTCCAATATTTCTCAAGGGCAACGCCAACTGCTGACGATTGCCCGGGCCTTCTTGGCCGACCCGGAGGTCTTAATCTTGGATGAGGCGACCTCGTCAGTCGACACCCGGACCGAAGAGGCGATTCAAGACGCCATGAATGACATCCAAAAGGGGCGGACCAGCTTTGTGGTGGCCCACCGCTTGTCAACGATCCGCAGCGCCGAGCAAATCATCGTGATGAACCACGGTCAAATTATTGAAACCGGGGACCACGATAGCTTAATGGCAAAGGGCGGTTTTTACGCCGACCTGTACAACAGTCAGTTTGCCGGCAATCAGATTTAAGGTTCAATTTAAAACACCCCCGTTCGGAAGCCAAAATGGGCTTTTGTACGGGGGTGTCTTTGGTATAATGGGTGAAAAGTAAGGGGGAAGTTGATTGCAAACCTATCAAACAACGCAAGCGCAGTTACGGGCAATGGTCGACGACGGGGTGGTCCCCGGCATGTCTTATTGCCTCTTTGAACGCGACTGGCAGGTCGAAGCCGTTCGGGGGCTAGCGCAAATTGAACCGACTCCGGAACGGTTACGCCCTGGGATGCTTTATGACTTGGCTTCCCTAACCAAGGTGGTGGCAACGGTACCGGTGATCGCCATCCTCTTACAAAGCGGGCGCCTGTCTCTGGATGACCCGGTTAGTAGGTACTTACCGGAGTTTTCAAACGACCAGGTTAAAATCTACCATTTGCTGACCCATTCGTCGGCAATTGGTGGCTACATTAAAAATCGTGATGACCTTGATGCTAAGCAGTTAACAACCGCCCTGTTAACGAACCAGACTAGTGGGGTTAACCGGGACCGCTTGATTCGCTACGCCGACGTTAACTTCATCTACTTAGGCTGGATTGCCGAGCGCATCTTGGGGCAACCAATCCACGTGTTGGCGAGGGAGTTGGTCTTTGCCCCCTTACAGATGACGCAAATCACCGACCAGCCGGTAGCCACCCAAACGGTGCCGACGAGCATTGACCAGCGGCGGGGGCTCTTGCGCGGTCAAGTGCACGACCCCAAGGGAGCGGTGTTAGGGAGCCACTGTGGGTCGGCCGGCTTTTTTGCCCCCCTCACTGACTTGATTACCTTTAGCCGGGCCCTGGTGGGGACTAACCTGGCCGGCCTGTTGACCGAACAAACCATGGCGCAGCTCTTTAGCGATCAAACCAGAATGGTCAGCCCCCACCTCCGTGGCTTGGGCTGGAAGCTGGTCCCAAACCCAGCCACCCACCGTTTTTTGATTAGCCACACTGGCTACACCGGAACCCTCTTAGTCTTAGACCGTGATCACGACCGGGGGCTAATTATGCTGACTAACCGGGTGCACCCGCGGGGGCAAAACAACCGCTACTTAGACCGCCGCGATCAAATCATTGCTACATACCTTCGTGAAATGGGAGAAAATTAATGATAACTTGGGATACCATTCGCTACGTAATTGAAACTATCTGGTTAATTAACCTAGCCCTGGCCTTTTGGACGGTCTTTCGGGAGCGCCGGGACATCGCTTCAACCTGGGCCTGGCTGTTGGTCTTATCCTTTTTACCGGTGGTGGGCTTTGTCGCCTACCTCTTCGTGGGCCGCAAACTGTCGCACGACCAGATCTTCACCATCCAAGACGAACAACGGCGCATTCTAGAACAGTACAAGCACCAACAACAGCGCCTACTGGAGGCCCAAAAGCTCCTGCCTAAAGAAGAGCAATCGCGTAGGGATCAGATGATGGCCAACCTCTTGTTAAACACCGACAACGCCCTGCTAACCTTTGGCAACCAGGTACATTTATTTACGGACGGGCACGCTAAGTTCGATCAGCTCATCAAAGACATTGATCAGGCCAAGCGGCACATCCACGTTGAATACTACACCTTTGCGGCCGATCAATTAGGTCATCGGGTCTTGGCGGCCCTTGAACGGGCAACCGAGCGTGGGGTGGAAGTCCGGGTTCTTTATGACTTGTCGGGGTCGCGCGGGACCACTTACCGCTTCTTTAGTCACCTTGAAGAACTTGGTGGCCAAGCTCAGGCCTTCATTTCTAGCGCTAAGGCTCGTTTCAACACCCCCCGCTTGAATTACCACTTGCACCGTAAGTTGGTCATCATTGACGGTGACCTGGGCTACATTGGGGGCTTTAACATTGGTGATCAGTACCTGGGCGAGTCGCCAAAGTTTGGTTACTGGCGGGATAGCCACCTCCGGGTCGAGGGGACGGCCGTATTGATGATGCAAGCCCGCTTCATCATGGATTGGAACACGACTTGCCGGCGGACCAAAAAGGAGCGGATGGACCTGATGGGTGATTACGTTAACGTTCGAACCACCCGGCTAAAGAATCCGGATCGGTCAATGGTTCCGATGCAGATTGTTTCGTCCGGCCCCGATAACGATAACCGGGCGATTCGTCGCGGTTACCAAGGGATCATTTCCTCGGCCCGTCACTACGTCTACATTCAAACCCCGTACCTAATTCCCGATGACGCAATTTTAGAGTCATTAGTGGTGGCGGCTAAATCCGGGATCGACGTTTGGATCATGATCCCGCCGATGCCGGATCACCCCTTTGTCTACCGGGCGACGGAGTACTTTGCCCACTACCTGGTTTCCAACGGGGTGAAGGTTTACAAGTACGATAAGGGCTTTTTGCACGCCAAGACCATGGTTTCCGGTAGTCACCTGGCGTCGGTCGGGTCGGCTAACCTGGATTACCGTTCCTTCCGGCTTAACTTTGAGGTTAACGCCTTTACTTACAACGAGCAGTTGGCTGGTGAATTGAAAGCGGCCTTTGAAAACGATCTAAAAGACTGCACCCAACTTAACGAGGAGTACTTCGACCAGCAATCAGCTTGGCGGAAGTTCAAACAGGACTTCTGCCGCTTGCTCGCCCCAATTTTGTAATAATAAAGGCCAGGAGAACATCATGTTTCTCCTGGCCTTTTGTTGTATTCGCAAATGTTAGACAGATAACGTGCTCCCAACCACGGGCCTAGTAGCTAAGTATGGGTGAAGAACGGTGCGTGCCGCACCAACCTTCCCCCTAGCTTAGCTATACGACCCGAATCAGAGGTTGGTCGCACTTCCAATAACGTGCTCCCCAACCGCAGGCCTAGTGGCTAGGTCTGACCGGAGAACGATGCGTACCGCATCAACCCCCGTTCTATCCTTAGCCCACGGCCTGCTTGATAGGTTGGATCGCACTCACTTTTAACTATTTTTGATTTTGGTTTTGAGGTGGTCCATTTCCATCACCACGATCGTTTCTAACAGGGTGATGATGCAAACTGCCAGAAAGGACCAGTTACCTGGGGCAACGAACATGAAGATGATTAACAACCACGATCCCCAACTCCAGCGGTTGTCGATCCGGACAATCCGGCGAATTCGGCCCTCTAATTCGGCGGGGGCCTCATCGTTGGCCAGTAGTCCACGTAAGTACAGTTGGAGGCGGACTTCAAAGAATGACTCGACGATAAAGGCGATTACCATGAGGGTGGAGAGTGAATTTAACATTGCGCCACCCCCTAAAAGGTTGGTTGGACGATTAGCCCCTCTTGGGGTGTCAGATCGGCGTCGGGATACTTAATCGAAAGGGCTTCAAGTAACATTTGCTTAGCTAGCTCACCGTTGCGGGTGAGGATTGGCCCGTGGAAATAGGAGCAGTAGGTGTGTAAGTAAATGGCCCCTTCCGTGCCGTCCTCGCCGTTATTCCCGTGGCCCGCTAAGACGTGCCCCAAGGGGCGCTCATTTTCACCCAGGAAGGTCCGGCCGTTGTGGTTTTCAAAGCCGTGGAACTTAGCACCGGTGTCTTCATTTTGAATCTCGACGTCGCCAATGAAGCGGGACTGGTTTTGCTGGGCGGACCGGTGCTCACTTTGGGTTAAGGTGTAGTGGTCCAAAACCCCGATGCCGGGGATCTTTTCCCCGTCGGCCCCCACGTAGTACTTACCCAGTAATTGGTAGCCCCCGCAGATGGCGAGCATTGGTTTTCCGTCCTCAATAAACTTTTTGATCCCGTCCTTTTTGGTTTGGATGTCTTTTGAGACCACCATTTGTTCGTAGTCCTGACCCCCACCGAAAAAGGCAATATCAAACTGATCTGGATCAAAGTCGTCTTCAATTGAGACCACGTCGACTTGGATATCGGTATCCATTTGCTTAGCGTAGTACTTAAGGGCGATGATGTTACCAATGTCGCCATAGGTGTTTAATAGGTCGCCGTACAAGTGGGCGAGGTGTAAGTGGTACTTAGCCATTAATCCATCCCTCCTTGAATGTATTTCTTGTCGGCTAGTAGTTTGCGTAGTTGCAAGACCGCCGTGTAGGTAGCTAAGAGGTACACGTGCTTAGTAGGCATTTGCGGGATCTTTTCAATTACTTGGTTGAGGTCCGGTAAGTGATCGATCTTGTCAATTCCAGCCATTTCCATCCGGGTGGTAATGTCTTTGTAGCGCTCCCCACCGGTCATGAAGTAGGGGATATCGTGGTCGTGGAGGCGTTCAAAGTCGCCGTCCCAGATCCAGGAGGTGTCGATCCCGTCGGCGTAGTTGGCGTTTAACAAGAAGCCAAACGAGAAGGGCTCCGGATCGGTCAAAATCATGTCCAGGACCTGGTTTAAGCCCACCGGATTCTTGACCAAAATTAAGGTAACTTCCTTGCCGTCGACGTTGATTACTTCTTGACGGCCAAAAACCCGTTCGTCGGCGCTGAAGGCGTGTTGGATTTGGGCCGGGCTAACCCCTAGGAAACGACCTAAGGAATAGGCCGCTAAGGCGTTATAAATGTTGTACAGCCCGCCGATTTCAATCTGATAGGGGATCCCATCGATTTCAAAAGAAGAGGAGGTCGGGGTTAATTCACCAAGTTTAGTGACCTGGTAAGTCAGTTCCGGACGTTTAAAGCCACAGTGGGGGCAGAAGTAGTCGCCTAGGTTGGCGTAGGTCCGTAAGTGGTAGTGCAAGATGTGGTGGCACTTAGGGCACAAGAGTCCATCGGTATTAGCCGGCGCCTTGAAATCCGCGTGGGATTCGTGGTTGAAACCGTAATAGATCACGGGGTTTGGCAGCTCCTTAGTGTTGAAGATCTGCTCGTCACCGTTAGCGATGATGGTGGCCTTAGGGGCTAACTTAACCCCGGCTAAGATCTTATCGTAGGTCGTGTAGATTTCGCCGTAGCGGTCCATTTGGTCCCGGAACAAGTTGGTAAAGACAAAGGCGATCGGGGTAATGAACTTAGTGACCTTGACGACGTTTGCTTCATCAACTTCTAAGACCGCCAAGCCCTTTTGCTTGGGCCGGGGCGCCGTGATGAAGGTGGTGACGATTCCTTGTTCCATGTTTGAACCGGTGGGGTTGGTTAAAACGGAATCGTACTTTTCCCGTAGCACCCGGACGGAGAGGGCGGTGGTCAAGGTTTTCCCGTTGGTCCCGGTGAGGATCACCAGGTCGTATTTCTTACTGAAGGCTTGTAAGATGTTGGGATCGAGCTTGGTGACAATCTTGCCTGGTAATGAGGAGCCCCCGTGGGTAAAGGTGTGGAGGAACCAGTAACTAGACCGACCGGCAAATTCGGCCAGCGAACTTCTTAAAGACATAATTCATATCCTTCCGCTTGCGTGTATTGATTACCGATTAATTTTAATCGTTCCGGGCCCAAAAGGAAAGTAACCTCCCTCACCAAGTCATGCTAGCGGCGCGGGCGAAAATTATTTTTCAATGAGGAAAGAGCTAAGCGAGCCGCTTTCATCACGATTAGACCGGCAATAAGCATGGTTAACTCAAGAAAACATTGGCTAACTGGGGGGAGAAGAGTTTAAAACGGGCCCAAGATCCGCTATAATTAAGACACTATGCAAAGAAATGGGTGAGACAGGTGGCGCAGTTGTTCTTTAAGTACGGCGCAATGAATTCTGGTAAGTCAATTGACATTCTAAAGGTGGCCCACAATTATGAGGAGCAGGGCAAGCCGGTTGAATTGTTGACGAGCGGAATTGATGACCGGGCCGGCACCGGGGTGATCGCCAGCCGGATTGGTTTGAAACGGCGGGTCACGCCGATCATGGAGGACACCGACGTTTTTGAACTGATCAAACAAATCGATCACCGGATTTACTGTGTTTTGATTGACGAGGCCCAGTTCTTGAGTAAGGCCCACGTACTGCAACTATGCCACGTGGTTGACGACCTCAAGATCCCGGTGATGGCCTTTGGGCTCAAAAACGACTTTAAAAACGAGTTGTTTGAGGGATCCGAGGCCCTGTTGATCTACGCCGATAAGATTGAAGAGATGAAGACGATCTGCTGGTTTTGCCCCCGCAAGGCAACCATGAACCTGCGGATTAGCGATGGGCACCCGGTTTACCAAGGCGCCCAGGTTCAAATCGGCGGCAACGAGTCCTACTACCCGGTTTGCCGGGAACACTATTTTCACCCAGATTTGCCAAGTGAACAGGAGAATGAGTAATGGAAATGGAAGAAATTTTCGATAAGTTACAAGCCGTGGCCGACCGCTACGATGAACTTAACGAGTTGATCTCGGATCCCGAAGTAATCGCCGACTCCCAACGGTTCATGAAGCTCTCAAAGGAAGAAGGGAGCCTACGCGAAACCGTTGAAAAATACAACGAGTACAAGGAAGTCACCCAAACGATTAAGGATGACACCGAGATGTTGCGCGAAGAAAGCGACCCCGACCTGGTGGAAATGACCAAAGAGGAGCTTAACGAAGCCAAGGAACGCCAAGCCCAGCTCCAAGATGAACTGGAAGTCTTGTTAATTCCAAAGGACCCGAATGATGATAAAAACATCATTATGGAAATTCGGGGGGCCGCTGGTGGGGACGAAGCCTCCCTGTTTGCCGCCGATCTGTATAACATGTACGTTCGCTACGCCGAAAAGCAGGGGTGGAACGTTGAAGTGGTTGACCGCAACGAAACCGAAGTCGGCGGGTTCAAGGAAATCGCCCTGATAATTACCGGTGACCAGGTTTACTCCAAGCTGAAGTTTGAAAACGGGGCGCATCGGGTACAACGGATTCCGGCGACCGAATCGGCGGGCCGGGTGCACACGTCGACGGCGACCGTGGGGGTAATGCCGGAAGCCGAAGACGTTGACGTGGACCTGGATCCAAAGGACATCCGGGTCGACGTTTACCGCTCTTCTGGGGCCGGTGGTCAGCACATTAACAAGACCTCCTCGGCCGTACGGATGACCCACTTGCCAACGGGGATCGTGGTGGCAATGCAAGACGAGCGTTCCCAACAGCAAAACCGGGCCAAGGCAATGCAGATTTTAAAGGCCCGGGTTTACGATTACTACCAACAACAAGAACAGTCTGAATACGATGCCCAACGTAAAAACGCGATTGGGACCGGGGACCGTTCGGAACGAATCCGGACGTACAACTACCCGCAAAACCGGGTTACCGACCACCGGATTGGCCTGACCCTAAACAAGCTCGATAAGATCATGGCTGGTGACCTAGAAGAAATCATCGAATCGCTAATCATTGCCGATCAGGCCCAAAAGCTGGAGCAATTACGTAATGAGTAATAATTGGACCTACTTTCAAGCCCAGCGATGGGCTTCTTCTTTTTTAGGGGACCATGGTAAGGATCCATCAGCGGCGCAGTTTATTTTGGAAATGCTCCACGACTGGTCGATGACCGACCTGTTGGCCAATAATCGTCAACCGATGCCCGTAGAAGAAGCCACCCGCTACCAACGGGCGATCACCCGGGTTGCCAGTAGCGAACCGGCCCAGTACGTGGTAGGCAAGGCGCCCTTTTTTGGGCGGAAGTTTGTGGTTAACCGGGACGTCTTGATTCCGGAAACCGAAACCGAGGAGTTGGTTGAATGGGTCCTGGATTCGATGCCGGCGGATAAGGAACTCAAGGTGTTGGACCTCGGAACCGGGAGCGGGGTAATTGGTATTACCCTGGCCTTGGAGCGCCCTAAGTGGCAAGTTACCCTGAGTGACATTTCGGCGGCCGCCTTGAAGATCGCCCTGACTAACCAACGCTTGCACGGGACCAACTTAAACCAAGTCGAAAGCGACCTCTTCGCGCGGCTAGGGGACCAGCGTTTCGACCTGATCGTTACCAACCCCCCGTACGTCGCGCTAAGTGAAATTGACGAGATGGATCCGGAGGTTTTGGAGTACGAACCGCCGCTGGCCCTGTTTGCTAGTGAGAACGGCTTAGCCTTTTACCGCCGTTTGTTTGCGGCCGCCGGTGAGCACTTAACGCCCCGGGGGGTCCTGTTTGGTGAAACTGGTCACCGACAAGAAGAACGAATTCAGCAGCTATTAAAGGAACTGGCACCGAGCGCTAAAATTGAGACCCGTCACGACATTGCGGGGCGAATGCGGATGATTAAGGTGACAGACTTTGATTAGATAAGAAGGGGAAAGATAATGGTGAAAACAGTCATTTTTCAACCAGCGGAAGTAAAGCAAGCGGCCAAGTTGATCCAAGCAGGTCAACTGGTGGCCTTTCCAACCGAGACGGTGTACGGCTTGGGGGCCGATGCTACTAACGAGGAAGCCGTCAAGCAAGTCTACCTAGCCAAGGGGCGACCGAGTGATAACCCGTTGATTGTTCACGTTTCCTCGTTAGCGATGGTTGAACACTTTGCCGCAGAAATTCCGGCAAAGGCTAAGCAATTAATGGACCGCTTTTGGCCCGGTTCCTTAACGATTATTTTACGGGTCAAACCCGGCACCCTTTCTAAAACGGTCACTGGTGGTTTGGATACGGTTGCCTTTCGCTTCCCCGATTGCCAGCCCACCCTCGATTTGATTAGCCAGGCGGGGGTACCGATCGTGGGCCCGTCCGCTAACACCTCGGGGAAACCGAGTCCCACCACGGCTAACCACGTCTACCACGATCTAAACAACAAGATCGCCGGGATTATCGATAACGGTCCGACCCGGGTGGGGGTTGAATCGACCGTTTTGGATATGTCAACGAGCCAACCGGTGATCTTACGGCCTGGAGCCGTCACCAAGCAAGACATTGAAGGGGTGATCGGCTCAATTGACATCAACCATCACCAAGTCAAACAAGATGAGGTTCCCAAGGCGCCGGGAATGAAGTACAAGCATTACGCTCCCAACGCCCAGGTCTACATCGTCGATCCCGCTGATGATTGGGGAGAAGTAGCGGCGGTGATCGCCCAGTCGAAGGAGCAGGTGGGCTTAATGGCTACCGACCAAGTGCTTCACGCCCACGTTTGGTCGGTTCAGGCCGATCAATTCTCCCTGGGGACGGGAGTGCAAGAGGCCAGCGCCCATTTGTTTGAGGGGCTCCGGGACTTTGATAATCAAGAAGAGATCCACCAAATCTTTTGCCAAGGGTTTGAACCGACCGGACTGGGAGCGGCTTACATGAACCGTTTGAATAAGTCGGCGGGTGGGGCTCACTTCCGGGATTTGCTCAATAAATAACGCATGTAAGCCGGACCATCCCAAAATGGTTCGGCTTTTACGTACGTTTATAAAATTAACCTTTCAATTTAAACGTAATTACCGTACAATATGGGTACGCAAGCGAAAGGAGCAATTAAGCTAATGGAATATGCAGGTAAGGACGCCCAACTTTGGGCCGCAATCGGACGCGAAGAACAACGCCAAGAGGACACGATTGAACTGATCGCCTCAGAAAACATTGTTTCAAAAGAAGTTGCCGCCGCACAGGGGTCTGTCTTAACCAACAAGTACGCTGAGGGGTACCCTGGCAAGCGCTACTACGGCGGTTGCCAATTTATTGACCAGGTGGAGCAACTCGCCATTGATCACGCTAAGGAACTCTTTGGCGCTGCCTACGCTAACGTTCAACCCCACTCCGGTTCCCAAGCTAACATGGCGGTCTACCAAGCATTATTAAAGCCTGGCGACACCATCTTGGGGATGGGGATGGACGCCGGGGGCCACTTAACCCACGGTTCCAAGGTTAATTTCTCCGGGAAGCTTTACCACACCTACGGTTACGAACTCAGTCCCGAAACCGAGGAACTGGATTACGACGCCATCCTGGCTCAGGCTAAGGAAATCCAACCCCAGTTGATCGTGGCGGGGGCGTCTGCTTACAGCCAAATCATCGACTGGGACAAGTTCCGCCAAATCGCCGATGAAGTGGGTGCTTACTTGATGATCGACATGGCCCACATTGCCGGCCTGGTGGCTACGGGTTACCACCCGAACCCGGTTCCGGTTGCCGACGTTGTGACGACGACCACCCACAAGACTTTGCGTGGACCACGGGGCGGGATGATCCTATCCAAGTCTGAAGAACTAGGTAAGAAGTTTAACTCGGCCGTCTTCCCGGGTACGCAAGGGGGACCGCTGGAACACGTGATTGCCGGGAAGGCCCAGGCCTTTTACGAAGACTTACAACCAGCCTTTAAGGATTACATTGGCCAAGTGGTGAAAAACGCCGCGGCTATGGCGGAAGTGTTCAACGAATCTGAAACGATCCGGGTGGTCACTGGTGGGACGGCCAACCACTTGTTGGTCCTTGACCTAACGAAGACCGGCTTAACCGGTAAGGACGCCCAGGCCCTGCTCGATTCCGTGATGATCACCACTAACAAGGAAGCAATTCCAAATGACCAACGCAGCCCGTTTGTTACTTCCGGTCTGCGGGTCGGGACGCCAGCTATCACCTCGCGTGGCTTTAAAGAAGACGACGTCAAGCAGGTGGCCAGCCTGATTATCAAGGCGTTAGACAACGCTGACGACCAAACCATTTTGGCTGGAGTGAAAGAAGCCGTTCACGCCCTCACCCAGGCGCACCCGGTTGACTAACTGAAGAAAACCAATTAGTAAAACCAGTCCCCTAATCAATCAGTTGGCATTGAATTAGGGGACTTTTTGCGGGCCGGACCATTGATGGACGGCGCCCCGACTGGTACAATAGCAAAGAAACTAAAAGGAGTGTTTTGTCATGGGTAAATTTGAGGTGCTGGATCACCCGCTAATTCAACATAAGTTAACGATGATTCGCGACAAGCGGGTCGGAACGAAGGTCTTCCGGGAAACGGTCAAGGAAATTTCAACCTTGATGGCCTACGAAGTTTCCCGTAACATGCCCCTAAAGGACGTTGAAGTGGAAACGCCAATTGCCAAAACCACTCAAAAGGAATTGGCTGGGAAAAAGGTAGCCATCATTCCGATCTTACGGGCCGGCCTGGGGATGGTCGATGGGATGACCGAATTGATCCCAGCAGCCAAAATTGGCTTTATTGGGATGTACCGGGATGAAGAAACCTTGAAGCCGCACGAATACTTCGTAAAGTTGCCAAACGACATTACGGAACGGCAACTCTTCATCGTTGACCCGATGCTTGCGACCGGTGGGTCAGCCGTAATGGCCATCGAAGCCCTAAAGAAGCGGGGCTGCCAAGAAAAGAACATGAAGTTTGCCTGCTTAGTAGCGGCGCCAGAAGGGGTTAAGGCGGTTCAAGAGGCCTTCCCGGATGTTGATATCTACACGGCTGGGCTGGACGAACGCTTAAACGAAGATGGTTACATTGTGCCAGGCCTCGGGGACGCGGGGGACCGCCTCTTCGGGACCAAGTAGGTTTGCGACTGTTTCCGTAATTTGTGTCTAATATTCGTGAATACAGCAAGAGGCGAGGGGGGAACCATGTTTTCTCCTCGCCTCTTTAGTTTGTCTAAAGTTCAAAATAAGCTAAAGCTTTTCATAATTCAGTCATTATTGCCGGGGCCCGCGCTACAATAGGGGACGTGATTTTAAGCAAAGGATCTGAGATTATGTGGAAAACTGGGTGGTGGAAGGCGAAGTATAAACTCGTCATCGCCCTAATTGTACTCGGGGTGGGAGCGATGATCTTCACAACCCATAACCAGCGCTTGTATAAGGCCCCGTTGGCCCAAGTGGTGGCCGTTGAAAACGGGAAGGCGCAAAAGGAAACTGACGAGTTCCAAAATGTCGACTACCAGGTTAACCAAACGTTGACCGTCAAAATGTTGAACGGGAAATACACCGGTAAGGAGTTTAAGGTGAACAATACCTACACCAAGTCGGGGGCCCTGGACCAACGTTATTACCCGGGAAATCAAATCTTTTTGAGCCAGTTGACAAAGCGAAATGGCCACCTGACGGCTAACGTGGCCGGTTACAAGCGTGACGTGGTCTTAGTATTTTTGGGCTGGCTAGTGATCTTCTTGCTGGTCTTAATGATGGGGCGGGCCGGCAGTCTGGCGATGTTAAGTGTTTGCCTCAACGCCGTCTTGTTCTACTTCGTCATTCAAATTGACCTGAAGATGCAGGCGAGCCACGCCTTTTTGACCTTTTCCATTTTAGCCCTGCTCTTTGCGGTCCTCTCGCTCTTGTTGGTGCTTGGACCGACTAAAAAAATGGTGGCGACCTTTTTAGCGACCGTTTTGGGGACTTCGGTGGCAATGTTGGTGTCGGTGCTGGTGATGAATTTAACTCACCACCAGGGAATCTATTACGAATCGATGCAATACGTTACCCAGGTCCCGCGGCCCCTCTTTTTGGCTGAGACCTTACTGGGGTCTTTAGGGGCGGTAATGGATGAGGCGAGTGACATCGTAGCGACCCTACACGAGTTACACGAGATTGACCCGACGATCAGTCGCCGGCAACTCTTCTTGTCTGGGCGCAACATCGGCAAGTCAATCATGGGTCCCCTCGTGAACGTCTTGTTCATGATTTTTATGGCCGATACCTTTACTTCGGCCCTTCTCTACATTAAAAACGGGAATAATTGGGGCTACACCTTTTCAATGAACATGAGCTTGGGGACCGTTCAAAGTTTGGTATCCGGGATCGGAATCGTCCTAGCAATTCCGTTAGTATCGGCCTTTGCCGCGCTCTTGTACGGGAGAAAGGGGGAAGCAGCATGAGTTCAATTACCGCTCTGGGGCTGGTTTTGATGCTATTGATGATTGCCGTGGGGGGCCGGCAAGGCTGGTCCGCCTTTTTATCGTTGCTCTTAAACTTTGGTTTCCTCTTCTTTGCCATCATCCTAATCGCCTTTCACGTCCCGCCAATGATGGTAACCCTAATGACCGGGGTGATCATCTTAGCAATCACGATCTTTATGGGCGAAGACGATTTACGCACCACCGTGACCGCCTTTTGGGCCTCATTGGTGGTCCTCTTGGTTTTGGTGGTCTTAATCTACTTGGTTGAGCACTGGGCGATGGCCCAAGGGTTCGGCCTGGAAGACAGCGACGACTTGGAGGGGATGTCAACGGCAATTGGAATCTCCTATTTAAAGGTGATCATCACCACGGCGACCCTGTCAACGCTAGGGGCGATTGCCGAAGCGGCGATGGCGATTGCCGCCGGGCTAACCGAGATCTTAGGGGAGCACCCCGACCTGTCTGATAACCGCCTCATGCAAAGCGGGATGGAGATTGGTAAGCAGATTATCGGGACAACCTTGAACACGCTGTTCTTCGGTTTCTTTGGTGGTTTGTTGGCCCTCTTCATCTGGTTTGCCGGGCTTAACTACTCCTTTGGGACGATCGTTAACGATAAGATCTTTGTCAGCGAGATCATCGCCGTTTTGATTTCCTTTATCGCCGTGATCGTGACCGTCCCGGCCTCGACGATGATCATGATTTGGCAAAAGCACCGGGGGATTGACAAGGACGAGGTCGTCAAGTAGAATAGGAATAATTTAATGAGTCCTTTAATGGAATCCCGTGAGGTTCTAAAGGGTCGGTCAAATCGCGAATAATTCGTGCCGTGCGCCTTTGGAACAGTGGATGTCCAAAGGCGTTTTTGTATGGAGGAAGAAAATGGAAGAGAAAAGACGGGACGTCGTCTTAGACGTTGATGAACGCCCTGGCACTGGGCAGTGGATTGGACTGTCCTTACAACACATGTTTTCCATGTTTGGGTCAACCGTGTTGGTCCCCATTCTGGTGGGGTTAAACCCGGGAATTGCCCTGTTTAGTTCCGGGGTCGGTACCCTGATGTACCTGTTAATTACTCGCCACAAGATCCCGGCGTACATGGGATCGAGTTTTTCCTTTATCGTGCCGATGATGGCGCTGATGAAGTCGACGGGCTACCCAGGGATTGCTCAGGGGACGATCGCCGTTGGGTGCGTCTACCTGATCGTGTCGTTGATCGTTTCCCGCTTCGGTTCGGCGTGGATTGATCGTATCTTGCCTCCAATTGTGGTGGGACCAATTGTAATGGTAATTGGGTTGTCCTTAGCCGCCACCGCCGCCAAGGACGCCACCATGAACGGGAGCACTTACGACATTAAGTACTTTATCGTGGCGATGTTAACCCTGTTGATCACGATTATTTTTAACATGTTTTTCAAGGGCTTCTTAGGCTTAATCCCGATCCTCTTGGGGATTGTTGGTGGTTACATCATTGCCTGCCTGTTTGGAATCGTGAAGTTCAGTGGCGTAATGTCCGCCCACTGGTTTAGTCTGCCTGCCTTTCAAATTCCGTTTGTTAACTATCACCCGCAGTTTTATTGGGGCGCCATTTTATCAATGGCCCCGATTGCCTTTGTGACGATGACTGAGCACATGGGCCACATTATGGTCTTAAATGAACTGACCGACCGGAACTACTTTAAGGATCCGGGGTTAAACCACACCCTGGCAGGGGACGGGACGGCTTCGATCATCGCCGGGTTTGTCGGGGGGCCTCCGGTAACCTCTTACGGTGAAAACATTGGGGTCTTGGCAATTACCCGGGTTCACTCGGTATACGTCTTAGCCGGGGCGGCGTCCTTTGCCATCCTCTTCTCCTTTGTGGGGAAGCTATCGGCCCTGATTGAATCAATCCCTTCCCCGGTGATCGGGGGGATCTCCTTCCTCTTGTTTGGGGTGATCGCCTCCTCTGGGCTCCGGGTGATGATTGAAGACCAAACCGACTTTAACGAAAAGCGTAACCTGATGATCTCTTCGGTGATTTTGGTGATTGGGATCGGGAACGCGTACCTGCAACTGGGCCAATACGAATTCTCTGGTTTGGCGGTGGCCGCCGTCTTGGGGATCGTTTTGAACCTAGTTCTCCCACAAAAAGCGGCTAGCGAACGCTAAACTGAGTAACAATTCACAAAAAAAGATTGGAGCTGCACAAGCGGGGCCAATCTTTTTTTCGTTAACGACAATTAAAGCCGTTATGATACGGATTTAGGGTCTTTCAACATGTCAAACTAATAAAAATTTAATCAAAGGGAATTGGAAAGCAAAAGCCGCTTAATAATTGAGATGGTGCCGGTTTCAAAAGTTTGAAATTGCTTTGAATTCTAAATTAAAGAATGCTATATTAGTCTTTGTATATTGGGTTTAGTGGTGATTTTGTTCGCCCATCAGCTCATTAATACAAACCAGATTATGTTATAAAGAAAAGAGGTGGAATATAGATGGGCGGTGATGCGTTCACTTTTGAACTATTCGGCCTGACCTTCAACTGGACCAACTTGATCTCCGGTACGATCGTCTTCGTCATTACCTTCTTCCTGTTATTTGGGTTGTCAAGGCACCTGCAGATGAAGCCAACCGGTGGCCAAAACGTCTTGGAATGGATCGTGGAATTTACGAACGGGATTGTGCGTGGACAAATGCCTTCAGAAACGAGTGGTTTTTACAGTTTCTTTGTATTTGTCTTGTTCGTCTTCCTTTTCATTTCCAACCAACTTGGTTTGATCATTCAGTTCGGCTGGAACGGGCATGAAATTGTCAAAAGTCCAACCGCAGATCCGGTAGTTACCATGACGCTTGCCTTGTGTGCCGTTACGCTGTCACACTTTGCGGGGGTCGCTCGACAAGGCGTTAAGGGTTACTTTGCGGACTACTTCAAGCCATTCTCACTTATGTTTCCAATTAAGTTGGTTGAAGAGTTTAGTAACTTCCTAACCTTAGGGCTGCGGATCTTTGGTAATATTTATGCCGGTGAATTACTGTTGAAATTACTTGCTGGAATGGCGTTCTCTCACGGGATTCCTACGATGATCGTGAGCCTGCCACTAGAAATTATTTGGCAAGGCTTCTCAGTCTTCATCGGGGCCATTCAGGCTTATGTCTTTGTAACATTAACGACGGTTTATATTTCTCGGAAGGTAACCGGGGAATAACCACATATCTTTAAGGAGGATATATACAATGGGTGCAATTGCTGCAGGTATCGCTGCTGGTTTAGCTGCTGTAGGTGCGGGTGTTGGTAACGGTCTTGTTATCGGTCACACGCTTGATGGGATGGCTCGTCAACCGGAAATGTCCGGTCAACTGCGGGGGACGATGTTCCTCGGTGTTGGTCTGATCGAAGCCCTGCCAATTCTTTCGATCGTTATTGCCTTCCTGGTAATGAACAAGTAGTTAATCGTTTAACCAAAAAATTCATTACAAGGGAGGTGTCAATAGATGTTTATCATTGCGGAATCAAACCAACTGTATCTTGGTGACATGCTCTTCTACCTGGTCTCATTTCTGATCATGGCCGCCCTCGTTTGGCACTTCGCTTGGAAGCCAGTGACCCAAATGATGCAAAAGCGGGCTGACAAGATTGCAAATGATATCGATAGTGCCGCACAGTCGCGTGAAGAAGCCCAAAAGCTGGCTGCTAAGCGTCAAGAAGAATTAAAGGGTTCCCGCCAAGAAGCTGCCAGGATTGTTGACAACGCAAAGCAGGCTGGTGAAAGCCAACGTGCGGAAATCATCGCCACGGCTCAACAAGACGCCCAAAACCTGAAGAATCAGGCCCAAAAGGACGCTGAACAAGCCCGGCAAGACGCCCTTCGTGGTGCCAAGAAAGATATCGCAAACCTGTCTATTGAGATTGCTTCCAAGCTCATCCACAAGCAATTGAATGCGGATGACCAACAAGCTCTCATTGACACTTACATTGAAGGGTTGGTAAAGCATGAGTAGACTTGACCAAAAGACGGTTGCAAACCGCTACGCCCGGGCCATCTTTGAGTTAGCCCAGGAAGATGGTCAACTTGATCAAACTTATCAAGAGCTTGTCAGTGTCCGCCAGGTTTTCTTAGACAACCCAAGTCTCGCCCCACTATTAGCCGGGGTGGACCTTGGCATTAAGGAAAAGCAGGCCCTAGTCGACCAGGTTAAAGAAGGGGCAAGCAAGTACGTTGCCAACCTCTTGCAAATGGCCTTTGACTACCGCCGCATGAGCGACATGGTTGCAATCGTCGATGAGTTTGAACGGCGGTATGATGAAAAGCACAAGCGTGTTCATGCCGAAGTTGTGACCGCGGTGCAACTTGATGAAACAAGAAGGAATCAACTGAGGGACAATTTGGCGGCTCGCCTCGGCGCCCAAGAAATCGTCTTAAATGAAAAGGTTGATCCAACGATCTTAGGGGGCGTGGTGGTAAAAACCGCTAACCAAACCCTCGATGGGTCCATCAAGACCAAAATCGAACAGATACGGCGTTTAATTGTTAAGTAACAGTGAACTTGAAGAGGTGAGATTTGTATGAGCATTAAAACTGAGGAAATCAGTTCACTCATCAAGAAGCAACTCGCCAACTACCAGGACCAGATTTCCGTTGAAGAAACCGGGACGGTTACCTACGTAGGTGACGGGGTTGCCCGTGCTGATGGCTTGGAAAACGCCATGGCTGGTGAGTTGCTCGAATTTGAAAATGGTGTCTACGGAATGGCACAAAACCTCGAAAGTAACGATGTCGGGATCGTTATTTTAGGGGATGATACCGCAATCCGTGAAGGTGATACCGTTAAGCGGACTGGTCGGATCATGGAAGTGCCAGTTGGCGATGCCCTGTTAGGCCGGGTTGTTGACCCACTGGGTCGGCCAATCGACGGTCTGGGGGACATCAAGACCGACAAGACCCGTCCAATCGAACGTAAGGCCCCAGGGGTGATGGAACGTAAGTCCGTTTCCCAACCACTGCAGACCGGGATTAAGGTGATTGACGCCTTAGTACCAATTGGTCGGGGGCAGCGTGAACTGATCATTGGGGACCGGAAGACCGGTAAGACCTCCATTGCCATCGATACGATCATTAACCAAAAGGACCAAGACATGATTTGTATCTACGTGGCGATTGGGCAAAAGGAATCAACCGTGCGTTCCCAAGTTGAAACCCTGCGGAAGTTTGGCGCCCTCGATTACACGATCGTGGTTTCCGCTTCCGCTTCTAACCCAGCACCATTGCTGTACATCGCTCCGTACGCGGGGGCAGCAATGGGGGAAGAATTTATGTTTGGCGGCCGCGACGTCTTAATTATTTACGATGACCTGTCCAAGCAGGCCGACGCCTACCGTGAACTGTCCTTGATTTTACGTCGGCCTCCTGGTCGTGAAGCATACCCGGGTGACATCTTCTACACCCACTCACGGCTGCTGGAACGGGCGGCACGGCTCTCCGATGACCTTGGTGGGGGTTCAATGACCGCCCTGCCAGTTATCCAGACCCAGGCAGGGGACGTTTCCGCCTACATTCCAACTAACGTTATTTCCATTACCGACGGGCAGATCTTCTTGGATGCCGACTCCTTCTACGCTGGTCAACGGCCAGCCATTGACGCCGGGACTTCCGTTTCCCGGGTTGGTGGGGACGCTCAGATCAAGGCGATGAAGAAGGTTTCCGGGACGTTGCGTCTTGATATCGCTTCTTATAACGAATTAGCGGCCTTCGCTCAGTTCGGGAGTGACCTAGACGCCGCCACCAAGGCCCGCCTAGATCGTGGTGAACGGACGATGGAAGTCTTAAAGCAAGGCCTCCACGCCCCACAACCAGTTGAACAACAGGTGGTTACCCTGTACGCATTGGCACACAACTACTTGGACGATGTTCCGGTAGACGACGTGTTACGCTTTGAAAGCGAACTTGCGACCTTCATGCGTTCCAACCACCAAGACCTTTACGATTCAATCAAGCAAAGCGGTCAACTCCCTGATGGCGACGGGCTCGACAAGGCCCTCGACGCCTTCAAGGCTGGTTTTCAAACTAGTGACCAAAAGCAAGATGTATCCGTGGCCCAAAACTAACAGTGACCAGTAGAAAGGACGGTGAGATTTAGTGCCAGCTTCATTAGCTGCTGTTAAACGGCGGATTCAGTCAACCAAGAGTACGCGCCAGATTACCTCGGCGATGCAAATGGTTTCCACTGCTAAGCTCAATCAGATTCAGCACCACACGAAGACATACCAGGTTTACGCTGAAAAGGTGCAAGCCATTTTGGTCAGCCTGGTTAAATCTCATAGCGCCGATTCACTGAAGTACGAACAAGACTCCTCTTTGGGGGACTTGTTCTCCAAACGTCCAGTGAAGAAAACTGGCATCCTCATCATCACGTCCGACCGGGGCTTGGTGGGTTCTTACAACAGTAACGTTATCAAGTCCACCCTCGACAAGATGAAAGAAGACGGCCTTAACGCAGACAACACGGTCTTTTTGACCGTTGGACGGACCGGCGCCGAGTTTTTCAAGAAGCGCGGGATGAACGTTGCCTACGAATTTACGGGTGTCAGTGACGTACCAACTTACCGGGAAGTACATGACGTGGTTAAGCAGGCGATCCAACTTTACCAGGATCAAGTCTACGACCGGCTGTACATCTCCTACAGCCACTACGTTAACCGGATCTCCTCGCAGGACCGGACCGAACAAATGCTACCGATTTCAGCGGATGGTTTACGCCAAACCGAACAGGAAATTGGTAACCGGACGGCCGGCGATGGGGTTCCGCTTCCGGCAAGTGAGTATGAGATTGAGCCTTCCGATGGTGGAATGCTCGATATGCTTGTCCCGCAGTACGCGGAAAGCTTGATTTACGGAGCGATTCTGGATGCTAAGACGTCCGAACACGCCTCCAGTGCCAACGCCATGCGTTCTGCATCTGACAACGCCGATGACATTATTTCGACCTTGCAGTTGCAATACAACCGGGCTCGGCAAGCGGCCATTACCACCGAAATTACGGAAATTACCGGTGGGATGACGGCCCAAGAATGATTCTGAATACAGGAGGAAACACATGAGTACTACTGGTAAAGTTGTTCAAGTAATTGGACCAGTTGTTGATATTGAGTTTCCCTTGGACGAGAAGTTACCTGAAATCAACACTGCTTTAAAGATCCAAGAAGCCGATGACAAGACGTTGACGGTCGAAGTTGCCCTTGAACTGGGTGACGGCGTGGTCCGGACGATTGCCATGGACGGGACGGACGGTTTGAAGCGGGGGATGGCTGTCGAAAACACCGACGCCTCCATCAGTGTACCAGTGGGTGACGACACCCTCGGTCGGGTCTTTAACGTCTTAGGGGAACCCGTTGATAACGGACCGGAATTTGGTCCGGACGCACAGCGGATGCCAATCCACCGCGATGCACCAAAGTATGAAGACTTGAGTAACACGACGGAAGTGTTGGAAACGGGGATTAAGGTGATTGACCTCCTCGCCCCATACGTTCGTGGTGGTAAGATTGGTCTCTTCGGTGGTGCCGGGGTTGGGAAGACCGTTTTGATTCAGGAATTAATCCACAACATTGCCCAAGGGCACAACGGGATTTCCGTCTTCACGGGGGTTGGTGAACGAACCCGTGAAGGGAACGACATGTACTACGAAATGAAGGCTTCCGGGGTTTTGGAAAAGACGGCCATGGTTTATGGTCAGATGAACGAACCACCGGGTGCCCGGATGCGGGTGGCCCTGACCGGGCTGACGATTGCCGAATACTTCCGGGATGTTAAGGGTCAAGACGTGTTGCTCTTTATCGACAACATCTTCCGCTTCACCCAGGCCGGTTCAGAAGTTTCCGCCCTCTTAGGTCGGATTCCTTCCGCCGTTGGTTATCAACCAACCCTGGCCACTGAAATGGGTCAACTCCAGGAACGGATTACGTCAACGAAGAAGGGTTCCATTACCTCAATCCAAGCCGTTTACGTTCCGGCCGATGACTACACCGACCCGGCGCCGGCTGCGACCTTCGCCCACTTGGACGCCACGACCAACTTGGAACGGCGCCTGACCCAGATTGGGATCTACCCGGCGGTGGACCCACTGGCTTCAACTTCGACGGCCTTAACGCCAGAAGTGGTAGGGCAAGAACACTACGAAGTGGCAACTGGGGTTCAACACGTTCTCCAGCGCTACCGTGAATTACAAGACATCATCTCGATCTTAGGGATGGACGAACTCTCCGATGAAGAAAAGACCATCGTGGCCCGTGCCCGGCGGATTCAAAACTTCTTATCCCAGAGTTTCGCCGTTGCCGAACAATTTACTGGTCAACCGGGGGCTTACGTGCCGCTAGAAGAAACGGTGAAGGACTTCAAGGCCATCCTCGATGGGGAATACGACGACCTGCCGGAAGAAGCCTTCCGTTTGGTCGGCGGGATTGACGAAGCTGTTGCCAAGGCAAAGAAGATGCAGGCGGATACGGCAGCTGAAGGTTAGGGGGGTCTTAAATGGCTGAGAATACTTTTCAAGTCACTATCTCCACTCCTGACGGAATCGTCTACGACGGGAACGCAACCATGTTGGTAATGACCACGACGGGCGGCCAGCTCGGTCTGATGGCCAACCACCAACCGTTAATCGCCTCGTTAGCCATCGACGCGCTGTTGATTAAGCACCAAGATAGCGACAAGGAAGACGAACGGGTTGCCGTTAACGGGGGCTTTATCGAGTTCCACGGTAACGTAGCAACGATTGCGGCCTCAAGTGCTGAATTACCTGAAGACATTGACGTTGCCCGGGCCCAAAGTGCTAAGGAACGCTCTGAAGCATTAATTAAAAAGGCACGGGAAGCTAAGGATGCTGACGCCCTCGATCGAGCGGAAGTTCACTTGCGGCGGGCCATTAACCGGCTGCACCTTAGCGGGAAGTAGTCTATCGGGGAGTGGGAACCAACTTTTATGACTGCTTACACAAGCGCTCATTAGTTGGTTACCGCGTTATCTGTCTAACAGCGACAATTGAAAAGACCGGGAGAAAGTAAAATTTCTTCCCGGTCTTTTTAGTTTCCCCACCTTTTATGACCGCTAAAAATTTAGTTAAGCTTATTTTTTGGTTTCGGTTCCGGTGGTGAGCTATGGTATGATAGCCATTGTATGAGGTGATTGAATGGCGGAGTTAAAAACTTTTATTACGCTAATTGTCCAAATTGGCTTTATTTTGATTGCCTTTCGTGCGATTAAAAGCATCGAAGTCGAGCGCTTCTTTCGCCAACCACCGGCGGGCTTACCCCTGCTGATCGTTTTAGTGGCGATTGCGATCGGGTACGCGTGCGCGAGTTTCTTTACTAATTTTTTCACGACCCTATCAACTATTTTGGGGTCACTGTAAGTATCAACTATTTTGGGGTCACTGTAAGGGGGATTGATGGTGCGGATCAGAGTTGAAAATGGGGGGCGACTAAGTGGGACGGTAACCCTGGCGGGCGATCCAGAAGCGGTGGTCGCCGGTCAAGCGGCGGCCCTACTGTCGTCACGGGGGAAGGTTATCTTAGACCAGGTCCCCTTAGCAAACGAGCGGGTAACGTTAGGGACCCGCTTTTTAAAGCAGATTGGTGCGCAGGTGGAAACCGCAGGTACTAGTCTGAAGATTGATGCCACCCATAGTTTAACGGATCAACCGTTGGATAATTCACTAGCGGAGTTCGCCGGTCCCCTGATGCTTCGGCAGGGTAAGGTGATCCTCACCCCCGATTTCAATCCCCGCCTAATTGATGCCCTGAAGATTTTGGGAGCAACGGTAGAAGGCCAAACGGACCAGATAATCGTTAAGGCCACCAACCTGCGGGGAACCACGATTACCTTGCAAGAGCCTGATCCACAGGTGATGATCACCCTGATGTTGACGGCAATTGTGGCTAGCGACATTACCGTGATCAAAAATGCTCCCCATTCACCGGCGGTAGTCGCCCTGGCGGACTTGCTGAACCGAATGGGGGCCCGGGTTCACGGGGCTGGGGAGCGAATTGTCCGGATCCAAGGGGTCACCCTCTTGCACGGAGGAGACGTTTTGATTCCTCGTAACCAGCAGACGGCAGCCCGTTGGCTAACCTTAGCGGCGTTAACGGCCGGCGACCTCTTAGTGGATGGGGCCTCGCCGACCTTTATGACCTCGTTATTAAACCACCTGGAGCAAGCCGGGAATACGATTGTCAAACAAGCAACCGGGGTCCGGATCATCGGGACCCACTACCCGTTGCCAACCGCGTTGTCGATGGATGACTTCTTGGCGCCCTCTTTAATTGATCAGAGCCTCATGCTCGGCCTGGTTACTTTCATGAACGGGCGGCGGTCCTTAGCCGGAACCAACTTGGATGACTTAAGCCCAGCCCTGACCGTTTTGGAACGGCTGGGGGTGACCCCCCAAGTGGAAGCGGGGTGCCTGAAGCTCTCGGGGCAACCAACCGATTCGATTAAGGGGCCAGTGACCCCGTTGGCTTTACCGGCCGCCTTAATGTGGCTATTAGCGAGCCTGCGCGGGGCGGCTAGCATCGAAGTTGAGGTGACCGACCAAGTAGCCCGGGTAATCGCTCCTTACTTAGCCGCCGTGGCTAAGCAGGGAATTCAAGTTGAAATTAGTGCCCCCCTCTAAGGGACTTCGCCGATTCTCGGGGTAGTTTGTGGTATAATAACGAACGATAGTTTTAAAACCGGAAGGAGAAAAACATGGCTAAAGACATCGGAATTGATCTCGGAACAGCCAATGTTCTAATTTACGTCCAGGGTAAGGGCGTTGTTTTAAATGAACCATCAGTGGTGGCCGTTGATACCAACAACGGTAAGATCCTGGCGGTTGGTTCGGAAGCATACCGGATGGTGGGGCGGACCCCAAGTAACATCCGGGCGGTGCGGCCCCTCAAGGATGGGGTGATCTCTGACTTCGATATTACCCAGGAAATGCTTTCCTACTTTATCGGTAAGCTAAGCGTGAAGGGGTTCATGTCCAAGCCCAACATCATGATTTGCGCACCAACTAACATCACCGAGATTGAACGCAAGGCTATTATTCAAGCGGCTGAACAGTCCGGTGGCGGTAAGGTCTACCTCGAATACGAGCCCAAGGTAGCTGCCATCGGAGCAGGCCTGGATATCTTTAAGCCAAGTGGAAACATGGTAATTGACATGGGTGGTGGAACGAGCGATATTGCCATCCTTTCCTTAGGTGACATCGTTTCTTCCCAGTCGGTTCGGATGGCCGGGGATAAGATGAACACCGATATTACCGAATACATCAAGGCTAAGCACGGCTTGGTGATTGGGGAACACTCGGCAGAACAAATCAAGATCAAGTTAGGGACGGCCTTGAAAGTAGCCGAACCGAAAACGATGGACGTACGGGGCCGCGACGTTGCGACCGGGATGCCACGGCAAATTCAGATTAACGAGAACGAAATTGAAGAAGCCCTGCATGATACCCTGGACCAAATCGTGCACGCTGCCATCGCCGTTCTTGAAACGGTGCCGCCGGAACTGGCCAGCGATATTATCGACCGCGGTGTTATGTTAACCGGGGGGACGGCCCTCTTACACGGGATTGACCAGCTCTTCTCCGAAAAGTTGAAGGTACCCGTAGTCGTTTCCCAAGACCCATTAGATAACGTTGCCAAGGGGGCCGGGGAATTGCTGGAACGGATGCAAGCCAACCCGGCTAACAACGGCAAACGGAAGCGTAAGCGCAAGTAAATGACCAGGCTAGTAAAAGCTCTGGTGATCGCCTACCAGCGGTTTTTCTCGGCTCGCCGACCGTACCGGGTGTGTCGCTTTGAACCAACTTGTTCGGAGTACATGCTTCAAGCGATTGACCGGTATCACAGCCGGGGGATTTTAATGGGGCTGGCCCGCATTTTACGGTGCCAGCCTTTTGCACGCGGGGGATACGATCCGCTTCCCGACCATTTTACTCTGAAGAGAAACCAACCAAAGTAAAGGTGAAACATGTCAAAAAGAGAAAAAGCAATTGAAGTAAGCGTCCAAGATAGCGAACGGAATAACCAAGCCATACAGCAGGTCTTTATTGGCAAGCGGCTGATTGGGGAAGTCGTTCCTGATGATGGACGGTTTAAGGCGGTAATGTTAAAGGACGAGACGTCATTTCGGGTGCGCTCCCAAGAGGAGGGCCTAGAAACGATCTTGCAACAATACCACCTCCACCAACACTAACCATTCCCTAATTTCCCGGGAAATAACGGGATGGTGACAAAGGAGAATTGATGAATGCAACGTGCGAAGACGGACAACACGGAGGTTGAATCCCGGATTGACTGGGGGATCATTTTCTGTGTCCTTCTATTGGCCCTAATTGGGCTGGCGTCGATTTACGTGGCTACTTCCCACGATAGCTCTGGGAGTGGCGTTGTCAGGCAGGTGGTGACCCAGTTAGCCTGGTACCTCGTCGGGACCGTAATGGTCATCGTGATCATGCAGTTTGATTCGGAACAGCTGTGGAAGCTGGCGCCGATTGCTTACTGGGCGGGGATCTTCTTGATGTTTGCGATTTTGATCTTTTATAGTCGGTCGTACTACGTTAGTACCGGGGCCAAAAGCTGGTTTGCCGTGGGCCCCTTTACCTTTCAGCCTTCCGAAATTATGAAGCCGGCCTACATCTTGATGATGGGGCGGGTAATTACCACCCATAACAGCCAGTACCCGGTCCACAAGGTCGATTCCGACTGGCGGTTAATTGGTAAAATGTTTATGTGGCTCCTGCCAATTTTCATTTCCCTCAAGTTTCAAAATGACTTTGGGACCTCGCTAGTGTTCTTTGCCATTTTCGTGGGGATGATTCTGGTTTCCGGGGTGACCTGGCGGATCCTAGTCCCGGCCTTTTCAATCTTGGCCGTGGTCGGGGGGAGTGCCCTGGCGATGGTGACCTCGACGGCCGGCCGGGTAATCTTAGAAAAGGTCGGTTTTCAATCCTACCAGTTCAGCCGGGTGGATACTTGGCTGCACCCAGACCAAGATACGAGTAACCAGGGTTACCAACTTTGGCAAAGTATCAAGGCCGTCGGTTCCGGTGGTGTAACTGGGACCGGGTTCAATAACTCGAAGGTCTACGTTCCAGTTCGTGAATCGGATATGATCTTTTCGGTGATCGGGGAAAACTTCGGCTTTGTCGGGGGGATCTTGTTGATTCTACTCTACTTACTGTTGATTTACCTGATGATTCGGGTTACCTTTGACACCAAAAACGAATTTTACGCCTACATTTCAACCGGGGTCATCATGATGATCCTCTTCCACGTCTTTGAAAACATTGGGATGAACATCGGGCTCTTGCCACTGACCGGGATCCCGCTGCCGTTCATCTCCGCGGGGGGATCTTCGTTAGTGGGGAACCTGATGGGGATCGGGATGATTATGTCGATGCGGTATCACCACCGGTCTTACATGTTCAGTAATAACCAAAACTTCCACTAGGGAGTGATCAGATGCGTGAATTAGCGAACCCTTGGCACCAAGAGTACCAAGGGAGGGTGGTGGTCCTGTCACTAACGACAGAAGCCCAGCGAATCCTCGGGCCCGTTGAGTACTGGGATTTGCCGGAGGTGGGCGCTAAAGTGGTGGCCAACCAGCCGTTGATCGTGGTGATGGCTAAGTGGCGCTACACCGATCTAACCTTACCGGTGAACGGAACGGTGGTGGCCCGCAATCCCCGGGCCGTTGGTTGGGCTGAGCGCGGGGCTACCGACTGGATTTTAAGAATTGAATGTAACTAACGCACATGGAGGCCGGGAAAAAACTCCGTTTTCCCCGGCCTCTTGCTGTATTCGCGAGTATTAGACATCAAATGTGGCAAATAACCGCAGGCCCAGAGTCTAAGCAGGACGAAGAATGGTGTGGTTCGCACCAACCGTTCGCCCGCTCTTACATGCTACCTGCAACGGAGGTTATTTCCACCCACTTTTTAAAGGGGGAGCAAGTCGATGAAAGAAACAGACCTGGCACCGAAGTTAGAAATGATCCAAGCGCTCCACCGCCAAGCAAAAGAAGGGAAGACCTTTAAGGACCTGGCGCCCCGTTTGGCATCATTTCAACGGGGCTTACAAAGGCACCGGCGGACGACAGTTAGTCTCCCGGCCATTACGGAAACGGGACAGGCGATTTTAGAGCAACTGGTGAGCAACCTCAAAAATGACCAGCTAACCGAACTTAGCGACACCCAACTGGAGTTGCTCTTGACGCAGTTAGCTAACGAGGACCCAGCCGTTCGTTTTGGTGAGGCGACCTTACTCTTTAACGGGGCCTTAGCCAATGACCTGTTGACCAAGGATCAACTTCGGCACGCAATGAACACGCTAAAAAAGTGGGAGATCCTGTTTGACCACATCGAGGAGCCAATCAATAAGGGCGCTGTGCGCCGGGTGAGCGCGGTGACTGGCCTTGCCTCGCTGCTATATGCCGACCGGGCTGGCTATTTCTTCGTGACCAAAGCAGACCTGAGTGATTTAATTGACCGGGTGGCGCTAGGCATGTTATGGGAGCATGATAACCGGGGGTACGTTAACCGGTTAGGCTGGATCCAGCTCTTTGGTGAGTACACCGTCTTGGTGGGAGAACTATGCCGGCGCAGGGAACTGGTGCGCGGCGAAAAGGTCTTCTTAATGGCGACCTATTTAGTGGCCTACCGCCAACTTAAGGCCCCACTGATCATGGGCGAAGCTGATGAGGGTGCCGATTTTTTAATTGAAATGATGAATCAACACCCCGTCTACCGCCGCTACTTCATGGTCTTTTTACGTGACTGGCAACGAGACCTGCAACAAGAACGGCCCCAAAGCGAACAGGGCTGGCACCAGGTCTTTAACTACCGCCGGTTAATGCAGGCCCTGTTGATGAGCGCTGACCTGCCGGAGATTATTGCCCGCCAAATTACAAATCAGTCAAATCAAGACGAGCAATGAAAACTGATTTATGTTATACTTAAGCTTCTAGGAAGCGTACGAAAATTAAATAATAGATAGGAGCACATCATGACAGAAAAGAAATTACACGTTGCCCTCCTGTTCGGTGGAAACTCATCAGAACACGATGTTTCCAAGCGGTCCGCCCACAATATTTACGATGGAATGGACAAGGACAAGTACGATGTGTCAATCTTCATGTTCACTAAGGATGGCATCTTGCTCGACAACGAAGCCTCCCAGCGGATTTTTGATGGCGAACCAGAAGATCAAGTGGTTCAAGAGGCCTACCAAAAGATGGATCTCGATGCCCCATTAGCCCCGATTGCCGCCTTAAGCACGGTTAAAGAAATCGACTTCTTCTACCCGGTGATTCACGGTAACCTGGGTGAAGACGGGACCGTCCAAGGCCTGTTCCGTCTCCTCAAGAAGCCGTACATTGGCTCAGGGATCGCGTCTTCGGCTATGTCCTTTGATAAGGACCTCACCAAGCGGATCCTGAACCAAGCCGGGATTCGGAACACGAAGTACCTGTTGGTCACCCCGCAAAACAAGGATCAATACTCCTGGTCGCGGATCAAAGAAGAGCTAGGGGACCTGGTCTTCGTTAAGCCGGCCAAGCAAGGGTCTTCCGTTGGGATTCACAAGGTTGATACCGAAGAGGAATACGAGACGGCCATGAAGGATGCCTTCACTTACGACTACAAGGTTCTGGTTGAAGCTGGGATTAAGAACCCGCGGGAAATCGAAATCTCGATTCTGGGGAACGAAAATCCGATTGCCTCTAAGTTAGGGGGGATTCGGGTACCAGAGGGTGACGAATTCTACGACTACGAAAACAAGTTTGTCGACGCTTCCGGGGTGGTCTTTGACCTGCCGGTAATCGTTGACGACGACTTAGCCAAGGAAATCACCGACATGGCCCTGAAGGCCTACGAAGCATTAGAGATGAAGGGGATGGCCCGGATCGACTTCTTGGTAGACGAAGACGGCGTCCCGTACCTGGGCGAACCAAACACGCTGCCAGGCTTCACCAATATCTCCTTGTATCCACAAATGTGGAATATTTCGGGGATTAGTTACTCCGAATTGATTGATCGTCTGATTCAACTCGGGATTGAAGAATTTGAACACGAAGGCCAGCTCCGGTACGACTTCAAGGCCCTGGGGGTCGAAAAGGTCGGCGAAAAGCGTTATAATTAGTTTTGCCCAAGAAGTGGTCCTGTACTGCTTCTTTTTTTGGCTCTACACTAAATCTTGTTGATGGATTACCATAGTGGTGATTCGTTGACAGGATTTTTTGGTTTTGAGGGCACAAAAAAAGGCCCCACCAGCCTTAAAATTCTGATCATTAACTACCACGCAAATTCCAGAAAGTAAGAGGTGTGACCTTATGACTGATTATATTAAAAATATCCTTCAAATTAAAGACCCCAATCTTCATTTCACAGACGTTGTCTTTGAAAATAATGACGGATGGGAGACGCAGGTCTTCATTGGGACGGTCTCGCTTAAATTGGATCGGTGCCCACATTGCGGCTTTGCGGATACCTTCATTAAGAATGGCCATTCTTACCAAACCATTAAGTACCTCTCAATTAACGAAAGTTGTCCCACTATGTTGCGGATCGGTAAGCAACGCCTGAGATGTAAGAATTGCCAAGATTCGTTCATGGCGAAGACCAACGTCGTTGATAAATACTGTTCCATTGCCAAAGCAGTTAAACACAAGGCACTTACGATGCTTGAAAGTAATGTCTCTCAAAAGGACGTGTCTAAGTTTACCGGTGTGTCACCTAGTACCATTGGCCGACTCCTAGACAGTGATCAAGCGCTCCTTCGCTTTAATAGTCGCACTTTACCCACTAATATTGCCATTGATGAGTTCCGTGGTCCGCAGGGGAAGTATTGCTTCATTATCGTTGATAATGATACCTCACAAATCTACCAAATTCTCCCTGATCGGCTTAAGAGTAGTATTACGCATTACTTTGATCGATTCTCGCTAAAAGAGCGCAAACGAGTCAAATCAGTCTCGACAGACTTAAACAGTTACTATCAAGGCCTTGTACGCCGCTACTTCCCAAACGCAAAGCTGGTTGTGGATCGATTCCACATCGTTTCAATGCTTACGCGGGCGTTTAACCAAGTCCGGGTCGCAGTAATGAAGCAATTCGACCCTAATACGCGTGAGTATCGGGCATTGAAGAATTCGTGGCGACTGTACTTACTTAAAAGCACATCGCTTAACTACACTAAGGAGTACTATGATCGCCACTTACGACAAAAGGTAACGATGGCCGAACGGGTGGGAATTGGCCTGGACCTTGATCCCCAGTTAGCGGCCGGTTATGAACTCTTACAGGGCGCCATGACCGCTCTTGAAGAGCACGATGTTGACCAATTAATGGACCTCTTGTTCACCAAATGGGACGTGCCAGCGCCGTTCCAAACGGTTCTTAAGACCCTCCGTAAGAACAGCGAAGGAGTGTACAACGCAACCGTATTACCGTACTCCAACGGTCGGGTTGAGGGGATCAACCGCATGATCAAGTTAATTCAACGGACGGCATATGGCTTTACTAACTTTGGTCATTTCATCGCCCGGATCCGATTGCATCAAATGGGAACGGAAGCTGAAAAAAGGCGGC
>OGGM01000272.1_pt1 | contig 45620 bp, 47 predicted proteins | sample 1571251 | NCBI WGS metagenome assembly OGGM01 (sample SAMEA2582076, study PRJEB24529) | metagenome | biome: Human gut stool | place: China | collected 2011 | reverse complement strand
CTAAAAGATCATTTAAGACAAACAGACTAATTGTACATTTTTATATAATATTTTTTGTACATTCTGTCTTGACATTTTATAGCAGGAAAGCAATGGATAAAGAACTTACAATAATCACAGAACCAGAGGAACTTATTGCCTGGGCAGAAACATTTGATATCTTACTGAACCCTTCGATAGAAGATGCAGAAATTCTTCTTAAAGGATATATTTTCTATGAAGCAAAATTCAGAAAAGAACCAGTAACAGAGAGCATTGTCCAGAACGAAATTCGTCAGGTGAAGCAAACAGACCTGGATTGTTACAGGTATGGATTTTTTTCAAGAGCGGGATTTACCTGTGACCAGGAAAAGAGTGTATATTGATTGATTTAAGTGAGTTGTATAAATAAAAGAGTACTACATTTAAATACGTTTGTCATAACTGGATATAGCTTCAAACTATGACTAACCGCAAAAGGAATGTATTATACAAAGTCATAGTGACATGGTAGGATAACCCTAGAAAACGAACAGGAAAACACAGGAGGTTATCAATATATGAGTACATTAAAGACACCATTTCGCTATGATTTTGTAGGAAGCTTTTTAAGACCAGAAAAGCTTAAAGCAGCAAAAAAAGCGTTTGAAGAAGGAACAATCACACAGGAAGAACTCGACCGCGTGACGGATGCGTGCGTGACAGAGATCGTTGCAAAGCAGAAAGTAGCAGGATACCATGCGATTACAGATGGGGAATTCAGAAGAAAATTCTGGCATCTGGATTTTATGTGGGGATTTGAAGGAGTTACTCATGAAAAAGATGGTGGCGGCGTACAGTTTAACGGAGAGATGGCAGACCTTGAGGCTACTTATCTGGTGGGAAAGGTAAAAGCAAAGGTGCATCCGTTTGTAGAGTATTTCAAATTCTTAAAGCAGTTTGAAGATGAACAGACCGTTGCAAAGTATACCATTCCGGCACCGGCGCAGATGTATCAGCAGATGATCGTTCCGCAGAACATTGAGCAGACAAGAAAATTTTATGCGACAGATGATGAATTGATCGAGGATATCGGTAAGGCGTATCAGGATGTGATCAAACAGTTCTATGCAGCAGGATGCCGTAATCTGCAGCTTGATGACTGTACCTGGGGTGCAATTGTCGGAGATGCTGCAAAGCAGAGATACCAGTCACTTGGTGTTGATATTGAAGAGGTAAAGGCACGGCTTTTGAAAGTAAATAATCTGGCACTGGAAGGAAGACCGGAGGATATGGTGATTACTTCCCACATTTGTCGCGGAAATTATCACTCTACATTTTTTACAAGTGGACCATATGATTCTGTAGCTGACTATGTATTTGCCCAGGAGCATGTGGACGCATTACTTTTGGAGTATGATGATGCGAGATCCGGTGGTTTTGCACCGCTTGCAAAAGTGTCTCCGGACAAGAAAGTTGTACTTGGACTTATTACAACAAAGAAACCGGAACTGGAAGATAAGGATAAGGTGATCGCAAGAATTCACGAAGCAGAAAAGTATATTCCGCTTGAGCGTCTATGCTTAAGTCCACAGTGTGGATTTGCATCCTGTGAGATTGGAAATAAGATCACAGAGGAGCAGCAGTGGGCAAAACTTGCACTTGTAAAAGAAATTGCAGAAGAAGTTTGGAAATAGAATATTGTTTCACAAATAAACCCTGTATAGATTGTCTATAATAGAAAATCTGTACGGGGTTTTCTGGTATATTTGCAACAATTTAAAAAATTTACATAATTTTTCCCCAAACAGATTCTCTCCAACTGAAGAGATAATAAGACACTGGAGATTAACATAGGCATTAATAGTTTGCCAGTGTTCATTAACGGAATAGAGATTGAATATTGTCCTATGTGCGGACGTAAACTGTAGTACAGATTATTAAATGAATACAGCAAAAAGCCAGCCGTTTGCAAACAGCTGGCTTTTGGGAAGTTTAGTTTTTGAAAAAATATTTAAAAAAAAGGGATAATGAGTGCTATTTCGTTCCCACTCACATTTTTATAATAACATTAGTAAAGAAAATGTGCAAGACTACATTAGCCGACTGTTTTCATAAATGCTTCCCTCTCTTTCTGAATCTTATTATATACGTTTGAGATGCGTGCTTTCTGCTCCGTAATTATTGTAGATTGTTCCTCGTCAGATAAATTGTCGATATCAGATAAATCCTTGTATGGAGAATCAAGACAAGCTTCGTATTTATCTAAAAGCTCATCTTTACTTGGAAATGGCTCAAAAAGATATTTATTTGATTCTTCTCTTTGCATGGAATAAATGCTTTCAATGTTATTAATAATGTCTTCAGCATCATGTTCAAAAAATTCTCTTGTTGTAATCATGTTGACCCTCTCCTTTACATTTTTATTATGAAATAATTATATCATAACTGTATCATTATAATTGCCGCATATTTGCGTTAATTATAATTGCCAAAAATAACGACTATTAATGTTATTGAAAAAAAAAAAATTATCATGTATAATACAAGCATAGAAAACTAAGAAAAAACATTGAAAAGAAAAAAATATGAATGTGAACAATGTGGCTATATTTATGAACCAGCAGTAGGCAATCTAAACATAGATATCGCTCCCAAAATTACATTTGAGTATATTCCAGAGCACTGGGTATGCCCAATCTATGGATTTGGAAAAGATGTTTTTGTTCCTTTAGAAGAGTAAGCAGAAAATTTAGATGTGAAACTGATAGACACAAAAAGAATCCAAGAGAAAATAAAAAAGAAAAGGAGACCAGATTATGACTTATGATTTAAATATTACTTTTGATGACAATTTAATAACAGGAAATAAAACAATTGATACACAGCATAAAGAATTGATTGAACGTATCCAGAACTTTGTAGCTGCATGTCAAAATGTCGACAGCAAGCTAAAAGCAATCAAAATGCTGGATTATCTGGATGAGTATACTAACTTTCATTTCAAAGAAGAGGAAAAGCTTCAGGAAAATGCTGGTTATCCAGAGTATGAAAAACATCACGAAAAACATGAAGAGTTTAAAAAGACAATTCAGGAACTGCAAGAATACCTTCAGGATTATGAAGGACCAACAGAACAGTTTAGTGAACTTGTACAGAAAAATGTAATCGATTGGCTATTTGGACACATTAAAACATATGACCGCTCTGTGGCAGAATTTATCTTTATGAGAGAGAATCCAGACCGATACTAAAATAAAACAAGGACGTATCGAAGGTAAGGGAAGATAAAGCCAGATAAATGTGAGGACGTGGGAGAGATTCTGCGTCCTTTTTTAGTACGTAATAGTATCAATCTTGTGTTTCTCTTTATTAAGACTTTCAGAAATTTCATATATGACACAAAGAACCACCAAGGCAGAAAGGTGGTTCTTATATTTTGCAGTGAATGAATCAATTATTTTGTGATGATATCACAGAAAATAATTTACCTTTTGCTTATAATGTAGCTACAAATTAAGTAAGGAGGTAGTCTAAATGAGATTAAAAGATAAAGTTGCAATCATTACGGGTGGCAGTCGTGGTATAGGATTTGCCACAGCTGATAAATTCTTGAAGGAAGGTGCTTCAGTTGTGTTGGCAGCAAGTTCACAGGAATCAGCAGATGTTGCTGTAGATAAATTAAAAGAAAAATATCCCAATGCAATAGTTGCTGGAATTAGTCCAAATCTGGCAAGCATGGAGTCTGTCAGAAAGGCTTTTAAAGAGGCAACTGAAAAATATGGATGTGTCGACATACTGGTAAATAATGCAGGAATTTCAGAAAATACCTCATTTATGGATTATACAGAGGAGACTTTTGATAAAGTCATTGACCTAAATGTAAAAGGAGTATTTAATACTACTCGTGTAGCGGCAGAATGTATGGTGGCAAGAGGCAAGGGTGTCATTCTCTCAACTTCTTCCATGGTGAGTATTTCGGGACAGCCAAGTGGGGTTGCTTATCCGGCATCGAAGTTTGCAGTAAACGGATTGACTGTATCATTAGCAAGAGAACTAGGACCTAAAGGTATTCGTGTTAATGCTGTTGCACCTGGGATTACAGAAACTGATATGATGAAAGCTGTGCCAAAGGAAGTTATCGAACCTATGATTGAGAGAATTCCATTGCGTCGTCTTGGACAGCCAGAAGATATTGCCAATGCGTTTGTGTTTCTTGCATCAGATGAGGCGAGTTACATTACAGGTGTTATATTAAGTGTAGATGGTATGGCAAGAAGTTAATTTAATGTGGTATGGTGATGTAATCACGGAAAACAAATGAATTTAAGACTATAATAAAGCTACAAAAAGAAAAAGATAAGGAGGACTGTAAAATGTCTGCTATTAATATCAATAAAAATAATTTTGAGAACGAAGTACTGAATTCCGATAAAACCGTTCTTTTAGATTTTTGGGCATCTTGGTGTGCGCCTTGCCGTAGTGTAGTACCTATTGTAGAGGAGATTGCAGATGAGCGTAGGGATATTAAAGTTGGAAAGATTAATGTAGATGAAGAGCCTGAACTGGCAAATAAGTTCAGTATTATGAGCATTCCGACTTTAGTGGTTATGAAGAATGGGAAGATTGTACAGCAGGTTTCAGGGGCGAGACCTAAGAATGCGATTTTAGAAATGCTTTAGTGAGGTGTGCTAATGGGATTTTTTGATTTCTTTAAACAGTCGAATATTAATCAAGGCATAGAAGAATATAAAAGGACTGCTGGTGCAGTTCTGCTGGATGTCCGTACTTCGCAGGAATATCAGGAAGGACATATACCAGAAAGTAAAAATGTGCCGTTGCAGCAACTAGACAATATTGTTTCTGTAGCGAAGAATAAGGATATCCCTCTGTTTGTATACTGTTATTCTGGTTCCAGGAGCCGTCAGGCAACTGGGATGTTGCAACGAATGGGATATTCTAAAGTAAATAATATCGGTGGCATTGCAGCTTACTCAGGAAAGGTGGAAAAATAAGATGAAGGTAATAATCGTAGGAGGTGTAGCAGGAGGAGCTACAGCCGCAGCAAGAATACGCAGACTGGATGAACATGCAGAAATTACTGTGTATGAAAGATCCGGATACATATCCTATGCGAATTGTGGGCTTCCATATTATATTGGAGACGTGATTACAGATCCGGAAGAACTTACCCTACAGACACCAGAGAGTTTTTTTAAACGCTTCCGTATTAACATGAAAATTCATCATGAAGTTATCTCAATACATCCCGAATATAAAACTGTTTCAGTTAAGAATTTAGAAAACGGTGAAATATTTGAAGAAAACTATGATAAGCTAATCCTCTCTCCAGGTGCAAAGCCTACACAGCCGAGACTTCCCGGAGTAGGTATTGATAAACTTTTTACACTTCGTACTGTAGAAGACACTTTTCGGATAAAGGAATATATAAATAAGAATCATCCAAAATCGGCTGTATTGGCAGGTGGCGGTTTTATTGGTCTGGAATTGGCAGAAAATTTGAGGGAGCTTGGCATGGATGTTACGATTGTCCAGCGGCCTAAGCAGCTGATGAACCCTTTTGACCCGGATATGGCATCCATGATCCATAATGAAATGAGAAAGCATGGGATAAAACTGGTACTGGGCTATACAGTAGAAGGATTTAAAGGAAAAGACAACGGAGTGGAGGTTCTGTTGAAAGATAATCCATCCCTTCAAGCTGATATGGTAGTTCTGGCAATCGGAGTCACACCAGACACAGTATTAGCAAAAGAAGCCGGTCTGGAACTTGGCATCAAGGAAAGTATTGTAGTGAATGACAGAATGGAAACCTCTGTACCGGATATTTATGCTGCAGGTGATGCAGTTCAGGTAAAACATTATGTTACGGGTAATGATGCGCTGATTTCTTTGGCAGGACCAGCCAATAAACAGGGCAGAATCATCGCTGATAATATTTGTGGCGGTGATAGTCGTTACCTGGGCAGTCAGGGAAGCTCCGTTATAAAAGTGTTTGATATGACAGCAGCTACTACAGGTATCAATGAAACCAATGCCAAAAAGTCAGGATTAGAGGTAGATACAGTAATTCTTTCTCCTATGAGTCATGCCGGTTACTATCCTGGCGGAAAAGTGATGACCACGAAGGTGATTTTTGAAAAAGAGAGCTATCGTTTGCTTGGCGCTCAGATTATTGGATATGAAGGTGTTGATAAGCGTATTGATGTGCTGGCAACAGCAATTCATGCGGGGCTGAATGCAACCCAGTTGAAAGATCTGGATCTGGCATATGCACCACCTTATTCTTCTGCCAAGGATCCGGTAAACATGGCTGGATTTATGATTGACAATATTGCAAAAGGGACATTAAAGCAATGGCATTTGGAAGATATGGACAAGATTTCTAAAGATAAAGATGTGGTGTTGCTAGATGTGAGAACTGTAGGTGAATTCAGCATGGGGCATATTGATGGATTCAAAAACATACCTGTAGATGAACTGAGAGAACGAATTAGTGAAATTGAGAAAGGAAAGCCTGTGTATCTGATATGCCAGAGTGGTCTGCGCAGTTATATTGCGAGCCGTATTCTGGAAGGAAACGGCTATGAAACGTATAATTTCTCTGGCGGATTTCGCTTCTATGATGCAGTGGTCAATGACCGTGCGCTGATTGAAAGGGCATATGCATGTGGTATGGATTATTAAAAAATAATCACGATATTTTTATAATTTTCTTATAGCATAAAAAGATCCCCTATTTATTAGAATGACTTTCATAATTCTGATAAATGGAGGATTCTTCTTTATATGTTACAGAAAAACAGTTTTATGACCTTTGGAGTGTTTCCAGTCTTTTTGAATCAAGGATTGTGATTTTGCCGCGGGAGAGTTTGACGAGATCCTCGCCTTGAAAGTATCGAAGCATTCGAGTGATAACTTCCCTGTGGGAACCAAGATGATTAGCAATCGTCTCATGAGTGATTTTCAGCTCGTTTGTTCCTTCGATAGAGGCCTCTTCTAAAAGAAATGAAGCAACACGCTTATCCAAACTCTTCCACATGATTTGTTCAATCAGCCACATGACATCAGAAAAACGGGTAGCCATTAACTCATTGGTATAGTTTGCGACAGGAGCAGAATCCTTCATGATGCCTTTATAGATTTCAGCAGGGATGATCCAAAGATCAGTATCTTTTTCTGCTTCAATGGTTACTTCAAATTGAATGGACCGTATGATACATGAGGCGGATAAAAGACATATATCCATATCGAACAGACGGTAGAGTGTAATTTCTCGTCCTTCATTTGAAAGTATGTAAGTTCGAAGCTGCCCGGATTTAATCAGTAATAATCCGGTACAATCCATGTTCCCGTTGTGAATGATAGTTCTTTTTTTTTCATGCTGTGTGATCAAATTGTCTGAAATTAGTTTTTTCTGTGCTGTATTTAAGTCATTCCATAGCGGAAAATAATTTTCGAAGCTCATAATAGTTATCTCCTTTATGAACATAGTATACTTGCTTTTTTAAGATGCGTCAATCGAATAATTGACATATGCCCTTTATAGGACTATTATATAAGAAAAGCGAGAAAGGAGCAATTTCATGCCGAGACCGGTAAAATGCAGAAAAGTCTGCCATTTCCCAAATGTTTTAGAATTTCTTCCGGCAGATGATACTGAGAAAAAAATGCCCATTGTTCTGACGGTAGATGAGTACGAGACAATCCGTCTTTTGGACAAGAAAGGTTACAGTCAGGAGCAGTGTGCAGAATCTATGCAGATTGCAAGAACGACGGTCCAACGGATTTACGAGATTGCCAGAAAGAAAATAGCAGATGCTCTCATTGATGGACATCCGCTTAAAATTGAGGGTGGGGATTTCATAATCTGTGACGGTCAGAGCAGCGACTGCAGCTTTGGAGAATGTTACAAACATGAGATTTATCAAAAATATGCAGTAGAAAAAGGAGAAGATATCATGAGAATAGCAGTAACATATGAAAATGGACAGATTTTCCAACACTTTGGACACACAGAGACATTTAAGATTTATGATGTAGAGGAAGGAAAAGTGCTACATTCAGAAGTAGTAGATACGAATGGAAGCGGACATGGTGCATTGGCAGGAGTTCTTAATGCATTAAATGCCGATGTTTTGATCTGCGGCGGAATCGGAGGAGGTGCTCAGACTGCGTTAGCGGCAGCGGGCATTAAGCTTTTTGGCGGAGTTTCAGGAGATGCAGATAAAGCAGTAGAAGCTTTTATCAATGATACGCTTGATTATAATCCGGATGTGAAGTGTTCTCACCATGAGCACAACCATGGGGAAGGACATACGTGTGGTGAGCATGGATGCGGAAGCCATAGCTGTCATTAAGAAGAATAAAAAAATACAACACGAAAGGATGCGTCAAGGTAATGCCAGAATTATCGTGATACATCCTTTTGTATTTGGAATGATTATTTTTCTTTGCCTACTTGTCGAAAGTAATGGATGGAATGTATAATATTGTTAATGATCCAGAGATATTTATTTTGGAAACAGCTTAATCAATTTGGAGGTATAAAATGAAAGCACATAAATATTGGTCAATCGTAGCAATAGTTACAATGGTTGGAACTTTTTATACAGGATATAAAGGGTTAAAAGCAGCACACAAATACTTTGCATTTGGCTCTCTGATATGCATGATTATGGCAGTCTATTCTGGTCATAAAATGATTTCAGGTAATAAAAGAACAAGAAAACAGGTGGAAAATACAAAAGCGGAGGAATAGTAAATGTTAGAGTTAGGAATAAAAGCACCGGATTTTGAATTGCCGGATCAGAACGGAGAAATGCATAAATTAAGCGATTATGCAGGAAAAAAAGTAATCTTATATTTTTATCCAAAGGATAATACACCAGGATGTACGAAGCAGGCATGTGGCTTTTCTGAGCGTTATCCACAGTTTACTGAGAAGGGCGCTGTTATTCTCGGAGTAAGCAAGGACTCTGTAGCGTCTCATAAGAGATTTGAAGAAAAATACGGACTGGCATTTACGCTATTAGCAGATCCAGAGCGTAAAGTTATTGAAGCATATGATGTCTGGAAAGAAAAGAAAAATTATGGAAAAGTATCTATGGGTGTAGTAAGAACTACTTATCTTATTGATGAGCAGGGAATCATTATAAAGGCAAATGATAAAGTCAAGGCGGCAGATGATCCTGAAAATATGCTTAAGGACTTAGATTAATGAAGATAATATTATCCCCTGCTAAAAAGATGATTACAGATACTGACAGCATAGCACCGGATGGATTGCCAGAATTTATTGATAAAACATTAGAGATACAAAGTTGGCTGAATTGTAAGTCCAAAGAAGAACTGAAGACTATCTGGAAATGTAATGAAAAAATTGCAGAACTGAACTTTAACAGATTGCAAAATATGGATATATACCATATGCTCACACCAGCTGTTTTATCATATGAAGGAATTGCTTTTCAATATATGGCACCATCCGTGTTTGAAAATAGTCAGTTTGAGTATGTACAAAATCATTTGAGAATATTATCAGCTTTTTACGGTGTTTTAAAACCTATGGACGGAGTAACGCCATATCGCTTAGAAATGCAGGCAAAGGTCGAAATAGGAGATGCAAAAAATCTGTATGAGTACTGGCATGATATGCTGTATCGTTCAGTAATTGATGAAAGCAGAATTATAATTAATCTTGCATCAAAGGAATATTCTAAATGTATAGAAAAGTATCTTACACCGAAGGATAAATATATTACAATTTCATTCTGCGAACAAGCTGGAAATAAACTGGTAACAAAAGGTACTTATGCTAAGATGGCTCGTGGTGAGATGGTTCGATTCATGGCGGAAAATGATATTGAAAATCCTGATGATATAAAAAAGTTTGACAGGCTTGGTTATATATTCAGATCTGATTTATCATCAGATAGTAAATATGTTTTTGAACGCAAAATAGCATAATTATTTTAAGTTATCAAGAGAATATAATTTGAAAATAATAACTATTACTTATTTTATGTTATAAGATAACCTGTAATAAAAAAGAGGACATATGGATTTATACATATCCATATATCCTCTTTTTTATTGATATTAATCTACAAGCTTGTCAAGCTCCTTGATATACTCAGTTTCACTTGATGTTTTATGAGTAGACTGTTTTGCATACAATCCGACAGAAGTCTGTGATTTCTTAATTGCCTGCATGGTTCCAGCACCGGCAACACAACCTCCAGGACAAGCCATACCCTCAAGCAGATATCCGGGATACTTGCCTAAAGTTGCAAGTTTAAGAAGCTGACGGCATTCCTTTAAACCTTCTGCGTTTGCTACCTTTACCTCCTGATCCGGATGATCACGCTTTATGACATTAACAACAGCCTGTGCCACACCTCCTGCGACTGCAAAGTTTCTTCCGTCTGTTGAAGCATCGCTGACACCTGCAGGATCTTCCTCGATGTTTTCAAGGTCCACATGCTTTGCAGAAAAAATACCGGTCATCTCTTCAAATGTGAGGACAAAATCCACTTCACTTCGTACACTGCGTCGCATAGCTTCAAGTTTTTTGGCAGCACATGGTCCGATAAATACCACGCGCGCATCTGGATTATGCTGCTTTATAAGACGTGCAGTGAGTGTCATAGGTGTAAGTGCCATTGAGATACATTTTGCATGCTCAGGGAAGAGTTTTTTAGCCATGACAGACCATGCCGGACAGCATGAGGTTGCCATGAAAGGAAGTTCATCCGGTACCTCTTTCAGGAAGTCCTCGGCCTCCTGCTTGGCACAGAGGTCTGCACCTATAGCTACTTCAAATACATCTGCAAAACCAAGAGCCTTCATGGCTGCACGTAGCTTTCCGGGAGTAACTTTTGGACCAAACTGTCCAACAAATGCAGGAGCAACTGCAGCATAGACCTTTTCACCGGACTGTATAGCTCTGATAGTCTGGAAAATCTGGGATTTATCAGCAATCGCACCAAAAGGACAGTTGACAAGGCATTGTCCGCACGAAACACACTTGTCATAATCGATATTTGCTTTGCCGTTTTCGTCAGAAGAAATGGCATCCATGCCACAGGCCTTTGCACATGGACGTTCCTGAACAATAATTGCATTATATGAACATACGCTTGCACAGCGTCCACATTTTATGCATTTTTCCTGGTCAATTACAGATTTTCCGGTCGTGCGATCCAGCGATATGGCATCTTTTGGACATACCTCCATGCATGGATGAGCCAGACATCCCTGACAGCCGTCTGTAACATGTACTCTTTTTTCAGGGCATGCATTACAGGCAAATTTTATAACATTGATAAGAGGCGGTGTATAGTAGGTTTCATCTTTGTCGGCAGCCTCGATTCCATCTGATATAGGTGAATGCTCTGCAGCACTGCGGTAAGGCAGTCCCATTGCCAGACGAAGTCTCTCTCCGACTATAGCACGCTCCAAAAATACATCGTTCCTGAAATTTCCTTTTTCGCCAGGAATAATCTTGTATGGAAGAGCTTCCATACGATCTTTTACAGGCCATTCGGTATGATATGCCATACGTGCAACCTCAGTAAAGATTTTATGTCTGATTTCCTGAATTCGGGTTTCGACACCTCTCATTATTGATTCCTCCTTATAAAATAAAATCACAATTTTCCTTATTGTATCAGATAAAATAAGCATTCTCAATAAATAGGCTGTACTTTTTATGATACATAAATACTAGATAATTAATGAATTTTAAACCTGATTTTTTGCGTTTCTTTGAAAATAAAGGATAATATAAAATTTTTAAAATAGGAATGATTACTGTTTTATATTGACTAAAGTACTATAATACTATATAATAATTATGGTCAATTAATAAGAATAAATGGCTATTTAGAGAATACCATTTAAAATACATGGAGAAGATAAAGGGAGGAAAATATGGATAGGAAAGCAATGTATAAGCTGAGTTATGGATTGTTTGTACTGACTGCAAGGGAAGATGAAAAAGACAATGGATGTATTATTAATACAGCCATACAGGCAGCTTCGGAACCAAACCAGTTAAGTATCTGCGTCAATAAGGCAAATTATACGCATGATATGATTGTAAGAACAGGAAAATTTACAGTATCAGTCCTAAGTCAGAATGCACAGTTTGAATTGTTTAAACATTTTGGCTTCCAATCAGGAAGGGATACAAATAAGTTTGAAACATTTGAAAAGTGTTCTAGGGGAGAAAATGGTATTTATTATATTACAGAAGGAACAAATGCATACATTTCTGTAACAGTTAATAAAACTGAAGATTTAGGTTCACATACGATGTTTATCGGTGAGATAACCGATATGGAAGTTTTAAGCAATGTTCCTTCAGCTACATATGATTATTATCAGAATAATATTAAGCCTAAGCCACAGGAAGTTGGAAAAACAGAGGACGGTCAGACAATATGGCGTTGCAGAATTTGCGGATATGAATATGTAGGCGAGGAATTACCGGATGACTTTATATGTCCTTTGTGCAAGCACCCGGCATCAGATTTTGAAAAAGTAGTAAAGAAAACGGAGGTAAAAGAGATGGCAGAAAACAAATATGCAGGAACACAGACAGAGAAGAATTTACAGGAGGCATTTGCAGGGGAATCACAGGCAAGAAATAAGTATACCTATTTTGCTTCTGTAGCGAAAAAGGAAGGTTACGAGCAGATGTCAGCATTGTTTTTAAAGACTGCAGATAATGAGAAAGAACATGCAAAGATGTGGTTCAAGGAATTAGCAGGAATTGGTGATACAAAGGAAAACCTGGCGGCAGCGGCAGAAGGCGAAAATTATGAGTGGACAGATATGTATGATGGCTTTGCTAAAACAGCTGAGGAAGAAGGATTCCCTGAGCTTGCAGCAAAATTCAGGGCAGTAGGTGAGATTGAGAAGCACCATGAGGAAAGATATCGTGCACTTCTTAAGAATATTGAAACTGCACAGGTATTTGAAAAGAGCGAAGTTAAGGTATGGGAATGCCGTAACTGTGGACATATTGTGGTAGGAACAAAAGCTCCTGATGTATGTCCGGTATGTAATCATCCTCAGAGCTATTTTGAAGTACATGAAGAGAATTATTAAAGATATGAGATAATTCCAAAGAAGCATTAAAGCTTAAAGGATCGGCGGATTCTTAAAAAAGTTATAGAAGCAATTTAGATTTTATTTTTTACACATGGAAGGAGAAAAAAGATGGAAGTAAAATATTATGTATGCAATCACTGTGGAAACATTATTGAAATGGTAAAGGATAAGAGCGTGCCAGTAATATGTTGTGGCGAGGCTATGCACGAGTTAAAGGCCGGAGTGACAGATGCTGCTGTCGAGAAGCATGTACCTGTATATACGATAGAAGGCAGTCATGTTCATGTCGTGGTCGGAGAGACAAAACATCCAATGCTTGAAGAGCATTTCATTGAGTGGATTACATTAAATACAAACCAGGGAATATACAGAAAACAGTTAAATCCAGGGCAGGAGCCGGTAGCAGATTTTTGTCTTTGCGATGGTGAACAGGTAGAAGAAGTATATGCATATTGTAACCTGCATGGATTATGGAAATGCTAAAAGCATTTATACATATTAAGGTTACAGAACAACACAATGATGAGGTAGAAGATTAAGATGAACAGATTATGTGAATTTTAAAATATCTCACAGAGTGGTTAGTTAATCACATTCTGTATGTCGATGGTCAAATTCCAAAAGGCTGATATAGTAAGAAAGGCTGTTATTTTTTAGAGAGTAGCAGCTTTTTTTATTTTGAATATAAAATATGACACATACACTTGACAATATGCATACATGGATGAAATAGGACATTTCTTCCTAAAAACAGTATGTTTATGGTATACTAGATAGTAGTAATGCAGTTTCAACCGACATTACATATTATTATGAGAAATTAATGCAAAGGAGTTATAATCAAATGGATAACAATGAAGTAGTAACAGAGGAAGTGGCAGCAGTTGTTGAAAATAATACAGGTATTGAAATAGAGCCTTTATTTGAGGAGCAGGTTGATTTTGATACATTCTCAAAGTCAGACTTCCGTGTTGTAAAGGTGAAAAATTGTGAGGCAGTACCTAAGAGTAAGAAGCTTCTTAGATTTACACTTGATGATGGAACTGAGAATGAGAGAACGATTCTTTCAGGAGTACATGCTTTTTATGAGCCAGAGGAACTTGTTGGAAAGACATTATTGGCAATCGTAAATCTTCCACCACGTTCTATGATGGGAATTGACTCTTGTGGTATGTTACTTTCAGCTATTCACAATGTAAATGGAGAAGAAAAGTTGAATCTTGTAATGTTAGACGATTCAATTCCAGCAGGTGCAAAACTGTATTAGGATTTGCACAGTTATTACATATAACTTAGTGGATAATTATATGTGATTTTTAAATTTATGTTGAAAGTAGATAGTAAAAGAGCTGGGTATCATGTGCCCAGCTCAATCTTCCACATGGAATACATCTTCCACCAGCATATTAAAGTATTTTGATATCCGCAGCATAAATTCGGCAGATGGGGTGCTGTCTCCACGCTCTATCCTGCCGACAGTTTTGGCGCTGTATCCAATAGCAGAGGCAAGATCATCCTGGTAAATGCCATGCTGCTCCCGGATTTCTCTGATATTATTGGTAACCGCCATAAAAATCCCTTCTTTCAGTTATATAGCTATAGATATTTTCTTATTGTCAATTATGCAAAATAATGTGTCCGATAAAAAGGACTTGCGTTTTATCGGCAATGTCCAGTAATAACAGAAGCATCAGATTTTCCAAATATGTCTAAGCGGTCGTTTTCTCCAACCTTGATAGGTGCATACTTTTCATTAAGCGAGATAAGGAAAATTCCGTCTTTATCGTTTTGTAATTTCTTAATATAGGCATCTCCGTTGAGAGAGAATATACCAATTTCTCCATTAGCAACATACTCCTGTTGCATTACCCATGCAATCTGACCATCATGGAATTCAGGTTCCATACTGTCACCACTAATACGGACACCGAAAGTAGTATATTCCGGCAGGATAGATTCATCTATGCGTACAGTCTCTTTCGGTCCGTCTACAAGGAAGTTACCGGTTCCGGCTGATACGGCATTTTCAAAAATATCAATGCTACGGAATGGAATTATCTTAGCAGTTTGCTTTTCATCCCATTCTTGTGAGCCACGCTCCACACCGGGGTATGCTTCAATTCCTGAAGTATCAAACAAAAGCATAGAGGCGAGATTACCATCAATGTCCTGGCAGATTGGTTCCGTGATATCTACGAGATTATCAAAAACTGATTGTAAGTCCATTAAAAAATCCTGTTTAAAACGAGTGATTTTTGAAGCGTCAGGAACTTTAGTAAAGCCGTAGAATTCCATCAGGTGTCTGGAATGGTGAAGGAAGATTAACAGGAGCGAATCTGTTGGAATAGAAAAGAGGCGTTGAATAATCAAAGCCCAAAGCATTGCATTCAAAGGATATTTACGATTTCTGCCAGTGGATGCGTAGTAATGCTTGTAAAAAGAAGTCGGAATAATTTTATCAAGGTCAATGTGATTTTCGAGCAGAGTAAGGAACTGAGGTTTGTCAGATTCATAAATATCTTTACAATCTTCAAAAATATCTGCCAAAGAGAGTTGTTTTTGTGGTATCATAGACATGTCTCCTTTCGGGGCGTGGTTAATTGTTTTTTAGCAACTCCATTATATCACAAACCGAGAGGAGATTTTTGATTTTAGTAGCAAAAAAATGCCGTATTTATGCGGCTTGTGGCATTTTGCAAACGCCTATTTAAACTTTAAGAATAAGGAGAAAATTCATGAAATATATAAGAGTGACGAAAGAAAATATTGAAAAAGAGCATATCTGCTGTGCGATTTCAAGCAACAGGGATATACAGGTAATATCAAAGAAAAACTGGCTGAAAGAGCGATTTGATGATGGATTGGTATTTCTCAAGAGTATAGAGCGTGGAAAATGCTTTATCGAGTATATTCCGGCAGAAAATGCATGGAATCCAATCATGGCAGAGGGTTATATGTATATTGACTGTTTGTGGGTGGCTGGTTCTTTCAAAGGCAATGGTTATTCGACTGATTTACTGAATACCTGTATAGAAGACAGCAAAGCAAAGGGGAAAAAGGGAATCTGTATCCTATCAGCCGCCAAGAAAAAGCCTTTTCTGGCAGACCCGAAGTTCCTGAAATATAAGGACTTTACAGTCTGTGATGAAGCAGATAATGGTATTCAGCTCTGGTATCTGCCTTTTTCTTTGGATGCGGCTAAGCCTGAATTTAAGGAGTGTGCGAAGCATCCACACATTGAGCAGGCAGGCTATGTATTGTACTATACCGATCAATGTCCGTTTAATGCAAAATATGTTCCGATGCTTCTTGAAGTTGCCAAGGAAAGAGAGGTTCCGTTTCAGGCAATCAGACTGGAAACGAAAGAAGAAGCGCAGAATGCTCCGACACCGGTTACAACCTATGCATTGTTTTATAACGGAGAATATGTCACGAATGAGCAGATGAATGATAAAAGATTTATAAAGCTTCTGGATGGGATGGAAAAATAAATGAGCAAATTCGAACTCTACTCTCCGTAGGTTGAGGATATTCATACGCTGAAATAGAATGGTGTCATGGAGGTAACGAACATGAATCAGTATGTAACAGGTGCAGTTATAAAGAGACTGCGTGAGGAAAAAAACATGACACAACAGCAACTGGCAGATAAGTTGTCAGTCAGTGCAAAGACAATTATATAGTTTGGATGAAATCACGGAGATATTCTGTAAATTAGGACTTCGTATTTGTAACAGCTTTGCTGACTTCAGTGGAAAGCCGAGTTCTGATAATGATATTCAATTGATGGTTTATTCCATACGAGAATAAAAATAGAGTAGACGAATTATTTAGCAATCTTCATCAAATCTTTATTTTTTTCTGTTAGGTTATATTTCAGTAAGAAATGAAATATGGAAGGAAGGATAGTAAAGATGGAAATGATGTTGCAGACACAAAATTTGTGTAAATATTTTAGAAAGCAGAAAGCGGTAAATAATGTTTCACTTAATATCGAAAAGGGACAGATTTATGGACTGCTTGGACCGAATGGCGCTGGTAAATCTACCACATTGAAAATGCTGACCGGTATGATGAAACCAACTGCAGGAAAGATTTACTTTGATGGAAAACTTTTGGAGAGGAAAGATTTATCAAAAATAGGAGCGTTAATTGAAAATCCGCCTATTTATGAAAATCTTTCCGCCAGAGAGAATTTGAAGGTAAGACAATTATTGCTTGGTACAGATGAAAACAGAATTGATGAGGTCTTGCAGATTGTATCACTTACAAACACCGGAAAGAAGAAAGCAGGACAGTTTTCTTTGGGGATGAAGCAAAGACTAGGCATTGCAATGGCATTGCTTGGAGAACCGGAACTTTTGATATTGGATGAACCTACGAATGGATTAGATCCAATAGGCATCGAGGAATTACGAGAGCTGATCCGGTCTTTTCCGGAACAGGGAATCACTGTAATTCTCTCCAGTCATATTCTCTCGGAGGTACAGTTACTTGCAGATAAAGTCGGGATTATTTCAGGTGGAATCTTAGGATACGAAGGAGAATTAAAGCAGGGAGATAATCTTGAAGATTTGTTTATGAATGTGGTAAGAAAAAACCAGAAAGCAGGTGAAATCCATGGTTAATATTATAAAAGCAGAACATCAAAAAGCCAAAAGAACCATGCGAAAAAAGTTTATCTGGGGATTTCCTCTTCTTACATTTGTCATGGCATTTATATTTACTCTTGGGATGACAAATGCTTATGCAGAAAGTGTTTGGAACTGGTGGTATACACTTTTGCTGCCGGGGATGATTGCTCTATTTTGTTATCTTTCTGTGGCGCAGGAGAAAAAGATAAAATACTATCATTTAATGACTATTCCCACAGACAGAAGAAAATTGTTGCTGGGGAAAATTATTTATATTGGGTACATGATTTTGTTTTCTAATGTGATTGTGTTTGCAGGAGCAACGCTTGGAGGCTTTCTTCTAACGACACATGTTCCAGTTGGAGGAGCGTTGATTGCAGTATTATTTCTGACGGTTTCTGAGTTATGGGAGATTCCGGTAGCGTTATTTTTAAGTGAACGATTTGGAATGATTGTAAACCTGTTCGTCTGCCTATTTATTACCGTCAGCGGTGTGGTAATATCACAAACCAGAATCTGGTATGTACTTGTTTCTGCAATCCCTATGCGAATGATGTGCCCGTTGCTTCATGTTTTACCAAATGGACTTGCCGCAGAAGCAGGGAATCCTTTTTTGGATACGGGAGTCATTGTTCCGGGAATGTGTCTCTCAATCATCTGGTTTGTTTTTGTAACGGTTCTGTTTTTGAAATGGTTTGAGAGAAGAGAGGTGAAATAAGATGATTGGAAGATCTCTTAATGCAGACTTGCGAAAGATGAAAGGAACCTCTGTGATTCTGGCACACTTACTGATTCCGATTATAACCAGCGTTATATTTTTAATATATTACCTTTTTTCACCGTGGAATGAAAATATGAAAGTGATTGCATTTTATCAGGCAATAGGAGCAGGACTTCCGGTACTTATTGGAATTTTTACAGCAAGTGTGATGGAACAGGAACAAAATGCAGGTGATTTTCAAAATCTGTTGTCTTTACCGGATAAACCTGCAGCATTTTTATCGAAACTGTTGATGCTACTGGTTTTGTGTCTGTGCTCTATCCTATTGACAGCAATCATATTCGGAATTGGATTTGGAAGAATCGCATCAAGCGATATCGAAATTATGAAAGGATGTATATTTGCAGCATTGCTGCTGTGGGGAAGCAGTGTTCCACTTTATCTGTGGCAGCTGATTCTGGCTTTTCAGTTTGGAAAAGGGGTATCCATTGGAGCAGGGATTATATCAGGACTAATTAGTGCATTGATGCTTACCGGACTTGGAGATTATGTGTGGAAATATGTATTTGTCTGCTGGACGGGGAGAGTACCATATACTTATCTGCAATCTGTATTGGGAGAAACTAGTGTAGGTGAATGGTTGTCATTCATACCATGTTGCTTAATATTTACAGGGATTAGTATGGTATACTATTTTTGGTGGGTAAACCACTGGGAAGGAAACAGAATATCGGAATAGAATCGAGGGAAACTATGGCAAAAATACTGGCAGTTGATGATGAACCGGCAATTTTGGAAATGATAGAAAGCATTTTGAATAAGGATGGACATCTGGTTACCAAAGTAAGTAATCCACTAAAAATTAATATGGAAGAATTACATCGTTATGACCTGATTTTACTGGATATTATGATGCCTGGAATTGATGGCTTCGAATTATGCAAAAGAATTAGGATACTTGTGGATTGTCCGATTTTGTTTCTTACGGCAAAAACGGAGGAAAACAGTCTGGTAAACGGACTTTCTTTAGGAGCAGATGATTATATTTCAAAGCCATTTGGAGTGATGGAACTTCGGGCAAGGATCAATGCACATCTTAGAAGAGAGCACAGGGAACATTCTGTCCGGATGGTTTTGGGGAGAGTCTGCATTCAGATGTCTCAAAAGAAACTGTTGATGGATGATAAAGAACTTCCGTTTACGAAAGCAGAGTACGAAATCTGTGAATTTCTGGCTAAAAATAGAGGACAGGTTTTCTCGAAGGAACAGATATTGGAAGCGGTCTTTGGCTTTGACAATGAGAGTAATGACAGTACTATAATCACGCATATCAAAAATATAAGAGCAAAATTTGCGGATTATGATTATATGCCGATAAAAACAGTCTGGGGGATTGGATATAAATGGGAAGAGTAAAGAGAAGCAATGCACTCAGCAGGATTTTTATGAGATATGTACTGGTCATGCTTGGATCATTAGTTAATTTGGTGATTGTTGCTTATCTGCTGCTGTACCTTTTGATTAGTGTGGGCTGTATTTATCCGGCAAATTATGCAGAGCAAAAGATTAATGAAGCATATGATACGATTCTACGTGCAGATAAAGTGACTGCTGAGATGATTCCCGCACTTTGTGATTATGTAATCTTTTCAGAGAATGGAGAGAAAATAGGTGGAGATCTGTCAGAACAATACGAACAGATAGCATGGAATGTTGCAAAGTACGGAAACGCATCCGGGAAATATTTTTATAAAGTAATTGTAAGGGAAAATGAATATGTTGTATTGCAATATCGCCTGACACCTCAATATCATTCAACTTTTTTGAGGGAGCATTTTATAGGACCACAGAATATGATGAGTATTATGTCTGTGATTGGAGCGGTAGCGATTATCATCATTCCGTCCATACGTTTTGGAAAAAGAATCAAAAAGCAGATGCAGCCTGTATTAGACGCAATCGGACAAATAAAGGATCAAAATCTGGAATATGAGACATCCTGTTCCGGTATCAAAGAGTTTGATGACTGTTTATCGGCAATCGATGATATGCGAGATGCATTGCGAGAATCTTTAGAAAAGCAGTGGAAAACAGAGCAGGAAAAGAAACAGCAGATGTCTGCTTTGGCGCATGATATTAAAACACCTCTTACGATTGTACGGGGAAATGCAGAACTACTTTCAGAGACTGAACTGACCACAGAACAGAAGAAAAATATCACTTATGTTTTGAACGGCACAACACAGATACAAAGTTATGTAAAACAGTTGATAGATGTCACAAAATCATGGAATTGCAGTGATGTTACCTATACAACGGTGAGGTTAGAAGATTTTTTCGCAGATATAAAGGAACAGGCACTCGGATTGGTAGAAATCTATCACCAGAAGATAGATTGGAAGGCGGGACAAAGTGATAAAAAGGTAACGATTGCTTATGATCCAATGTTCCGAGCCGTAATGAATGTGATTCAGAATGCAGTGGAGCATACAAAAGAAAATGGAATCATTTATATTGACGCAAAGGAGCAGGATGGCCGGCTGACATTCATTGTGGAGGATAGCGGATCAGGATTTACAAAAGAAGCATTATTGCATGGCACAGAGCAGTTTTTTATGGATGACACAAGTAGAAATGGCGAAGCCCATTATGGGATGGGCCTATTTTTTGCAAAAACTGTGGCTGAAAAATATGGTGGAGGTATTAAACTTTCAAATTCTGAAAATACAGGTGGGGCGAGGGTAGAAATATTTTTCCTGAGTAGTCAAGAAACAAGCTAAATAGACCGCAATTAAGCTATGTAAAAGAAATTTTACATGCTTTTATCTAATATGTAAGCGAAGGAAAGGTATGATACACAGAGAGAAAAACTGGCAGGCAGATATAAAGCAAAAACAGTCATGTATGAAGCATTGATATTTCTGTTGATATGGTATTCCGTATCAACTACTCTTTTTCAGATGATACGGTCAAAAATATTTATTTCTGATTGCGTGGTATTCTTTGATACAATCGCAACTTTTATACAGACCATTGCTAGCTGGATTGTACTGACAGGAAAGAATGTGGCACAGATTAGTGATGGAATATCCAATCCAGTCGTTGCCGGAATTGGATATTGGCTGATAAGAATATTGGTTTGTGGTGGCTGTCTGATGGGTGCAGGAATACTTTTAGCATTAATCGGGATAAAGATTGCAGGGTTATATAAGAAGTGCTGCTGGGATATGTTGGAATCAGGTGGTATGTAAAAGGCTATCGGGAAAACAGAGGTTGTGTTTAAAATGAAAAACTTGTCTGAGACGCAGCGAAGTAAATAAAATGAGTAGTATAGGAAGTCAGTAGTGTGTGAATAAACTGCTGACTTCTTTTTTGATAGATACAGTCACGCCCAGAGGCATGTCGTATAGTAAAGTAATAATATCAATAGGACGATATAGAAAATGCGGTGAAGCATGGTATTTCAATGAGTTTGAGATACAGTGCTTTCGCGTATTAACAGGAAGCAAATAACGCGTTATATGTGATATTCTATTTCACAACAAAAAAAGGTCTGTTCACAACATGGTGGCTAGCTATTTAAAGAACTTTTCCGATATAATAAATATAATTGTATGTAAGTAAGGAAGTGACAAGATGCAAATAGCAATCTGCGATGATGAAAAATCTATAGGATTGATATTAGAAGAAAAAATAAAGAAATTATTACCGGATGTAGTAATAGAAAAATATTTATCTGGTGATGAATTGATTGCAAGTGGTTGTGAGCCGGATATTCTATTTTTAGATATTCAGATGCCAGGAATGGATGGAATGGAAACGGCAAGGATTCTGCGTCAGAAAAATGAAAAAATGGTATTGATATTTGTAACTGCTGTGGAGGAGTATGTTTTTCAGGCATTTGATGTTGCAGCATTTCATTATCTGGTGAAACCGTTTTCAGATGAAAAATTTGAGGAAGTTGTGAAACGTGCAGTCAGAAGCATTAAAGAATATTCTGAAAATCAATTGGATGAAAAATACATGATGGTGCAGTCCGGAGGAAGCCATATGAAAGTGTTTTTGAAGGATATTGTGTATGCTGAGGTATATAATCGAAAAGTCATTATCCATACACGGGATACGAATATTGAATATTATGGAAAATTGCAGGAACTGAGTGAAATTGCGGGAGCAGATTTTTTTCGTACACACAGAGCCTACCTCGTACATTTCAAATATGTTCAGAAATATGATGCAAATTGTGTGACGATGGAAAATGGAACTGCATTGATTGCAAAACAGAATTATTCTGAGTTTGTAAAACAATATTTGAAATATAATCAGAGGAAAGGAAAAGAAATCGGATGAGTTTGGTAGAAAAATACTGGATGGTTACATCGAAAATTTCTGTTATTGCACTCCTTATGATTACAGGAATCTATTTTGGAAAATTTGTTTGTCCCTATATAAAAAAGAAAAAAGGGGCTGTGGCAGTCAGTATTGTTTATATTACGATTATGCTTGTTTTATATATGATTCCGCCACAGATTGATAATTTTTCCGCATATCTGATTGGAGTTATAGCAGCGTTTCTTGCAATGTATGTAGAGGACAGAAGAAATATATATCAGAAAATATTTCTTGCAATTACGTTCTTTTCTATCCGATGGTTAACGGTTGCAATGGCAGCCAGACTTGATGATCTTGTTACAAAAGCACTTGTATTTCGGAATATGAGTGCAGAAAAAGTGTGGTTGCAATACGGACTATATGTTGGAACCAGAGTTTTGGATATTGTACTTTGTATTGCTTTTATTGCGGTTGCAATAGGACTGATCAATAAAGCGTATATATACAAAAAAGATGAAATGAGCGTCAAAGAGATGGTAATGCTTATTATACCTTCACTTGTAGGCGTCACTGGGTATGGCATTTTACAATATTATCTCATGATATACGAAAGAGATACTGGAAAGAACTTGATTGATACATATGGATTTTATGGAGCTTTAAGCTTTTTACACTATCTGATTTCCATAGTTGCTATTCTTGTTGTGATTGTAATGTTTCAAAACTGGAAAGAGATGCAGGAAGAACAGCGGGGACAAGAGCTGGTATTAAATCAGATCAGTGACATGAAAAAGCATATCGAGGAAGTCGAAAAGTTGTATCGGGATATCCGCTCCATGCGCCATGATATGGGAAATCATATACAGACACTGGAACATCTGGTGGCACATAATAATATGGATGATGCTACAGAATACTTGGAACATCTGAAAAATGAATGGGACAAGGTATCTCCGGAGATAAAGACAGGAAGTCCGGTAATTGATGTCATTTTGATGGAAAAGCTGAGACAAGCAAAAGAAAGGCAGATTCGGTTTCTGTCGGATTTTCATTATCCGCAGAATACGAAGTTAAATGCATTTGATTTGAGTGTGATCATGAATAATGCCTTGAATAACTGCATGGAAAATGTAAGTGGAGATGATCCGTATATCAGCATTTCTTCTTTTCGGAAAAACAGTATCTTTATGATAACCATAAAAAACAGTTTTGGGGGTCAGCTTAATTTTGGTGATAGCGATTTGCCAGAAACAACCAAATCTGGGAGGGAACATGGAATGGGTTTGAATAACATTCGCCGGGTTGCCAGAATGTATATGGGAGATATATCTTTGGAGCAGGGAAATGAGGAAGTAATCCTTAGCATTATGATGCAGGTAGAATAAAGAAATAAATTGGCACTATGTATTTTGTAAATTACAGAAATTACAGAAATATGTAGTGCTTTTTTTGCGCAGGTAGCGATGAAAATATGTTGCTTGCAACAATATTTGAGGAGCACTGCGACAGTCTGAAAAGCATTTTCAGACTGCTTCACAACGAAAAAAGGGCGGTTCACAACATCACAGTTTATTGTGAAGAAAGATATGCCGAAAGAAAAAATAAAGAGAAATCATGTTATACAGATTTTCAGGAAACGGATTTCAGAGTATTAGCTCAAGGAGGACAACGAAATGATGAAAATTAATGGATTTAACGGAACGAATACGCAGACAGGAGCAATGGGAATGGCACAGGCGAATGATTCTGTGAGTAAAAATATTCAGAATCAGATTGCAAATGCACAGCAGAAATTGCAGGACTTATCATCAAATGAAGAACTGTCATTAGAGGATAAGATGAAGAAACGTCAGGAGATACAACAGGAAATTACAAATCTCAATCAACAGTTAAGACAGCACCAGATTGAACAGAGAAAGGAACAGCAGAGTAAAAAATCATCTATGGATGATATGGTGGCTGGTACAAAAAATACATCTGCAAAGAAAGAAACAGGCTTGTCACAGGCAGGTATGCGGGCAATGATTTCCGCAGATTCATCTATGAAGCAAGCAAAAGTGCAGGGTAGTATGGCAACACAGATGGAAGGAAGAGCCGGTGTGCTTGAGTCTGAAATCAAGCAGGATGCTGGAAAAGGCAATACCGAAAAGAAAGAAGAAGAACTGGCAGATTTGCAGGCAAAAGTGCAGTCTGCAACAGTATCACAGATGTCTTCACTTTCAGATGCAAATAAATCTATGGAAGAAGCAGCAAAGGCAGACAACCGTACAGATGCAGCAGAAACAAAGAAGGATCAAACGCAGAAAGCAGAGAATACACAGGAAAATGCAGATACGGCAACAGATGCATCAGAGAATGCAGATGTTAAAACAGAAACAGCAGAAACAATAAAAAATCCAGCATCAGAAAGTGGACAGTCGGTAGTATATACACCGATCGATATACGTTTATAGTTCGGAAAGGAGGCTGGTGTTATGTCAGAAATCAAAAGTTTTAGTGATTATACAAGTAAATATAACAGCAATGTAGATTTTTCAGCGTTGTTTAGTGGAACGTCAGATAGTTCATCAGTAGGCAATACAAATATGCTTTCTGATTATGCTGCAATCAAAAATGGAAGCTATGGAAAACTTATGAAAGCATATTATGCAAAACAGGATGCTGAAAAATTATCGGGAAAAGGTGATACTTCACAAAAACTTACCTTGATGAAAACAAGTGCGGATTCTCTGAAAAAATCAGCAGATGCTTTGAATGACTCTTCTCTTTGGAAAAAAAAGAAAATAAAAAAGAAAGATGAAAAAACGGGGGAAGAGATTGCGGTAGAGGATTATGACTGGGATAAAATCACCAAGGCAGTAAAATCTTTTGTTGAAGATTATAATGATGTAGTTAAGGAAGCAGGAGAATCGAATACAAAGGATGTATTGCGAAATGCTTCATGGATGACTGGAATGACAGACAAAAACGGTAATATGCTTGCCAAAATAGGTATTACCATAGGAAAAGGAAACAAGTTGGAATTAGATGAGGATGCTTTAAAGCAGGCAGATATCAGTTCGCTGAAAACGGTCTTTACAGGATATAATTCTTTTGTAAGCAAAATATCGCAGAAAGCAACTGGTATATCGAATGCTGCAAACCGGGCGAGTGCAACCTATACAAATAATGGTACGTACTCTAAGACGGATTCTTCTTTGACATCGAGCAAGATAGATAAAGAAGTATAGAAAGTGTGGACTAACTTAGGGAGGTTGCTATGAAAGTTCAAGGAAATAGGTATATTAATAATCCTGAGATGATAAAAAATAAGGTCGAGAAGAAAACAACTGTTCCTCAGAATATTATTTCGGAGGATGATGTGAAAATCAGTGATTCAGCAAGAAAGTTAGTTGAGACTGCTCGTAATAAGGTATCGGATTTTCATACAATGCATTTTTCATCTATTAATGGAGAAATAAGAGAGATACCTGCAGAATATAAATGTGAAAATTTATTCAAATTAGATTTGAAAGCAACTTCCATTTCTGGAGAACAAAGTGCGTTTGAAGGCTGTTCGGAAAATCAGTCAGAGGTTTTTGAAAAATGGCTGGACGAAAATGCTTCTGAATATTTGACAGAAGATGAAATGAAAGATTTAAAAGAGAAGATTAATGCAATGACAGCAGATGTAGATTTTTTGAATGCTCAGGAGGGATATAGAGGAACTTCCTATGAATCTGTATTTTTGTTAAGTGCAAGTGAAGCGGGGCTAAGAAAAGTAAATGAAATGTATGTTCCAGAGCAATTACAAGCAGGTTTTTCAGACATGATTGACGAATATGTTCATTTTAATGATTCGGCACGTAATTCTATCATGGAGAAAATGACACCAGATTACATGGTTGTTGGAATTGGAAGCAAAACAGAATCTTATAAGTACAAGTCAGAAATAATCTCAGATGAGACAGCTTTTTATACAAATGAGAAGAAAGAGATAAGTGGTATCTGCGATCAGTTTTTAAATGGTAAAACAGATCAAAAATTATTTTGTAATGAGATGAAAGACCGTTTAAATGATTACTATGGAAGCAGGTATGAATTAAGGAATCAGCCAGAAGCTGTTGAAAGCAGAGTAAATAATATGCTGGGCAAATTACAACATATGTTTGGCATTTAATGTTGAAAAAGGGTTTGGAGAATAATTATGAAGACAGTAACAGATGTAAACACAGTAAACCAGCTATTGACATATTCAAAGCAGGCAGAGGCAGGAATACACCAAAAAGCAATACAGATGTTGCTTGGAGCAGGAAATCATAAAAAACAGGACAGCTTAAGTATTTCTGATGCTGCACGAGGCTTTTCAAAGCAATCAATAGCTGCACTGATAGATAAAAATGCGAATATTTCTAACAGTGAATTGGCTTATTATTTTGCAAACTATAATAATTCAAGTGCTATTTTGGATGCAATCAATTTTGGGGAGAATGTTTCCTGTGGATATAATTCTGATTTTAAGGAGTACGGGGTTATTTCCTTTGACCTTAATGGGAGCAGACAGGTAGTACCTAATTATGCAGTACCGAAAATGAATACAAGCACCATGTCAGGCATTTGTGCTGCAAATAATTCTTTGGTATTAAGTAATAAAAGTTATTATTCATGGACAACATCAAGTGGCGGTAAATATACATGGACGGTCAACAATGGAAGGATAGGCTGGGCAGCCTCGGAATCGTTGCTTGCAGAGAATACAAATCAAAAAGGAACAAATTATAAGTGGGAAATGTGTAAGGCAGGCAATATCCTGTCTGATCTGGCACAGGGAAAGAGTGTGTGTGGGTATCTCTACAGCAATGAGGAGGTATTGTCCGTCTGTGAGAAAGTCGGGATTTCTCCGGGATTCTTTTATATAGATGCGGGAGCAGGAAAACACACTTATTTATTGCAGGAATCAGGAAAGACCATAAATGTTGACGCAAAGATAAAACAGTTAAATGATATAAACTGGATAGAAATCGGATATAAAGAAGGAGATACGTTTTCCGTTTATGGTAAAGAGTATGCTATTGACAGCAGTGGGCATATCAATGTTTCGGCGGAAGATGAATTTACATCAACGGAAATTAAATATCCAAGTCGTTCAATATAATAGAAATTATTTTAAGTTTCAATAACAGGGAGGTAGGATTATGGCAATTACAGGTATCAATAACAGCAGTTGCACATCGTATTATGCTTCAAATTACAAGAATACTGTTAAAAAAACAGATAGTGAAAAGGATAGTACGAATACAAAAGACGGCAACGTGACAACAAGTACAGTTGAATTAAAAACATCACGTCCCGGTGTGACAAAAACAGAGCAGATTAAGACGGGGTATAGCAATGTAAATGATTATTCAAAATACTTGCAAGGAAAATACCATTATATGAATACGGGAACGACTTCAATGCAAGGGGTTCCGATAACAGTATCCGTTTCCAGTGCATTTTTACAGAAGTGTATGAATGATCCGGAAAAAGCAAAGTATCTGGAGGAAAACTTAGCAGCCATTCCAGATTGTGCAAAAAGTGCGGTTAATGGATGTTTGGGCACTTTGACAAATCTGAGTTATAAGGTTGATGAAAACGGAAATATTTCGGTGGCAATATCTGGTACAAATGATCCAGATGGGAAAATAGCGAAAGAGAATGCTGAACGAAAAGCAAAAGAGAACAGAGAAACAGAAGAAAAGGTAAAAGAGAAAAGAGCTGCTAAAAAAGCAGAGGAAGAAAAAGCTGCAAAGAAACGTGCAGAAAAATCGGCAGAAAGAAAGGAAACGGGTGATTATACCTTATCCGTAACTGGTACTGATGTAAAAAGTATGACACAAAGCCTTGTAGCAGGATCTGTGAGTATTTCTGTACCTGATAGATCAAGTTTTGATATTAAGGCATAAGAGGGTTCGGTAAAAGGAAAATATCAAATCAATGCATTAGTTGGAAGTGCTTGTTTCCTATTATGGCATATCCAAGCTAACGATAGCAAAAATGGCTGGTGTTGAGGAAAATGATATTGACAGGCTTTCAGTCAATCCACCAGAAAAAGTTTAAATCGAAGTAAAGTATAAAATTGATGTGACGGTTACGCAGGGAGTATCCCAAAAAATATTAAAAAAGGTAATCTTAGTGCTGTTGAAAATAAGCCGGATGATCAAGAGTAAATGTACGTTCAGATTTGCTGTTAACCATCAATTATCATAGAGGATCTGAATTTACAGAAAAAATTTCACACCGTCGAAAAATCACCATAGTTCTAATGAATCTTCTGCATCTACCCACATCTGCATATTCCCATCCAAATATAATCGTACATATTCAATTGGTTCATCAATAGCAAGTACGTTTAATGCACAGTCTGATCCGGGTGTAGTTTTTAAATTCTTTTCAGTTTCACAGCAATCAATGCGGAGCATATAGCCAGCAGAGGTGTAAACATCAATACTATTGCACTGTGGATTGTATTCTGCAAATATTGTTCTCATCGTATCTTATCTCCTTATCGTTCAATCAATTATTTGCTACAAAAATCAGAAGCATTTCAATCAGTTCACCATGTCACTTTTATTTTGTGTTATACTGTTTTATATAATTTTTTTGGTCTCCGCTGCCGCTTCGGTCGGCACAGAGCAGAGGTCCACCGGACCTCTTGTGCACTTGTATTTGCCCTTATCAGAGTTCGTAAACACTGGTGGGACGATATAACACAAGGGAAACAATAAGGGAAAGCTCACCTGCGACAAATCCAGTGTTTTCAATGGTTTGCGGAGAATTTAATAACAAAATATAACAGTTATTAAATTTCTTAAAACAGGTGAAATCTCAATCGGGATTTATCAGAAAATGAGGAATAGTTGAAATGGAGGTGCTATAATAACATGAAGATTGAAGGGAACCAGAAAGAACTGGATGCAATGGTAGAATTTCATAAGGGAAACCGTGTCGAGGGACTGAGACTGCAAGAAGAATTTGCAGCGGAATTTCGTAAGGAGTATAAAGACAAAGATCACTGTCCTTGCCTGAAAGCCTGTCGTTATCACGGAAACTGAAAGGAATGTGTAGCAATCCACAGAGCGCATCAGGAACATGTTCCTAATTGTATGCGACCATTGATTAATAAAAAATTGAAATTGATGTCAGAATTAACAGAGCATACCTTGGCAAATGAAATAGAAGCTCCACATGAGATTTTAAGAAAATAGGCAAGTCAAATTCAAGTTTACCAAAATGATGACAGACAGGAAACTTGATATTTTTACAAAAAAAGACATCAATATATCTCCCATAATTTCCATAAACTTATGGAATTATAATTTTATGATGCTTATAAGACAGTTCCGATTTTCTTTCGGATTTCTCCTATTAGTTAGACGATAATTATTTTTACACAAACCAGCTTATTCGTGGTAGAATAAAACCACAGATAAGCTGGTTGTTTGTTTTGAAAGGAGAATCTTATGAAAACAAAACAACCGGAACTAAACAAAATCACTGCACTCTACGAGAGATTATCCCGTGATGATGAGCAAAGCGGTGACAGCAACAGTATCGTAAACCAGAAGAAAATGCTGGAGAAATATGCAACCGAACAGGGATTTACCAATCTGCGTCATTATACAGATGATGGCCGGTCGGGAACCAATTTTGACAGACCTGACTGGAAGCGTATGCTTGCAGACATTGAAGATGGCATTGTAGGATCAGATATGTTTATATTATAATTTACATTTTGTTTCAAAGCAGATTTGAGGAGATAGTCAATGATAGAAGTTTTGAGAAAATAAGACAGTAAGGGTAGGTAAAAAAGATTAATTGGAATATTGCAGGGCTGCAGAGTGTTATATACTCTGCAGCCCTGCTAGTCATTTATAGTCTTAATTTTACCACCACTTCTCACGGTAAGAGTACTCTCCACGGTAATTAGAAGCGTTATAATCAGGATATTTGTAAGGTGCATATACATCATCTTTAGGTGAATCATCCTGTGTATATATGTACATTGAATCATAATCCCATGTAACAATTTCATCACGGGCATCGCCGTAGAGATTTACAGCTTCTGCACACATGGTAGGATGCCCGTCATTAGGGAATTTGACAACCTGAATACCTCTGCCATCAATCATTCCACCGCGTTCTACATCAGCATTAAGAAGTATGAAGTCCTGACCATCACCAGTCCAGTTGACAGGAGTTAGGAGATTACCATTAAGTTCGTTTTCCATTTCCCATAACTGGTTACCTTCGCTGTCATAGAAATATATAATTCCCTGATGTCCCCAGAAATTAACAACAACCATTTCATAGCCTGGACGGTCAGGAAGGTAATTAGCGAGACTGACACGCTGGGCATGACCTATACCATCCTTTTTGAGAAGCTTTCCGTTAAAATCAGATATCAGGAAGCCTTCCTTTCCAGCAACGCAGGCAAAGAATTTGGTGCCCTTGTGTGGACCTGATTCGAATCTTCCGGGAACAATTTCATCAATGTGGTCTTCATTAACAGGCATAGTCCACATCTTGTTACCATGGCAGTCAAGCATGTTATAACCTACAAGAAGTTCATCATGTCCATCCCCGTTAATATCAATTGCAAAAGGAAAATGTCCGGTATTCTTATCACTTTGGAAATGCCACATAACTTCAAGGTTATCGTTAAGTGCATAAACCCTGCAATAACGATCCTTAATAAGAATATCACGAGGTTTGTCAAGACCACGGAAATTACATATACGCATACCGTCAGGGTTAATTCTGTCAAACGCATAGATTTTATCAGGAACACCGATAATAGTTCCGTCCTCTTCTGATGTAGAGAAAGGTGTTTTGGCGCGTTTCCTGACTTCACCTGTTCTGCCATCAAGAATAAGAATTTCAAAATTCTTGGCGGTAATAACTTCGTCAAAACCATCACCATCAATATCATATATCTGCATAGGCATGTCAGCTGATATAGTGCCAATATCGTGATTATTGGTTGGTTCACCATGTTGCCATAAAATATTGCCGTCAAGGTCAAATGCGGTGAGACAACTGATTGTTCCATAAGCATCACGGTTTACTCTTTTCTGGCACTGTGCCATAACCATCTGGTATTCACCGTTGCCAAGAAGATGACCAAAACGAAGCTGCCTTCCTGTGCCACAGCCCTTAAGGTTAATCTTCTTGAAAAGCTTCATCTTAGGATAACGGGACTGTGCATTTTCACATTCAGCTTTATAAGCATTTCTTGCAGCATCAATAGAAGCAGCAGTACTTTCAGAAGTAGTAACGTGTACAGAACCAAACTGTGCAGGTATAGTTGCTGTAATGGCGACTTTGCCACCCTGTACGGCATATTCAGTGTCAATGTCAAAATAGACATTATCGTCAACGCTGCATATAACATGGCTGCCTTTAATTTCTGCTTTAAGTATATAAGTATCGTCACAGTTGTAGTTAAAAGCTACAGAATCAAGAATAGTAACCTCTTCTTTATGACGGTATTCAACTCTCAGTTCATGTTCTTCAAAAACAAGTACAAGAAGATTAGCAGAGTTCTGACAACAAAAACCAATGCCGGCATTACCCCATTTGGTAGTAAACATACGGACGCTAGCAGTTATAGTATAATCCCGCCAGAATCTGTCGCCGCTTGTAAGCATAGGAAAAGTCCGGTGAGGTTTGTTATTATGGATACGCATCTGCTCCATAAAATGTTTTCCATTATATTCAGAAATAATCCATGAAGCTCCCTGACCGTTATAAGTGTGGTTGCATACAGGGTCATACCAGTTACCATAATATCCGGGATAATGGATAAAATGATACTCACCCATTGCTGAATGATTCTTATCATAAGGAAATTCTCCAATAGGAAAATTAGAGAAATCTTCATTAAGTAAAATAAAATCTGCCATAATAACCTCCATTCTAAAAAATAATAAAATTAATAAGCCCTTCTGTAGATTTCGTGGGCCGTGACCATGATTTTTATAAGCTGCTTTCTGAGCCTAAAGCCTGTGAAAACTTTAATTTCTTTGACTTGATAAAATGGTACATTGCCGTCTCTTTGGTATATAAATAATATTTTATTAAGAAAAATTATATAATAATTATAGAACCTTTATAGAGAAAATGTTACTGATTTTTTTCATGTTTTTTTGTTTTTTGAGGATTTTTTGCTGTTTTTGTATCTATAAAAATATAATGTGAATATTAATAAAGGAATCTTAAAAAACAGAAATAATTTAATAAATATAAGGAGCTTTCTGTATACATGAAAGAGAACGGCATACGATGCCATTAGACCCGTAAGGTTCATCATTATAGCTGCTCATAGGGAAATATTTTTGTAAAGTGTACATGTTTAGCAGTTGTTTGGCAGAGTGTGGACAATAGATGTGTCTGAATTGCCTTAAAATAACTTATATTTCTGACAATGTTTTATAAATTACCATATATATTGTACAAATCGCCGGCTTAGTGATATACTAAAAACAAGATTATGTTTTCGATATTTTACGGGAATGTTAGGTCTTAAATATTTAAGAAGGAGATTACAACATGAAGAAGTATGATGAAGCTTTTTTCAGGGCTAAGACCAATAAGAGAGCCAAAATTGCATGGCTGGTTCTTGTTATTGTAGCATGTGCATATTATGCAATTAAGGTATATACAGGTAAGATTGCATTTGGATATGCCACAATTGTTGCAGTTACAGGCTGGGTAAGCTACATAGCAGGTGTTATTATTTTAAAATTAAAGGGAAATGATTATGCAGGATACAAATGGATAGTAGGTCTTTTGTATATGCTTTTTTTCAGTTTGATAGCATGGACAGCACTGGATCAGGTATCATTTGTATTTATCCTGCCATTGATATCAATATTGATACTTTATAAAGATCCTAAGTTTATAAAGGTTATGATGTGGGCAACTATGTTTGTATTAATAACAAGTAATATATACAAGGGTGCTGCAAAAGGAATGATAGAATTTGTATCAAGTGCTGAGTGTGCATTACAGTTTGCAATAGTATTATGCTGTTATGCATGCACTAACATGGCGATAAAGCATCTTGTTGAATCTGATGGTGCACTTACGGATTCTATTGAAAATGAGCTGCAAAGTGTTGTACAGACAGTAGAACAGGTTAAGGGAGCGAGTAAGCAGATCGTTGATGGTGTTACAGTTGTAAGAGAATTAGCTGATGAGAATAAGGCTGGTGCTAACAACGTAATGAAGGATATGGAAACACTTGCTGACAATAACCATGTATTAAATGATAAGACTGAATCTTCAATGGAGATGACTAAGGTTATTGATGAGCAGGTAGGTAATGTCGCAGAGCTTATGGATAACGTAGTACAGCTTATATCAGCTTCGGTTGAACATGCTGATATTAGTGCTAATGAGCTTACAGAAGTAGTAGATATAACTAATAAAATGTCAGAGCTTTCTGGTAATGTTGAAAATATCCTTGAAGATTTTAAAAAGGAATTTGAAAATGTTAAAGAAGAGACGAGTACTATTGAAGGAATTACATCACAGACTAATCTTCTTGCATTAAATGCTTCAATAGAGGCTGCAAGGGCAGGGGAAGCAGGAAAAGGATTTGCAGTTGTTGCTGACCAGATTCGTAATCTGAGCAGCGGAACACAGACATCATCAGATAGTATTATGCAGGCATTATCAAGACTTGAGCAGACTTCACAGAGTATGCTTGATGCAATAGCACAGACAGTAGAGCTTATTCAGGTCAACATTGAAAAAGTATCAAATGTTAATAAGAGTGTAACAAAGATTACTAACGATGCTACAACTCTTGGTGAGAATATTAAGGTCGTAGACAGTGCTGTTAAAGAGGTAGAAGCCTCTAACAGGACTCTTGCTGAAAATATGAATCAGGTTGGTGATGTCATGGAGGTTATGACACAGAGTATAAGTGGAGCAGAAGGTACTACTAAGACGATGCTTAGTAAATATGCTGCAAGTGCTAAGAGCGCAACTGATATTGAAAGTGTTGTAGGAAAGCTTATGAGCGAGCTTGGTATAGGTGGTTTCATGGGTGTTCAGGATATTGAGTCAGGTATGAAGATATCTGTTACACTTGATAATAAAGAAGAGTATCTTGGAGATGTTGTAGATTGCAAAGATAAGGATATATTTATAACATTAAAAAATGCCTCCGCACTTGTTGGCAGACATGACAGACATATTACATGCCGTCTTAATATAGTTGTTGATAATGCATTATATTGTTGGAACAATATCCTTATACAGAATGTAAGGAATACAGAAAAAGGACAGTACAGACTTCATGTTGATTCTAATCCGGAGGTTTATAACAGAAGAAAGTATCCACGTATGCCAATCAGCAATGGATGTACAATTAAAATAGACGGACAGGATAAGCAATATAGTGGACATATGGTTAATATAAGTGCTAATGGATTTGCATTTTCTGTAAGAGATAATATATTTGCCGGTTCTAAAGGAAAGAATATAACTCTTAAACTTGATAATTTCGATATTATTCCAGACAGTATACTTACAGGATGTGTAATAAGAAGTTCAAACAATGAAGGAGAATATATAGTTGGCTGTAGAATGCCTGAGGACAGCAGAGAAATTAAAGAATATGTAAGTAAGAATTATTGTCAGTAGAATTTTTTAAAATACATATTGTACAAAAATACCAGATTGCAGGGCAGACATATAAAAATCCATCTGAATGTTTTTAATTTTCAGATGGATTTTTTATACATTTGTACAGCCAAATTGTACAGCCAAATTCTGTGTACTCATTGACATAAATAATTGTATGGGATATAATATTTTGACTGGTTTTAATAGTCAGGTTATGACATGTGTCATATTTCAGATTATAAATAATATTTTAAAAGAGAAAGGTGATATATAATGGCAGAGAAGCAGTTTCTTACAAAAAAAGGTTATGAGGAGAGAATGGCATTACTTGAAAATCTCAAGGTTGTCAGAAGAAAAGAAGTAGCACAGAAGCTTAAAGAAGCAAGAGAACAAGGGGATTTGTCAGAAAATGCTGAATATGATGCAGCCAAAGATGAGCAAAGAGATATTGAAGCACAGATTACAGAACTTGAAGCAATATTAAGCAATGCGGAGATTATTCAGGATAATGATAAGAGTTCAGATAAGGTTAAGATGGAAAGCTGTGTTAAGCTTCACGACCTTGAATATGATGAAGATATAGAGTATACAATAGTAGGTTCATCAGAGGCAGACAGCCTTAATAATAAAATATCTAATGAATCACCACTTGGTGCGGCACTTATTGGAAGAAAAGTCGGAGAAATCGTAGCGGTTGAAGCACCTGTAGGTGAAATCCAGTATAAGATTGTTGAAATTGTAAATGACTAATTTATATACAAAATTAAAATTTAACTGGCCGGGCTGGTTAGGGAAGGAGAAAGCTATTTTATAAAAATAGCAGTATTGGATTTGGCAGAAAAGAATAAAACACAGGGAACTGATGTTAATGAACAGATAAAGGTAAGAATGGATAAGTTAAAGGCTTTACAGGAAGCAGGCAAGGATCCATTTCAGATAACTAAGTATGAGGTTACTCATCATACAGATGAGATCAGAAGCATTTATGAAGCACATGAAAAAGAACTTCTTGGTGACAGACCGCAGGTTAATACTGATGGAATGGATGAACAACAGGCAAGAGAGGCTGTTAATGCTGATTATAATGAGAGAAGAGCCATTATGGATGTGTCTCCGATTAATGTAAGCTTTGCAGGACGTATGATGTTTAAGAGAGTAATGGGTAAGGCATCATTTTGTAACATTGCTGATCTTAAGGGCAGAATACAGGCATATATATCAAGAGATTCTATTGGTGATGATGCTTATGCTGATTTTAAGAAATCTGATATAGGTGATATTTTTGGAATAAAAGGATTTATTTTCAGAACTAAGACTGGTGAAATCTCAGTTCATGCAGAGGAAGTTACACTTCTTTCTAAGAGTTTACAGGTGCTTCCTGAGAAATTCCATGGAATTACAGATACAGAGATGAGATATCGTCAGAGATATGTTGATTTAATTATGAATCCAGAAGTTAAGGATACATTTGTAAAGAGATCACAGATTATCAAAGAAATCAGAAAGTTCCTTGATGGAAGGGACTTTATGGAAGTAGAGACTCCTACACTCGTATCTAATGCAGGTGGTGCAGCAGCAAGACCTTTTGAGACACATTACAATGCACTTGATGAAGATGTCAAGCTTCGTATTTCATTAGAGCTTTACCTTAAGAGACTTATCGTTGGTGGACTTGAAAGAGTATATGAGATTGGACGGGTATATCGTAATGAAGGTGTAGATACAAGACATAATCCTGAATTTACACTTATGGAATTATATCAGGCATATACAGATTATGAGGGTATGATGGAGCTTACAGAAAGCATGTTCAGACATCTTGCCAAGACTGTATGTGGTACAACTAAGATTACTTATAATGGAACAGAAATAGATCTTGGTAAGCCATTTAGAAGACTTACAATGAACGATGCAATTAAGGAATATGCAGGCGTTGATTTTGATACTGTTAAGACAGATGAAGAGGCTAAGGCTCTTGCTAAGGAAAGAGGTATTGAATTTGAAGAACGTCATACTAAGGGCGATATCATCAACCTTTTCTTTGAAGAGTACTGTGAGGAGAAGTTAATCCAGCCTACATTTATTATGGATCATCCGCTTGCAATATCACCGCTTACTAAGAAGAAGCCATCCGATCCTGAAAAGGTTGAGCGTTTTGAGCTTTTCATTAATACATGGGAAATGTGTAATGCATATTCAGAACTTAATGACCCTGTCGACCAGAGAGAACGTTTTGCACAGCAGGATAAGAATGCAGAAAATGGTGATGAGGAAGCACAGCATACAGATGAAGATTTCCTTAATGCACTTGCAGTAGGTATGCCTCCAACAGGTGGTATTGGTTATGGTATTGACAGACTTGTGATGTTACTTACAGATTCACCGGCTATCAGGGATGTGTTACTGTTCCCGACAATGAAGTCATTAGGCTCTGATAAGCAGGAAAATAAGGCATCTAAGAGTACTACAACCGAGAATTGCGACCAGATTGCGACTGTTGAGGAAAAGATTGATTTCTCAAATGTAAAGATTGAGCCATTATTTGAGGAAGAAGTTGATTTCGATACATTCAGCAAGTCTGATTTCAGAGCTGTTAAGGTAAAAGAGTGTGTTGCAGTACCTAAGTCTAAGAAGCTGTTACAGTTTACACTTGATGATGGAACAGGCACAGACCGTACAATCCTTAGCGGAATCCATGCTTTCTATGAGCCAGAAGAACTTGTTGGAAAGACACTTATCGCTATCACAAACCTTCCACCAAGAAAGATGATGGGAATTGAATCTTGTGGTATGTTACTTTCAGCAGTTAATAACCTTAAGGATTCTGAGGATGAAGAGCTTCATCTGCTGATGGTTGATAACCATATTCCTGCTGGTGCAAAGCTGTACTAAAAACGAGATGTACCTTATTGGCGGAAATTTGTAAAATTACAAAAATACGCCAATTTTACGCCAAACGATGTAGAGTTTGATGTAAGAAAAGACTATAATGATTTTGAATCAGACGATATGACATATGAAACCCCATTGGATAGAGAAATCTGTCTGATGGGGTTTTGTATACCACAGCACGATACCTTGAAGTGTTTTTGAAGCCAGTAAATACGATGTTTTATGGGATAAGAAAGTGGATTACCGTATCATTGGCAAAAGAGTTCTGATATGACAAATTTATTATGAGGAGATTTGTTTTTATGGATAATAAAGAAAAAATGAAAATTATTCTGCCATTTATAATTTTGGCAATATGCGTACCGATAATAGTCGATTTTTTTATTTTCGGGAATTCTTTCCCTTCAAATATTAGTAATGAGAGTTGGGCAGGTTTTTTGGGGAGTTTTTTAGGTTCAATTATAGGCGGTGGATGTACGTGTTGGGCTGTAATTAAGCAGAAGCAATATGCTGATGAACAAAGAAGACTTGATGATGTTGCGGAGATTAGACCATATATTGTCGCAGTAAGTCCTAGTTATGTTAAATCAGGGCATATGTTGGAACTTCATTTTATAATTCAAAATATAGGCTTAAATTCAGCATGTGATATAGAAATATATGCAATAAACTCAGATTGGAAAGAATCTAAAAAAATAATAGAACAAGGGAAATATTGCTTAACTGTTAATTCAAAGGTTGAAGTAAGTCCTGAGTTCAATTTTAATGAAACGACTTATTATGAATTTCATTATATGGATTTGAAAAGTAATTTGTATTATCAAGAATTTAGATATGACTATAGTTCAAATTCTTTTATATCTTTGGAACCATGTAATATAGGGAAAATACATACTACAAATTAAGCTGTAAACGGAGGGGTGAAAAATACCTCTTTTTTATGATTTCATCATGTATAGACATAATTTGTGTCAAAACTTTTAAGTATTGGCACCGCTTCACCCATGACGATAAATCAAGGGCTGAGGTGGTGCCGAAAAGTGTACATTTAGAAACTGAATAATAAGGGCATAAAATCAGTGCCAAAAAGTAGAGGCTTTCCATTATGGGAGGTCTCATTTTTTATGTAAGCATTTTAAGACAAAGGAAAGGAGCAAATAATCATGAAGAGATATGGTTATCACAGAACAAGTACAAGAGAGCAGCATTTAGACAGAGGTATTAAAGAGATTACAGCTTATTGTGAGCAGAATGGTTTGGAGCTGGAAAAGATTTTCACAGACCAGCAGACAGGCAAGAATTTTAATCGTCCGAGGTATCAGGTATTGAAAGAGGATGTATTAAGAGCTGGTGACGAGCTAATTATTACTGAGGTTGATAGACTTGGTAGAAATAAGCAGGAGACACTAAAAGAGTTGCAGTATTACAGGGATAATGGTATTCGTGTAAAAATACTAGAGCTTCCTACTACGCTTATGGATTTATCAAAGCTGGATAATGCTATGGCTCGTATGCTGATGGAAACCATCAATAATATGCTGATAGAGCTATATGCAGCTATGGCACAGGCAGAGATTGAAAAGAAAGAGAAAAGACAGCGTGAAGGTATAGATTCTAAAAAGGCTAGTGGAGAATGGGATGATTACGGCAGACCAGCGGTGATGTCGCTTGATGAATTTTCAGAGCATTATCAGAATGTGGTGTCAGGAGAAATACGTCCATTTGAACTGATGAAACAGCTTGGTGTGAGTAAGAGTACATATTACAGATATGTCAAAAGAATAAAGGAATAGGCAGTTTATAAGACTTTTGCAATTCTTAGAAGCTGTTCTTTCTTTGAAAAGTCAAGCTTATCAACAGTGTTGAGCAGTTCTGTTTCAAAAGCAGTAGTAGGAGCTTTGTATTCATTGCCGAGAATATAAAATTGAATAGAAATTAAACACTGTTTAATTGAGTAATCTATATGAATCTGATATGCTGAGTATACAAAAGCTTTTGAATTTTTTAGGAGATGAAGTCATGAAGATGTGGTTGAACAGGGAAAAAGAGAGGTAGAGGCAAGCTTTATGCCTCAGATCAATCCGATATCTGTAAATCTTGCTGATTATGATGTGATTGCTATCGGAACTCCAACGTGGTGGTATACGATGGCACCTGCAGTGCTTACATTTTTGACAACAAATGATTTTACAGGAAAGACAGTGATTCCATTTATGAAAAATGGTGGATGGCCGTGGCATGTTATAAAAGATATAAAGGAAAATTGCAAAGGAGCTGCCTTTGCATATGAAATGCAGATTCAGGTTGATTCCAAAGGAAAAGATCATCTGGAAACTTTAGAAGAGGTGATTACAGAATGGATTGGGCAGATAAATACTGATATAAACAAATAACCATAAGGAGAGATAAAACAATGAGAAAAAATTTTGAAGCAAAGCCATTTTTATATCCACAGCCGGTTATGATTCTGGGGACCTATGATGAAAATGGAAAGGCAAATGCAATGAACGCTGCATGGGGCGGAATTGTAGGTGCAAATGAGATTATTGTAGATTTGTCTGCCTATTTTAGACATAAAAAAAATACACCAAGATGAAAAAAAGTGATTATCAATAGTGTGACTATCAAATGGTACATTGTCCCAAGTGGAATCCAATTTCCGTATAAGACCCCACTGATAAAAACGTTGAGAAGAAATATTGCCATTTCAATAAGAAACACAATTCTAAACGCCTTAAACATGACTCCACCACCAATTCCGATACCACCGCACCAGTGGATATCGCTTCGTACGCAAAAATTTTCCATAACATAAAATAATGGAGCATTTTGCTTTCCTTCTATAAAAACATTATTTGAAATGACATAGATTTTCAAACTTAAATTCTGCTCTTTACAAAAACTATCCATGGCCTGCAAAAATGCCAATATTCATGTATGATAACTTTCATAAAAACTTACCCTTTTACTGAGTGATAAATCCAGATTGCCGATATGTTCATTGTAACATAGGACAAGTTCAAGATGCAAACCAACGCTCATCATGATAAAAAAGACTGATAAGCAATGGCTTTTATAATTCAGCCATGCCTATCAGTCTGTATATCAGCTATTGGAACCACCGGATTCTTATATGTTTATTTCAGCTGGAACTGTGATATTAAATCGTTCAGTGTGGTAGCCTGTGCCGATAATTCCTCACTTGTGGCTGATGTTTCTTCGGCCGTTGCAGAATTGGACTGTACAACTTCCGATATCTGATTAATTCCCTGCTCTACCTGCTGCATCGACGATGACTGCTCTTTGGATATTTCACTCAATTCCTGAGAGGACTGGGCAATGGATTTAATACCACTGATAATTGATTCAATTGATTCGGATGCACGTTGTGCCGCTTTGTTACCAGCATCTACTTCTGCAAGAGAGCCTTCAATCAACTGGCGCGTATCTACAGCTGACTGTGTACTTTGCTCTGCCAGCTTACGAATCTGGTCTGCCACAACTGCAAATCCCTTGCCGGCTTCTCCGGCTCTTGCAGCTTCAATCGAAGCATTTAATGATAAAAGATTTGTCTGGCTTGCGATATCTTCAATCTCCGAAATAATATTACCGATATTCTGTGAGGCTTCATTAATTCTATGCATTGCATTCATCATGGATTCCATTTCACTGCGGCTGTGATCGGCCTCATCGGCATATTTACTTGCCTGCTGATAAGAAGCTACGGTATTTTCTGAAGTCTTGCCAACTCCTTCTGCAATATTCGCAATAGTTGCCTGTAATTCCTGTATAGATGCAGACTGGTCAGTAGCACCCTCTGCCAATGACTGGGCAGCCTGCGCAAGGTTGTTAGATCCTGCTGATACCTGGTTGGAAGCATCATTAATTTGATGGAGAGTATCATTCATCTGATGAATCATCTGTCTGAGGGCTGCGATAATACCTGCATATTCCCCAACATATTTATCCGGATATTTTGAAGTAACCGCATAATTACCATTTGCCATTTCTGTCAGACAGTAGTCGATATCTTCAATAATCAGCTTCAGGCTATTTGACATATTAGCCGCCACCTTTGCCATTCTACTGACCTCATCATCAGAAGCTATCTCCGGGAATGCGGTAGTCAAATCTCCCTGTTCCAAGGTACCAAGACGATGCTCCAGTGCAGTGACAGGTTCTGCGATTCCCTTTGCTATGAATCTACCAAATCTGGTAGATATAATGAATGAAACTATTAGAATAAGGATAGCAACAGCAATTATTATATAAGTTGCCATATTCAGAGTGTTGTCTAAGGAATCACCACTGTTTGTTTTCGTATTCAGAATATCATACATCAGGTTATTTAATTCTTCATAAGCAGGAGCAAGCTCACTCATTGCTTTAGACTGTGCCTGATTACGACTGGATGTATCACTTACATTCTTACCTAACGCAATAATTTTTTCATTCAGGGACCAGTAATCTGGCAGCTTGTCATTGATGGATTGATAGGTGCTTTTTGCTGCAGCAGTGGTCAGTGTATTCTCCACGCCTTTCCACGAGGAAATAAAGCCTTCCTTATCCTCATTATATTGACTAATCAGGTCATCGATTTCGTTCTGCATATCATAACCAATAATAGCTCTCAGATCACTTCTGGAATCTGTAAACAGAATAATCGCCCGTCCGATATCACCCTGTGGGAAACCAAAATACCGCAATGCATACGTATATCTGTTTGAAATTAAGAACAGTACAATGATTGCTGCAATTGCAGCTATGCTGGTAATCATAGTTGTGATACGGAAAGCTGTTGTGAGCCGCTTTCCAATTTGCATTTCATTAAGTTTCTTCATACTAGACTATCCTTTCCATTCGTTTTTATTTACTTAAGAATAAAAATAATTTTTTCTCAAATATTATATAACATTAAGCTCTTTTCTTCAATTTCTACGGACTATTTTTTTATTGACTGAAGTGAAAAGTTTATTTCCACTTTGAAGGGGGCAAAGTGGATTTTAGTCTTTTACACATTTCCACTTCCACTATAGTTGCATTTAGTCTTACACTTTATATGACAGCTATTGTAAAAAATGATGCAACATGACATAATCGGATTGACTAAAGTAATATAGATATTTATAATATGGACAAAACGAAAATGACATGAACGGAGGACTGAGTAATGGAGAAAACTGTAACACTTGAAGAGGCATTAAAAAGAATTGAAGAGTTGGAAAAAGAGAATGCAGAACTTCGGGAGGAATTAGAGTATTACAGAAATCGTAAGTTAAGTGGTCGTCAGAAACATAACGCCAAGTGGATGGCAATTTATAATGATTTTGTTATTGGGTATGAGAGCGGCATGACAATGGTAGAAATTGCAAAGCGGAACAATGTCAGTGAGAGGACGATTTATAGGTATAAAGCGTATTATGACAAAATGAAGAAAAATGAGGAATAGGGGAGTTTTTTTACAGCCCCGCAAGATTTGTGCTTCGCACAAACTTGAGATGCGCAAAGAAGCAGCGCAAGAATGGAGGATTATTATGAGCAGATAGTCATTGACGTGATGATCAAATAAGGTCTTCCGTTAATCGGTCAATGGGTATATACTCACATTAACCGAATTGGTCAATGGAGGTGGCTTATGAATAAAAAATTTTATGCATTGCCGGAAGAAAAACAATCGCAAATATTGAATGCTGCATATAAAGTATTTGCAACGAATCAATATAAGAAGGCACCAACCTCAGAAATTGCAGCAGAAGCCGGAATTTCCAAATCACTTTTGTTTCATTATTTTCATAATAAACTGGAGCTATATCTTTTTCTATGGAAGTATGCAGCAGATTTAACAAAAAAATATATGTGTAAATATAAGGTATATGAAACAGATGATTTTTTTGAAATGATGCGTCGAGGTCTGATGGCTAAGTGTGCAGTGATGAGGAAATACACATTTTTGTCCTTATTTTCCATTAATTCATACTTTGAAGCAGAGCCGGATATTCAATCAATAATTCAACAGGATGTACAGGATGCTACTCATACGACATTGGAATTACTTCTGTCAATTTTAAATCTCGATTTAATTCGTAAGGATATAGAGTTTTCTCGTATATATAAAGAAATTCTGTATGCTTCAGATGGAATGCTTAAATATTGGTACAGAACAGGGAATTATGATGTAACTGTTTTTGAGCAGGAATATAAGGAAATGATAAATCATTGGGAAATGGTTTATGGAAAGGAGAAGGAAAATGACAGAAAACAGTTATAAAACACGCTGTGGCTGCATCCATTATTTTGTAAATATAATAGATAAACAAAAAATTACATTAGTGTTTTTGCCGGGACTTACAGCAGACCACAGGCTTTTTGAAAAACAGATAGAATATTTTGAGAAAAAACAGAATGTGTTTGTATGGGATGCACCATCACATGCATTATCCAGACCGTTTACGAATAAATACAGTCTGTCTGACATGGCAGAATGGCTTTATGAAATCTTGGCAAAAGAAGAAATCTATAATCCCATCATTATCGGTCAGTCTATGGGTGGATATCTGGCTCAAATGTATATGGAATTATATCCAGATAAGATAAAAGGCTTTATCTCCATTGATTCTGCACCACTTCAAAAGTCTTATATGACAGCAATGGAAATATGGCTTCTTGAAAGAGCAGAGCCATTATATAAGATATATCCATGGAAAGCACTTCTTAGGGCTGGTTCCAGAGGGTGTGCAGAGACGGAATATGGTCAGAAGCTTATGCGAAAGATGATGATGTCCTATGATTCAGATACTAAAGAATATGCAAGACTTGCCGGTTTTGGTTACAGAATGCTTGCTGAGGCAATCAAAGCAGATCTGCCATATCATATCAGTTGTCCGGCTCTTCTTATCTGTGGAGAAAAGGATAAAGCGGGCTCAGCCAAAAGCTATAATAAGAAATGGCATCAGAGAGAAGGTTTACCGCTTAAATGGATAAAAAATGCCGGTCATAATTCTAACGCTGACCAGCCGGATGAAGTAAACAGACTGATAGAAAAATTTATCAGCGAGGTAGATAGGAGAGGAGTGTCCGGATGAAATTAAATATACAGTGGAAAAAGCATTATATGGAATTTTATAAATATTAGTCAGGCAATTTTTCTGTACTCCATGCCATAAATCGCTAGAAAATGTAATTTAATTACAGTATTATTATAAATAACAGATACAGACAGGTTATTTATGATAGGAGATTAGTGTGAAAAATAAGCTTGATAGCTTATTTTATCACACGGCTATTTGTGC
>OGGM01000271.1_pt1 | contig 45663 bp, 37 predicted proteins | sample 1571251 | NCBI WGS metagenome assembly OGGM01 (sample SAMEA2582076, study PRJEB24529) | metagenome | biome: Human gut stool | place: China | collected 2011 | reverse complement strand
CGCGGCCAGCAGGATGCGAGCGGCAGCGAAGCAGACGCTGGGAGCCGCAACCCGGGCAGTGGCTGCGAAGCAGACGGAGAGGGCAAGCTCACTTCCCAAGAGTATCTGCACAGCGATATGCACTGGCTTTTGTCAGAGCGATGCTATCGCTGTGCTTTTTGTCTTTCTGTAGCATCCTTGCCCTCTCAGTCTCGCTCCGCTCGCCAGCTCCCCCAAAGGGGGAGCCTTAAAGAGCTGCCTCGTTGTATTTACAAATCCCCCCAAAACCGCTATACTATATATAGTTGTGTCAAAACGAGGAGGCGGGACGATGGAGCAGGAGCTGGAACGGCTGGAAGGCACGGTAGAGGACATCATCTACCTGAACGAGGACAACGGCTACACCGTATTCGAGGTGTCGGGCGGCGGTGTCGTCACCGTTGTGTGCGGCGTGGTGGGAGAGCTCCACGCGGGTGAAAGCGTCATCTGCCGGGGCAGCTACGAGAACCACGCCACCTATGGCCGACAGTTCCACGCACAGGAGTGCGAGACGGATATGCCCAAAGACCTCGAGGCCGTCTACGCCTTCCTCGCCAGCCGGTCGCTGCCCTACATCGGCGCACGGACGGCGGATAAGATCATTGACAAATTCGGCGCGGCGGCGCTGGAAGTGATCGCCAACGACCCCGCCCAGCTCACCCTCATCCCGGGCATCTCGGCGGACAAGGCCGACCGCATCCAGCAGGAGTTCAAGCGGATGTTCGGAATGCGGGAGCTCATCGCCTATCTGGCTCAGTTCGAGATCAGCCCCCGTCGGGCGATGGAGGTCTTCCGCACCTTCGGGCCGGGGGCCATGCAGGCCATCCAGCAGAACCCCTACCTGCTCTGCGGCGAACCTTTGCAGCTGGACTTCCGCCACGCCGACAGCATCGCCCAGTATTACCAGATGGCAGGGGACTGCGCCCAGCGGCTGGAAGCCGCCCTTCTGCGCACCCTGCGCCACAACGCCGGCAACGGCCACACCTGTCTGCCCCGGGCGCAGCTGCTGGAAACAGCGTCGAACTTCATCCACCAGCCCCCCGAAAAGCTGGCGGAGGCGCTGGACAGCTGCATCCAGACCGGGAAACTGGCGGTGCGGATGTTCGACGGCACACCGTATATTTATCTGCCGGATCTGCTGGCCGCAGAGCAGGACATCGCCGACCGTCTGGCCATGCTGACCAGGCGCGGAAAGCAGACGGCCCACGGCCTCGATAAGAACATCCAGATACTGGAACTGGCGCAGGGCTTTGCCTACGCGCCGCTCCAGAAGGAAGCCATCCGCAAGGCCATGACCGAGAACTGCCTTGTCCTCACCGGCGGCCCCGGCACCGGCAAGACCACCACGGTCAACGCCATCCTGCAGCTGCTTGAGAACGAGGCCGAACGGGTAGCCCTCTGCGCTCCCACAGGCCGCGCCGCCAAGCGTCTGAGCGAGCTGACGGGCCGGAAAGCCTCCACCATCCACCGTCTGCTGGAAGTGGACTACACCGGCGGTGTGGTCAGCTTCATCCACAATGACAAGAACCTGCTCAAGTGTGACGTCGTCATCCTCGACGAGATGAGTATGGTGGACGTCAAGCTGTTCCAGGCCCTCATTGCGGCACTGCGGTACAGCTGCCGTATTATTATGGTAGGCGACGCCGACCAGCTGCCCAGCGTCGGCCCGGGCAATATCCTCGGCGAGACCATCCGCTCCAGGCTGGTGCCGACGGTCTGCCTCAACGAGATATTCCGGCAGGCCGCTCAGAGCCTCATCGTGGAGAACGCCCACCACATCATCTCGGGCGAACCGCTGAAAAAGGGCGGAAAGACGGACGATTTCTTCTTCCTCGAAGCCGACGGCGACGCGGCCCAGAAGCTGGTCTGCGACCTTGTGACCACCCGTCTGCCCCGCAGCTACCAGTTCGACCCGGTGAAGGATATTCAGGTGCTCTGCCCCACGAAGCTCGGCCCCACCGGCACCCAGGCCCTCAACGCGGAGCTGCAGGCCATGCTCAACCCGCCAAAGAAGGGCAAGCCGGAGCTGCAGAGCGCGGCCCGGGTCTTCCGGGTGGGGGACAAAGTGATGCAGGTGCGCAATAACTACGAGATAACGTGGCAGCGTATCGGCGGGGAACAGGGTGTGGGTGCCTACAACGGCGACATCGGCATCGTGGAGTCCATCGACGTGCGCAGCCGCTCCATGGTGGTGCGGATGGACGACCGGCGGCTGGTCTACCCGGCGGAGAACCTCAACGAGCTGGAAATCGCGTATGCCATCACGGTACACAAAAGCCAGGGCAGCGAGTTCCCGGCGGTCATCCTCCCGGCGGCACAGGTGCCGCCCCGCCTGTGCTACCGCAATCTCTTCTACACCGGCGTCACCCGCGGGCGGAAGCTCTGCATCGTGGTGGGCCGGCGGGACGTGGTGAACCGGATGATGTCCAACATCCGCCAGAATCTGCGCTACAGCGGCCTGGCCGCCCTGCTGGCAGAAGCCTTGCCGCCGGAAAATTTGTCGGCAATATGATGCTTTATGTGCGCGAAAGCCTCTCCCTTTGGGAGAGGTGTCTGCGCAGCAGACGGAGAGGGCAAGCCCGGCAAGAAAGAGCCGCGGCGCAGCGATAGGCAGGCTCTTGGCCAGAGGGACGCTATCGCCGGCTCTACGATTCTTCGCCAGCGTCCTTGCCCTCTCAGGCGCTTCGCGCCAGCTCTCCCAAAGGGAGAGCCTTAGACAGAGGGAAGCTTTAGAGTTTAGATGTCTTTCTTTTTGGACACACCTGTGTTATACTATAATGTGTTTTGATGACCCGCGCCCGGAGATGGGCGATGGAAATAGAGAATGGGCAGCAGAGAAAGGAAATATCACGATTATGGCACAGAACGACATCGGTATCGATCTTGGTACGACGACCATCATCATCGCGCAGGAGGGGCAGGGCGTCGTGCTCAACCAGCCCAGCGTGGTGGCGGTGGATACCCGCAAGAACTGCGTGCTTGAGGCCGGCGACAAGGCCCTTGCAATGGTGGGCCGCACGCCCAACTACATCTCCGCCATCTTCCCGCTGAAGGATGGCGTCATCAGCGACCATACCATGACCCGGGAGCTCATCTGCCGCTTCGTCAATCAGGTCTACAGCTCCCACATGGTCAAGCCCCGTGTGGCCGTCTGTGTGCCTGCCGCCATCACCGGCATCGAGAGCGACGCCGTGGTGGAGGCCGTCATGGCCGCCGGTGCGCGTCAGGTCTACCTCATTGATGAGCCTATCGCCGCAGCTCTCGGCTCCGGCATCGACATCACCGTGCCGGATGGCCGGATGATCATCGACATCGGCGGCGGCACCACCGACATCGCCGTGCTGAGCCTCGGCGGCAAGGTCAAGGCCACCAGCGTCCGCGTGGCCGGCAACCACTACGACGAAGAGATCCTGAAGTTCGTGCGCAACAAGTTCAGCATCGCCATCGGCCAGCGCACCGCTGAGAGCCTGAAAAAGAACGTGGCCTGCTGCCCCCAGAAGGCAGATTTCAACGAGACCATGGAGATCAAGGGCCGCAGCCTGCTCACCGGCCTGCCCGTGCGCGTCAATGTCTCCACCGCCGACCTCTACGAGCCGGTCATGCGCCTGAGCGAGCAGATCGGCACCGCCGCTCATCAGGTGCTGGAGAAGACTCCTCCGGAGCTGGCCGGCGACATCTACCGCAACGGCGTCGTCCTCACCGGCGGCGGCGCACAGCTCCACGGCCTGCCGGAGTACCTGAGCCAGGAGCTGAAGGTGGAAGTGACCGTCTCGCCTGACCCCGTCAACTGTGTCGCGTTGGGTACGGCCATGAGCCTGCGTCTGGGCGACAAGCTGGAGACCGGCTTCATGGACGCCACCCCCCGCATGGGCCGCCGCTGAGAGGGAAGCGCTGTTCACAGAACCGTGAAAAACAACATGATTTTTGTTCATAGTTGTTGAATCGACCCGGAAAATATTGTATAATATTTTCAAATCGCTTTTTGCCGCCCGTCCCCCGGGCGGCAAAGAAAAAAGTAAATAGGAGGAAGACCATGGATTTAGGTTATGATGTGATCGTTACCATAACCGGTATTGTGCTGGTGTTTCTGATCCTCGTCCTGCTGATGGCCATCATCACGCTGGAGGGCAAGATCTTTGACGCCATGAACAACAAGAAGGCAGCTGCCAAGGCTGCTTCTGCTGCAAAACCGGCTGCTCCTGTGAAACAGGCCGCTGCGCCCGCTCCTGCAAAGGCTGCTGCCCCGCAGGTGGAGGCAGGCATCCCCGGCGACGTTGTGGCAGCCATCATGGCAGCCATCTACTCTATGGGCAACGGCAAGTATGTGCTGAAGGCAGTCCGCCGCGGCAAGAATGGCTGGGGCAAGGCTGGCGTCAACGACACCACCGCGCCCTTTTGACACAGGAGGAAAAACATGACTCAGTTTATTGATACTCTGGTCGGTATTTTCCAGAGTTCCGGTTTTGCCCAGTTCGGTGAGCCGGGCGGCTGGCTGTACGCAGTGATGATCTGCGTAGGCTGCTTCCTGCTCTACCTCGCCATCGTCAAAGAGTTTGAGCCTCTGATCCTGCTGCCCATGGCGTTCGGCATGATCCTGGCCAACCTCCCCGGCAGCGGCGTCATCCATATGCAGTACTTCGTCGGTGACGGCCTCGAGCACCCGATGTGGATCGAGATCCTGAACAACGGCGGTCTGGCCGATATGCTCTACATGGGCGTCAAGCTGGGCATCTACCCGCCGCTGATCTTCCTCGGCATCGGCACCATGACCGACTTCGCCCCCCTGATCTCCAACCCCAAGAGCCTGCTGCTGGGCGCTGCCGCTCAGTTCGGTATCTTTGGTACTTACATGGGCGCTCGTCTGCTGGTCGCTGCCGGTCTGGTGGACTTCACCCAGAAGCAGTCTGCCGCTATCTCCATCATCGGCGGCGCAGACGGCCCCACCGCTATCTTCGTCACCTCCCGTCTGGCTCCTGAGCTGCTGGGCTCCATCGCCGTCGCGGCCTACAGCTACATGGCTCTGGTGCCTGTTATCCAGCCGCCTATCATGAAGGCTCTGACCTCCAAGAAAGAGCGTACCGTCGTGATGAAGCAGCTGCGTACCGTGACCAAGACCGAGAAGATCATCTTCCCCATCATGGTCGCCATCGTCGTCTCCCTCATCGTGCCGGATGCCGCCGTTCTGGTCGGTATGCTGATGCTGGGCAACCTGATGAAGGAGTGCGGCGTCGTGGACCGTATCCAGAAGACCGCCGGCAATGAGCTGATGAACATCATCACCATCTTCCTGGCTCTGTCTGTTGGCTGCACCACCTCTGCAAACACCTTCCTGAACAGCCGCACCCTGTTCATCATCGTGCTGGGCCTCATCGCATTCTCCTTCGGCACTGCTGCCGGTGTTCTCTGCGGCAAGGTCATGTATATCCTGACCGGCGGTCAGGTCAACCCCCTGATCGGTTCCGCCGGCGTTTCCGCTGTGCCTATGGCTGCCCGTGTTTCTCAGAAGGTCGGCCAGAGCGAGAACCCCTCCAACTTCCTGCTGATGCACGCAATGGGCCCCAATGTGGCCGGTGTTATCGGCTCCGCCGTCGCTGCTGGTATCCTCATCAACATCTTCGGCTAAGCATTTCCTGAGATCCCCGCTCCATCGTGGTATTGACTGCGGTGGGGCGGTTTTTTGTTTGCATTGTTTTTGTGTACAACTTTTTTGAAATGTGATATACTATATTTTAAGTGATATATCCAGAAATGATTGAAAAGAACAGGTGAAACAATGGCAACAGATCTCGCACAACAATTCTGCGCTTTGCGTGATACGTATATCGAAAAGCAGTTCGGACGCCTGAACGATATGCAGCGGGAGGCGGTGTTCACCACCAACGGCCCTCTGCTCATCCTCGCGGGTGCAGGCAGCGGAAAGACCACCGTGCTGGTCAACCGCATCGCCAACCTCATCCGCTTCGGCTCGGCCCACGGCTCCAGGTGGACGCCCCGGGAGGTGACGGAGGACGATGTGAAAGCTCTGCGCACCGCCATCATGACCGGCACCGACGCCCCGTCGTGGCTGGACGGGATGCTGCGGAAGGATGCCGTCCGGAGCTGGAACGTCATGGCCATCACCTTTACCAACAAGGCCGCCGGTGAGCTGAAAGAGCGTCTGCGCCGGATGCTGGGCGGGGAAGAGGGCGACGAGGTGTTCGCCTCCACCTTCCACTCGGCCTGCGTCCGCATTCTCCGCCGCTGGGCCGAGGAGATCGGCTACCCCCGCAGCTTTACCATCTACGACAGCGACGACTCCCAGCGTGTCATGAAGGCTGTGTACAAAGAGCTGAGCGTGGACGACAAGTTCTTCCCGGTCAAAAGCGCCATCAACCAGATGAGCCGCTGGAAAGACCAGCTCATCAGCCCCGCCGAGGCCCTGAAGACCCCGGCCCGGGACACGAAGGGCGCTCTTGCGGCCAAGGTCTACGCCGCCTACGAAAAGAAGCTCAAGGAGGCCGGTGCCTTCGACTTCGACGACCTCATCTACCAGACGGTCATCCTGCTGTCGGAGCACGAGGACGTGCGGGAGTTCTACCAGAACAAGTACAAATATCTGCTGGTGGACGAGTATCAGGACACCAGTGTGGCTCAGTTCCGGCTCGTGAGCCTGCTCACCGGCCCGGAAAAGAACATCTGCGTCGTGGGCGACGACGACCAGAGCATCTACCGCTTCCGCGGCGCGACCATTGAGAACATCCTCAACTTCGAGCGCATCTATAAAGGCACCAGGACCATCCGACTCGAGCAGAATTACCGCTCTACGTCGAATATCCTGAATGCCGCCAACTGTGTCATCCAGCACAACACCGAGCGCAAGGGCAAGACCCTCTGGACGAAGAACGGCGAGGGCGACAAGGTGCAGGTCTACACCGCCGAGAACGAGCAGGACGAGGCCAGCCATATCGCGGACGTCATCGGCCAGCACCTCAAAGAGGGCGGACATCTGGCCGACCACGCCATCCTCTACCGGATGAACGCCCAGTCGGCCCCCATCGAAAGCTACTTCACCCGCGCGGGCATCCCGCATAAGATCGTGGGCGGCCAGCGCTTCAACGACCGCAAGGAAGTCAAGGACATCCACTCCTATATGTCCATCGTGGCGAACCCCCGGGACGATGTCCGACTCCGCCGTATCATCAACGAGCCTGCGCGCAAAATCGGCACGACGACCATCGAAGTCATCGCGGATTTGGCGGCTCAGCAGGGCATCAGTATGCTGGATGTCATCTCCCATGCCGACCAGTACGCCAAGCTCAGCCGCGCCATCGCGCCGCTGTTCAAGTTCTGGGACATCTACCAGAAGCTGCAGGAATCGCTGGAAACGAAGACGCTGGATGAGTTCGCCTCTGATGTCATCGAGATCACCGGCTACCGCGCCATGCTGGAAGCCGACGCCGCCAAGGGCCACGAGGACGCCGCCGACCGTCTGCAGAACCTCGGCCAGCTGGTCAACAACGTCAAGAGCTACTGCGACCAGCACGGCGAAGAGGCCTCGCTGGAAGGCTATCTGGAGGACATCGCCCTCATCAGCGACATCGACAGCTACAACGAGAGCGCCGACCAGGTGGTGCTGATGACCATCCACTCGGCCAAGGGCCTTGAGTTTCCCTATGTATTCCTCATTGGCATGGAAGAGGGCGTCTTCCCCAGTGAGATGAGCAGGTATTCCGAGGCTGACCTCGAGGAGGAACGCCGCCTGGCCTATGTGGGCATCACCCGCGCCAAGAAGGAGCTTTACATCTCCAACAGCGTCACCCGGATGCTCTATGGCCGCACCCAGCGCAACGAGCCCAGCCGCTTTCTCCGGGAGATCGAGCCGGAGTACATCGAAGAGACCCGCAGCCCGGTGCTGGAACAGCGCTCCCGTCTGGGCGGCTGGGGCAGCGGTTACGGCAGCGATACCGTGCCGGGCGGTGCGTCGGGCTACTCCGGCCCCTCCGGCTGGGGGCGTGCGGCCTCCGGTTACGGCTCGGGCTATGGCAGCCGCAGCGGCTATCTGAATAAAGAATATAACGCACCGATGTCCAATAGCCGAGGCTTTGGCTCCGATCACGCGGGCCGGGGAAGTGCTTCGTCGGGTCATGGCGGCTGCAGCTCCGGTTCGGGAAGCAGCGGCTTCGGCTCTGGCTATGGCCGTCCGGCAGCGCCCAAAGCGCCGGTCAGACCCGCAGGCGGCGGTGTGACCTCTTCGCCCCGTCCGGCAGCGGCATCCACCGGCCCCAAGCACTATGAGCCGGGCGACATCGTGGAGCACAAGGTCTTCGGGCGCGGCAAGGTGCTGAAGGTCAAGCCCGCCGCCGGCGACCAGATCGTGGAGATCAGCTTCGAGAAGGTGGGCGTGAAGAAGACTATGGCCAACTTTGCGCCCCTTGTGAAGATAACGACGGAGGAATGAGAAAAAATGATGACTGTCCGATTGATAGCGCATACGCCGGAGCCGGAGAAGGTCGTGGCGGCCGCGGCGAAGCTCTGCTACTCCGACGCCCATATCACCGACCTGCTGGACGGGCTGGATGAGGAAAAGACTGCCCGCTTCCTGACCATGCTCAGCGATCTGGGCCACGCCAGCCCCATTGAGCACGCAAGCTTCACCTTCGGCATCGAGGGAGTCAGCCGTACCCTGCTGGCCCAGATCACCCGTCACCGCATCGCGTCCTTCAGCGTCCAGAGTCAGCGGTACGTCCGTCTGGACGATTTCCGCTACGTCATCCCGCCCGAGATCGAGGCCATCCCCGAGGCAAAGGCGGCGTTCATCGAGAGCATGAACGAGGACGCCGGGCGCTACCTCGACCTCGTGCAGAAGCTGGAGGACGGCCACACCGCCCGTCTGATGGCCGAGGGTCTGCCCGAAAAGCAGGCCCGGGCCAAGGCTTCCAAGCAGGCCAACGAGGACGCCCGCTTCGTGCTGCCCAACGCCTGCGAGACCAAGATGGTGGTGACCATGAACGCCCGCAGTCTGCAGAACTTCTTCCACCTGCGCTGCTGCAATCGCGCCCAGTGGGAGATACGGCAGCTGGCCGAAGAGATGCTGCGGCTGGTCTACCCGGTGGCACCCCATATCTTCCGCACCGCCGGCCCGGCCTGCGTGTCCGGCCCCTGCCCGGAGGGCAAGATGTGCTGCGGCCGCACCACTGAGGTCCGCGCCCGGTACGCCGCGCTGAAAGGGGAGAAGGCAGAATGAGCAAGGGCAGGCTTCTTGTCATCGAAGGGCTGGACGGCTCCGGCAAGGCCACCCAGGCAAAGCTGCTGGCCGCCCATCTGGCCGAGAGCGGTCGAAGGGTGATGGAGATCACCTTTCCGGACTACGAGAGCGATTCCAGTGCGCTGGTAAAGATGTACCTCTCCGGCCGGTTCGGCGACAAGCCCGACGACGTCAACCCTTATGCGGCGTCCAGCTTCTATGCGGTGGACCGGTACGCCAGCTATAAGACCAAGTGGGGCAGCTTCTACGAGGCGGGCGGCATCGTCATCGCTGACCGCTACACCACGTCGAACGCGGTCCATCAGTGCTCCAAGCTCCCGCCGGAGCAGTGGGACGATTTCCTCCGCTGGGCCTTTGACTACGAATACAGGCTGCTGGGCCTGCCCGCGCCGGACGCTGTGGTGTACTTACAGGTAGACCCCGCCGTGAGCCAGAAGCTCATGACCGGCCGCTACCACGGCGACGAGAGCAGGAAGGACGTCCACGAAAAGGACATCGAATATCTGGCCCGCAGCCGCCGTGCCGCCGAGTACTGTGCGGTGCATCTGGGCTGGGCCACCGTCCATTGCACGGAAAATGGAGCCATGCGCACCATCGAGGAGATTCAGGCCGAGGTGCGGGCGCTGGCGGAAAAAGAGCTCGGATAACCGCGAAAATGGGAGGGATACTATCAATGTATCGTTTGATGCAGCCGTCGGATGAGGCGGCAGTCGTGGCACTGTGGCAGAAAGAACGCGGCGACAGCGCCGAGTTCATCAAGACTGCTCTGGAAAAGTTCGCCGGGGCGGAAAATGTCTACGTCGCTGAGGAGAATGACGAGATCGTCGCTGCGGCGCTGGCGGTCCCCGTCACCCTCAAGGGACGCAGCGGCAGCTACCTCTACGGCCTCTGCGGGCAGGGAAGCCTGCTTCTGGCAGGACTCGTGGACTATCTCTGTGCGCAGCAGAAGCTGCGGGGCGCGGGCTTCACCGTGGCCGTTCCGGCCGGACAGGAGCAGGCCGCGCTGCTGGAAAACAAGGGGTTCCGGCGGGCTTTTGCCCTCCGCTGCCTGCCCCGGGAGGTGTCCCGCAACCTGTGGAGTCAGGCGGAGTTCGACTCCGTGACGGCCCGCAAGCTCTATGAGCTGCGGGAGCGCTTCTATCCCGATACCGTCCAGTTCCCGCCGGAGCGGATGGCCGTCGTGCTGACCGACCTCTACGCCCGGGGCGCGACCATCGTGTCCAACGAGAAGGGCTACGGCATCTACTTCCGCCGGGAGGACACCCTCTATTTTGTGGAGCTGATGGCCGAAGACGACCGCTCCGCCGAGGTGCTGATGGAAGCGGCCCGGGAGAAGGAGGTCATCGTGGAGCGCGCCGTCATCACAGTGGGGGCGGCTCAGAATCTTTTCCTCGGCGAAGGCACCCGGCAGGACTACGGCATGATACGGTTCGACGCGGAGCCTTTCGATGTGGAAGAAAGCTATATGCGGCTGATGATGGAAAGCTGAACGGAATGGTAAAGGAGTGTGTACATGGCACACGATGCAAAACATAGAAAAAGCAGAAAAGGCGGCGCAGCGAAAATGATTCTGATGGTGCTGCTGATCCTGGTACTGGCGGCGGGCGGCTGTCTGCTGGCCATCCGAAAAGAGATCAAAGGCAGTGCTTCCGCCGGCGAACCGGTGAGTGTGAGCATCCAGCAGGGCAGCGGCGTGGCAGCCATCGCCCAGAAGCTCAAGACGGCGGGCGTCATCAAGTACCCCCACGTCTTCCGCTGGTATGCAGGCAAACAGGGCGCGGCAGGCAGGCTCCAATACGGCGAGTTCGAGCTCGCCCCCGGCAGCTCCTACGACGACATCATCGAGGCGCTTTCCGCCTACGCGAAGGCCGACAGTGTCCGGCTGACCTTCCCCGAGGGTACGACGGCCATCGCCATTGCCCGGAAAATGGAAGACGCCGGGCTGTGCAGCGCCGAGGACTTCCTCAAGGAGGCCAACACCGGCGACTTCAGCCAGTACAGGTTCTGGCAGTACGTCCCCGACGACAAGGACGCCCCGGACCGCTTCCTCAAGTGCGAGGGCTATCTTTTCCCGGATACCTACGATTTCCTGAAGGATGACACCGTCCATCATTACGTTGAGACGTTCTATTCTCACTTCGACAAGCAGATCACCGATGAGATGTATGCCGAGATGGAAAAGCAGGGGATGACCCTCTCCGAGGTGGTCACTCTGGCGTCCTTCGTGCAGGAGGAGGCCGGCAACGACCAGGACGATAATGTGGCGCAGGTGTTCCGCAACCGTCTGGCCGAGGGTTCGCCCTACCCCAAACTGCAGAGCAACACCTCCAGCTACGTCCAGAGCGACGCTGACAACAACTACCTCTGGAACTGGGTCGCGCCCTACTACGGCGGCTGGGACAGCATCCCGGAGAACATTCTGGAAGCCTACGACACCTACGCCTGCACCGGCCTCTCCGCCGGCCCCATCTCCAACCCCGGCATCGCGGCCATCCGCGCGGCGCTTGACCCGCAGCCCGACGATGAGGCGAAGGACGCCTATTTCTTCGTCACCGACCTTGCCGGTCACTACTACTACGCCCGCACCTACGCAGACCACCAGAAAAACTGCGATGAGGCGGCAAAAGTTAATAAAAGTATGAAGTAAAAGAGGGATATCATGTTACAGATACCGGAACTTCTGGCCCCGGCGGGCGACCTCGAGCGCCTGCGGTATGCCATCAACTACGGCGCGGACGCCATTTACTGCGCTCTGCCCGAGTTCGGGATGCGCTCTGCACCCACCAACTTCACCCCGGAGCAGCTGAGCGAGGGCGTCATCTATGCCCACGCCCGGGGCCGCAAGGTCTACCTGACCATGAACACCCTGCCCACCAACGAGGAGGCTGACCGTCTGCCTCAGGCCATCAAGGACGCTGCCGCCGCCGGTGTGGACGCCTTCATTGTGGCCGACCTCGGCGTGTTGGACGCCTGCAAGACCTTCGCGCCCGACATCGATGTCCATATGTCCACCCAGACCGGCATCACCAACTGGGCCGCTGCCCGCGCCGCCTACAACATGGGCGCGAAGCGGGTGGTGCTGGCCCGGGAGATGACCCTGCAGGACATCGCCACCCTCCGCGACAAGACCCCGCCGGAGCTGGAAATCGAGGCTTTCGTCCACGGCGCCATGTGCATGAGCGTCTCGGGCCGCTGCCTGCTCTCCAACTACATGGCAGGCCGCGACGCAAACCGCGGCCAGTGCGCCCAGCCCTGCCGCTGGAAGTACTATCTCAGCGAGGAGACCCGCCCGGGCCAGCTCTATGAGATCGGCGAGAACGAGAACGGCAGCTACATCCTCAACGCCAACGATCTGTGTACCGCGCCCTTCCTCGACCTCATCTGCAAGGCGGGCGTGGACAGCCTCAAGATCGAGGGCCGCGCCAAGACGTTCTACTACGTCGCCAGCGTGACGGCGGCCTACCGCCGCGCCCTCGACCAGTATCTGGCCGATCCGATGAACGAGAACTTCGAGCTGCCGGAAGAGGTTTTGGCTGAGCTGACCCGCACCAGCCACCGCCACTATTCGCCCGGCTTCTACTTTGGCCGGGAGCAGGCCCGTCAGGCCACCGACAGCGCGACTTACATCCGCGAGTGGGAGTTTGTCGGTACGGTGGACGGCTGGGAGAACGGCGTCGCCAGCTGCCAGCAGCGGGGCAAGTGGAGCCTCGGCGACACGCTGGAGGTGCTCTGCCCAGATGGCCGCAGCATCCCGCTGAACCCCGAGTGGATCAAGAATGAGGCCGGTGAGCTGGTGGAGTCCACGCCCCACGCCATGGAGCGCTATACCATCCCCACCCCGGAGCTGCCGCCGATGAGCCTGCTGCGCCGGAAAGTCTGAGAATCAAAAGCAAAGCCGCCTGTCGTTCGTTGAATGACAGGCGGCTTTTATCGTTTATTTCTATTATTCCGGCTTGACCTGCAGCTCCTGCTCGCAGTAGATGCAGCGATACCTGCCGTTGGAGCTCAGCTCGAAGATCTGGTCGCACTCTTCCTCGATGGAGGAGATGCAGCGGGGGTTCTTGCACCGCACGATGTTGACCAGACGCTTGGGGGGCTGGGGCTTTTCCTTCTTGACGGCCTTGCCGTTCTCGATGACGGTCACGCTGATGTCGGGGTCGAGATAGGCCAGCACGTCGAGGTTGAGCCAGGAGGCGTCGCCCTCCACCTTGATGATGTCCTTCCGGCCCGACTCTGCCTTGTGGCTGCGGGCGTTCTGGATGAGGGCCACGCTGGCGGTGCGGTTGCCCTTGATGCCCAGCAGGTCCATCAGGCCGATGGCCGTGCCTGCCTTGATATGGTCGATGACGATACCGTTCTGAATTTCATCAATGTTCAGCATCTCAGTTGCCCTCCTTTTCGGCCTTGGGGTCCTTGAGGCCCAGCAGCGTCATGATCAGCGCCATGCGGACGTAGACGGCGTTCTGCACCTGCTCAAAGTAGGCAGCGCGGGGGTCGTCGTCCACGTCCAGCGTGATCTCATTGACGCGGGGCAGGGGATGGAGCACGGCCATGTCAGGCTTGGCAAGGGCCATCTTCTCTTTGGTGAGGATATAGCTGTTCTTCAGACGGACATAGTCTTCCTCGTTGAAGAAACGCTCCTTCTGGACGCGGGTCATGTAGAGGATGTCCAGCTCGGGCATGGACTCCTCGAGGCTGCGGGTCTCCTTGTAGGGGATGTGGTTGGCCTCGAGCACGTCGGTGATGATGTAGTCCGGCACCCGCAGCTCCTCGGGGCTGATGAGGACGAAGCGGATGTTCTCACAGCGCGCCATGGTCTTGATGAGGGAGTGGACGGTGCGGCCAAACTTGAGGTCGCCGCACAGGCCGATGGTCAGGTCGTTCAGACGGCCCTTGCGGCGGCGGATGGTCATCAGGTCGGTCATGGTCTGGGTCGGGTGCTGGTGGCCGCCGTCGCCTGCGTTGATGACAGGGATGCGGGAGTACCGGCTGGCCCGCAGCGGTGCGCCCTCCTTGGGGTGGCGCATGGCCACGATGTCGGCATAGCAGGAGACGACGCGGATGGTGTCGGCCACGCTCTCGCCCTTGGATGCACTGGAGACGGTCTCGCTCGGGAAGCCGAGGACATGTCCGCCGAGGTTCAGCATCGCGGCCTCAAACGAAAGACGGGTACGGGTGGACGGCTCGTAGAACAGGGTGGCCAGCTTTTTGTGGGCGGCCACGTCCTGATAGGCAGCCGGGTCGGCGCAGATGCGGTCGGCCAGGTCCAGCAGAGAGGTGATCTCCTGCTGACTGAAATCCAACGGATCGATTAGATGACGCATATTCTTTTGTTTCCCTCCGTCAAAGAAGCTTTCGAAGAATCGAGAAGTCGAAGAAGTTCGTGTAGTAGCTCAACGAACGCATGACGGGATGGCAGAGCCGGTTGTAGCATATCTCATCCAGCAGCAGCATGGCCTCGCCCGGGGCCAGACGCATGGCGGCCCGGATGGACTCGTCGCCGCAGCTGGCCTTGAGGTGGGCCACATTGGAGGCCACCTGCTGGCGGCACTCCCGCTCCAGGACATCGAAGATGTCACCCGACAGGTCGATGCGGGTGTAGTCCCGGCTCCCAAACAGGGCGCGGGGCAGGTAGTCGATGGAGTAGATGACGGGGGTGGTGTCGGCGAGGATGCGCTTCTTGATGCAGATGACATCGTCGCCGGGCTCGATGGCCAGATCACGGGCCAGCTCTTCGCCTGCGCGGACGGGGGAGATCTGGATGCCGTCGGCGTGGGGGTAGCTGCCAAAGCTGCGGATGAGCGGGTAATACTCCAGCTTCTGGTCCAACCGGCTGCGCAGGTTCAGGACACTTCGGTTGACCACTGTGCCGATGCCGCGCACCCGCTCGATGTAACCCGCACGCTCCATCTCGCTCAGCGCATCGCGGATGACGGTGCGGCTGACGCTGAGTTCGGCGGCAAGGTCTACCTCAGCGGGCAGACGGTCGGTCTGTGCATAGCGGCCTGTGCGCAGTTCCTCCAGCAGAGCGCCGACGATGCGGTCGCTGATGACAGCACCACCCAGGCGGCTGGAAGGGGATAAGCTGGAATCTCTCATGGTTCGTTTCCTCCGGTACACGGGCAGGGCGGCCCTGCCTGGACTTCCGAAAAAGCTGTGCCTGAGCACAAAAGCTTTTCCTGCAAATATTATAGCATAAATTGACAATGATTCAAACGGCATTTATACTGGAATCAGCCGGAAAGTATGATTTTATTTTGGAGGGATAGAGCAAGAATGGAAGTTCTTCTGCACAAAGTGTGCGGCCGGCCCGCAAGCCGCACCATGACCCTGCGCGCCGCCGGGCCGGAGGATGCCGCCGCCTTTTACGCCTTGCAGAACGAGGTGCGGGCCGCGATGCCCCACCCGGAGCAGTTCGTACCCGACACGCTGGAAAACATCGCCCGCTACCTGAAAGAGGACCTGTGCATCGGCGGGTGGGACGGCGGGCGGCTGGGGGCCTACTTTATCCTGCGCTACTGCGGGCAGGACGCGCACAACTACGCCGCCTTTATGGGCATCCCGCGAGAAGAGTGGGACGGCTGGGCCAACGCCGACAGCGCCATCGTCCACCCCGACTACCGGGGCAACGGTCTGCAAAGGAAGCTGCTGGAAGCGGCGCTGGCCCGGCTCCGCCCGGGCATCGTGGGCATCGGGGCCACCGTCAGCCCGGAGAATCAGTACAGCCTGAACAACGCTCTGGCCAGCGGCTTTGAGATCGTCTGCCGCCGGGAGATGTACGGCGGGTATGACCGGTATCTGCTGGCGAAGAGGCTATAAAATGATACAGCTCCGCGTTTCTCGGGAAAGACGGTGCTGTTCTTTTTTTGCTATGCCGGAAAAGTCGTGCTATTCATGAATCTACGCTGGTATGTCATGAAAAGGACTTGACAAAAATATAGGGGGGGGGGGGGGGTAAAATAGAGCCACAGAAATCCTGCAATCATTCGGGAGGTAAAAAAGAGTATGCGGTTACGGAAAAATATGAAGCGTGCGGCGGCAGCCGCCCTGGCCCTGAGTGTGGCGCTTTCGGCGGCAGCCCCGGCGGCGCTGGCAAAGGAATATTATATCGATGACGGCAATATTACGGTGACCGTTACGGAAGACGGCGACACGTTTGTCCGTGTTGGCAAAGCAGCAAACAAAGATGACATCGGAGTGAAAGATGACACGGACGTGGTCATCAAGGGCGGCAAGAACCCGGACAAACAAACGGAGAACAAGTCTGACGGGCCGGCAGACAAAGACACAGCGGACGAGGCTGAAAAACAGAAGCCGGTGGTGGATGCCGAGCCGGGAGAGCCTGCGGAGAAGACCGGGACGGAGCTCGTCGTCTGGCCCGAGAACGTGAACAGCGGGGAAGCCCAGAAAAAGGACGACCCAGAGCCTGCGGAAGAAGAGCAGAAGACGCCGGACACGCAGAAGCCCGAAGGGAAGACCGACGCCGCCACCCTCGAGGCATCGACTGAGCAGAAGCCTGTCGAGAAGGCCGCAGAGGACGAAGATGACGACCATGACATCATGACCTATGAGGACAACACCGCGGACACGGTGACAAAAGCTGTGAACGAAGCGGTGAAGAATGTCATCAAGATCATCAATAATTGCACCAAAAAAGACACGACGGTCACAATCAAAGATGTGAATATCGATGTGAGCGGAAAGGGTCGGTCCGCGATGTTTGTACAAGGCAAAGGTGACACGACCCTGAAGCTTGAGGGAAACAATACCCTGAAGAGCGGACAGTCTTGTGCAGGCTTGGAAAAAGATGATGATTTCTCGACCGGAAAACTGACCATCACAGCAGAAGATACAAGCTCCTCTTTGAGCGCGTATGGCGGGCATGGCGGTGCGGGTATTGGTGGAGGAAATCAAAAAAGCACCTCGAATCTGGAGATCGCAAACGGAAAAATCGATGCAGTAGGTGGAGTGCTTGGTGCAGGCATTGGCGGCGGTGGCTTCGGTGGAAATGGTGAAGTGAGCATTTCCGGCGGTGAGGTAACTGCTCAAGGAGGGGATTCTGCGGCAGGTATTGGCGGCAGTGCTTCTGGTTCGGGCAAAGTTACCATCAAGAACGGAGAGGTGACAGCAAAAACGAATGGTTCTGCGGCAGCGATCGGCGGTGGTAATCGTGGCTCGGGAGACGTCACCATCCTTGACGGCAGGGTAACTACGCAACTTGTTAATAACAATCCCGTTACAGGCATTGGCGGCGCCCCTAACAGCACGGATAAATCGACCGTTCGTATCCTCGGCGGTGTTGTCGATGCCGTGGGCGGCGGATATGGAAGCGGCATTGGTGGAGGCAAAGGTGATGTAGAGGTCGAGATCGGCGGCGGTGCGCAGGTGACCGCAAAAGGCGGCCCGGGCAAGGGCAGTAACGGTGCAGGCGCCGCCATCGGCACAAACGGCGAAAAAGGCGGCAAAGCCGGTAAAGAGCAGGATGTAAATGCCATCGGTGAGGGTACGGTCACCCGTGTTGACTCCAAGTTGCCCGCTGATCATAAGCATGAATGGACACTTGTCTCCTCTACTCCCGCGGCTGTCGGCCAGCTGGGCGAAAAAGTGTATGAATGTCCTTGCGGCTCCACAAGGACTGTATACAAGTTTGCACTTCCTGCACCTGTGGAGGAGGAGCAGAACGGCAGGATCGTTTTGAGAGTTATAGACGCTCCCTATGAGATGCATCAGGAGTCTGCCCGCTGCATCGTCACGGCAGATTCTGATACCGCCACCCTCTTCGGCTGTCTGGGCTATCTGGCAGAACTGAAAGCGCAGGGCGTAGACACCCTCGTCTTCCGCACGAAGAGCCGCGAGACGGCGCTGGACATCGACGCCATGCTGTCGCTGGGCGCGGAGGACACCCTCTTCACCCTCACCCACAGCGGCAGCTCTGCCACCCTCACCGTGGGCGGCGCAGACCACAACGAACTGATCCACTAAATAATCAATCCCCAAGGCGGAGAATTTCCGTATCCCCCCGCTTTGTACGAAAAGCCCCCGGCACGTTCCGCAGCGTGCCGGGGGCTTGCCCTCTCAGTCTCACTTCGTTCGCCAGCTCCCCCAAAGGGGGAGCCTCTGGCGTGTCGGCCAAGCCCACGCTGGACGAGCAAAGCTTACTCTATCCGGAAACAGTAGTGCCCTGCTACCAAGGCTAGCAGCAGCTTGACAAGGAACATGGTTCCGCAGCTGCTGCCCTCTGTAGCAGGGCACTATTTTTTGCGTTATATCAGGCTTCCGGCGGCCAGCTCAGAGTTGACCGGCCTGCCAATGGCTCTCCCTCTGGGAGAGCTGGCGCGGAGCGCCTGAGAGGGCAAGGACGCTGGATAGGATCGCTCTGACAAAGAGCCTGCCTATCGCTGCGTAGCGGCTTTGACTGAGAGGGCGGTCTTCATCTTATGCCGTACCACCAGCAGGCAGGCCAGATGCACCAGTGCGGTGAGGATCCAGCTGACGGGGTAGCTGAGGTAAAGCATCGTGGTGGTGTGGAACAGCCGGAAGATGGTGGCGATCCAGACGAGGCGGAGCAGGCAGCTGCCCACGAGGCTGACCACCATCGGCAGGACGGAGTAGCCCCGGCCGCGCAGGCAGCTGGCCAGAACATCCATGCAGCCGCAGAGCAGATAGGTGGTGCAGATGATGTGCATACGGGCCAGACCGGCAGTCACCACGACCTCATCGGAAGAATAGAAGTGGAGCAGCTGTTCGCCCAGCAGGGAAGCACCGCCGCCCAGCACGAGGCCGGTGACGGTGGCGCAGAGCAGGCAGTTGCGCATGACGCGGTCCAGATTGTCGTACCGGCGGGCACCCATGTTCTGGCTCGTGAAGGTGACAGCGGCCTGGGCGAAAGCGTTCATGGCGGTATAGACGAAGCCCTCGAGGTTGGCAGCGGCAGAGTTGCCGGCCACGACGATGGAGCCGAAGGAGTTGACCGCCGACTGGATGACGACGTTGGAGAGGCTGAACACGGTGCTCTGCAGACCGGCAGGCAGGCCGATGCGCAAGATCTGGCCCAGAGCCCCCGCATGGAAGCCCAGATGGCCGAGGTCGAGGTGGAGCGGGCCTTTCTCCTTCACCAGCAGGGCCGTGACCATGCAGGCGGAGACGGTCTGGCTGATGATGGTGGCCAGAGCGACGCCCGCCACGCTCATGGAGAAGAGGATGACGAACACGAGGTTCAGCACCACATTGATGAGGCCCGCCACGGCCAGACAGAACAGAGGCCGCCTGGTGTCGCCCACGGCGCGCAGGAGGGCCGAGCTGAAGTTGTACAGCATGGTCATGGGCATACCGATGAAGTATATCTTGAGGTAGAGGGTGGACAGGCCGATGACGTCCTCCGGGCAGCTCATCAGCTCCAGCAGGACGCGGGCGGCAAAAAAGCCCACCACGGCCAGTAAGAAGCCGCTGACGAGGCCCAGCGTCACGGAGGTCTGGACGGTGTTGCGGACGCCCTCATCGTCCTTCGCGCCGAAGCAGCGGGCCGCAACGACGTTCGCGCCCAGCGACAGGCCCACGAACAGGTTGACCAGCAGGTTGATGAGCGCACCGTTGGAGCCGACAGCGGCCAGCGCCGTGCTGCCCGCAAAGCGTCCCACGACGACGACATCGGCTGCGTTGAACAGCAGCTGCAGGATGCTGGATGCGGCCAGCGGCAGGGAAAACAGGATGATCTTTTGCAGCATGGGGCCGCTGGTCAAATCGCCTGTCCGGGTATTCTGTGCCATGAAAATGCTCTGCCTCCTCAAATATCAGATGGTACTCACGAAAAAACGCGCCGCTCAACAGCGAGCGACGCAGATAATATTATAATACGATTTCAGGTAAAAAACAAGTAAAATCAAAGCTTTTTCCGCACAAAAATGCACCCCCGCGCACAGGGTGCAGGGGCGCGGAGGTATGTTTGCGAAACAGAACGCTTACTTCTGGGGCTTCATGTAGATGTGGTGAGGCAGACCGGCGATGTAGAGCGGGGTCAGCTCAGCCTGGATGAGGGGCCGTGCGTAAGCAAGGAAGTCTTCCGTCATCTGGGTGTGATCCTCATTCATCCAGCTCAGCGGCACCTTCTTCTCGAGATTTGCGACCTCGCTGATGGGGTGCAGCTCAGTGGTACACTGATAGGGGCTGTTGGAGATGCGCTTCAGGGCCACCATCTGGCCGGTGACGCCCTCAAACGCAGCCTTGACAGCAGCACCGCCGACCTGATAGGCCTCGGTGATGTCGGTGCGGCTGGTCAGGTGGCCGGCGCAGCGCTGCAGGGTGGAAAGCTCGATGCAGCGGGTCTTGGTGTCCAGATTGCGGGCCACGACGTTGGCCAGATAGCGGGCGGTGCCGGTCAGGGCCTTGTGGCCGAAAGCGTCCACCGCGTGGACATCGTCGGCCAGCTCACAGACATAGCGGCCATCCTCGAGCTTGACGCCCTCAGACACCGCGATGACGATGCTGGGCTTCTTCTCCTGCATCACGCGCACCTTCTCGATGAAGTGCTCCACATGGAAGGGGACTTCGGGCAGGCAGATCATGTCCACGCCCTCGCAGTCGTCGCTCTTGGCCAGTGCGGCGGCGGCGGTCAGCCAGCCGGCGTTGCGGCCCATGATCTCGACGACGGTGACGTACTTGGTGCCGTAGACGGTGGCGTCGCGGATGATCTCCTTCATCACCACGCCGATGTACTTGGCCGCAGAGCCGTAGCCGGGGGTGTGGTCGGTGACCATCAGATCGTTGTCGATGGTCTTAGGTACGCCCATGAAGCGGATGTCGCTCTGGATGCACTCGCCGTACTCAGCCAGCTTGCCGATGGTGTCCATCGAGTCATTGCCGCCGATGTAGAAGAAGCAGCCGATGTCCAGCTTTTCGAGGATGGCGAAGAGCTTCTTGTACAAGGCCTCGTCGGTGTGCCAGTCGGGCAGCTTGTAGCGGCAGCTGCCGAGGAAGCTGGAGGGGGTGCGCTTGAGCAGCTCGATGTCGAGGTCATCGGTCAGCAGGGTGGACAGGTCCACGACCCGCTCCTCCAGCAGACCGGCGACGCCGTTGCACATGCCGTAGACGATGTCCGCGCCGCGGCTCTTGCAGCTCTCGAACACACCAGCCAGACTTGCGTTGATGACAGAGGTGGGGCCGCCGGACTGGCCAACGATTGCATTTTTACCCATGATGATTTCTCCTTTTTTGTTTTTCTGTTTCGGCTTTATAACGAAGCCGTTTTCTAAGCATTGCACACCGTCTGAGCGGTCTTTTTGCCTGCATACTGCGTTGCTTTCCCTTGCAATCCGTCAGGATTGCTGCGGAAAATCGCCTTGTCTGCCGACAAAAATCCTCGCCATTCGGCGTACCCTGCTTACGAAAACAACTTCTTTAATCGTGCAGGAGCACGAAAACAGACGCGGGGAAGGGGAGAAGCGAGTTTTCTTACAGGCAGATGTGGCGGGGCGTACCGTTGACGTAGACGGGGGTGACCTCGTCGAGGATGAGCGGGCGGGCGTATTCCTCGAACGCCGCCGTCACCTGCATCCCGTCGGGGGTGATCCAGTCCAGCGGCACCTTCTTTTCGAGGTTTGCCACCTGCTGGACATCCACCGCCTCGGTGATGCACTGGTAAGGATACTCGGAAATGCGCTTGAGGGCGATCATTTTGCCCGTCTCACCGGCAAAGGCTGCGGCTGCCGCTGCGCCGCCCACGGCGTAGGCCTCGTTGACATCGGTGCGGCTGGCCAGATGGCTGGCGCAGCGCTGCAGCGTCGAGAACTCGATGGCGCGGCTCTTGCAGTTCAGCTTGTCGTGGATGAGGTCGGACAGATAGCGGCTGGTGCCGCTGAGGATGGCTTTGTGGCCGAAGGCGTCCAGCTGGCCTGCCGTGGACACGAGGTCGCACAGATAGGTGCCGTCGGCGGTCTTGACGCCCTCGCTGGCTGCGATGATGACGTTGGACTTCACCCGCTGCAGCTCATCCACTCTGGCGAGGAACTTGTCCTGGTCAAAGGGGACCTCCGGCAGAAGGATGAGGTCGGGGCCGTCGCTGTCGTCGCCGCCTGCGAGGCAGGCCGCACCGGCCAGCCATCCGGCGTGACGGCCCATGATCTCGGCCACAGTCACGCTGCGGATGTCGTAGACGGAGGAGTCACGGATGACTTCCTTGAGGATAGTGGCGATGTACTTGGCCGCAGAGCCGTAGCCGGGGGTGTGGTCGGTGAGGCAGAGGTCATTATCGATGGTCTTGGGTACGCCGATAAAACGCACCGCACTGCCTGCCTGTGCGCCGTAGCGGCTGAGCTTGGCGATGGTGTCCATCGAGTCGTTGCCGCCGATGTAGAACACCGCGCAGATATCGTACTTGTCAAACAGGGTGAACAGCTTGACGTAGGGCGTGGAGTCCGCCTCCGGCTCGGGGAGCTTGTAGCGGCAGCTGCCCAGATAGCTGGACGGCGTGCGCTTGAGCAGCTCGATGCTGAGCCGGTCGTCCAGCAGGACGTTCAGCTCCACGAGCTCCTCTTTCAGCAGTCCCTCGATGCCGTATTTCATGCCGTAGACCTTGTCTGCGCCCAGACTGCAGGCGGCTTTATAGACGCCTGCGAGGCTGGAATTGATGACGGCGGTAGGGCCGCCGCTCTGGCCGATGATGACATTCCTGGCCATGAGAACCTCCTTGTACCATTTACCGATAAATTGGACTTCCTGTGCGCCGCAGCACCGCTCCGCGCTGTCCCCGTTTCGCGGTCCTTACACCCTGCACAGTGTACGGACGGGGGAACAGCCAACAATCGATGACTGCAACTCGCACAAAAATTCTGGCAGGTCGTGCAAGCACTTCGAGAAATGTGTGCAAAAACCTGCTCTTCCTCTATTGTAACCGTTTTGCCTGTTGTATGCAAGTCCTAATTGGTTGCAGAGGCAAAAAAATTATGATAAAATAGGTGCTGCGTAGCTCTGCCGGGCCGGAAAGCGGGGATAACCCGCCGACGCCCGGGCAGACTAAGAGCAGAACCAAACGAAAGCGGGAACACCTTTATGGGAATTTCACACGATTATCATAGCACGGGCCGGCGCCGCAGAGGCGGTCACGGCGGCGTCATCCGGTTTGCGGGGGCCGTGGCCGGTATCCTGCTGGTGAGCTTCGCCATCACGGCCATCCTCGAGCACGGACAGGCACAGCCCGAAGAGCTGCCCACCGTGACGGCCAACGGCACGGCGCAGAACATTCTGGCCCCGCTGCCCATGCAGGGCGCGGCGGACAGCACCACGGACAGCGGCAATGCAGGCACAGCGGCAGCGGACGGCACGCCCGCCGTGACCCTCGAGCAGTTCGGCCCGGCCCGTCAGACGGCGGGAGCCTACAGCGTCAAAGCCTACGACAGCAGCGTCATCCGCCAGCCCGCCAGCGGCCAGGTCGATTTGAGCTACTTCTCCGATGCCGCCTTCCTCGGCGACAGCCTGACGGTGGGCTTCTCCGACTATAAGATCAACCTCGGCGGAGCGCTCATCTGCGGCTACACCGGCGTCGGTCCGGACGCCATCGTCAACCGCAGCGCCGTCAAGAGCAGTGTGCGGGGCGAGGAAGTCGCGCTGGATGTGCTGGCCGCTGCTCAGCCCAAAAAACTGTATATCCTGCTGGGTACCAACACCCTGACCACCGTGGGCGCGGCAGACCGCTTCCTCGCTTACTACGGCCAGATGCTGGACGTGCTGCGCCAGACGCTGGGGGAGGACTGCGTCATCTATGTGGAGTCCATCCCGCCCGTCCGCCCTAAGGCCGCAGCGGAGAAGCCGGGCCTTGCCTCGGACATCATCCGCTCGGTGAATGAGCAGCTGGCCCTGCTGGCCGCAGATAAGGGCTGTGTCTACCTCGATTTGTGGGAGACGCTGGCCGACGGCGAGGGCAACCTGAAAGAGGTGCTGGCTGCGCCGGACGGCGTCCACTTCTCGGCGGGCAACGGCTACGGCGCGTGGGTCACTTACCTGCGCAACCATGCAAAATATTCTGCCGATAATGCCTGGACCCCCGGCAGCGCCTACGCAGGCTGAGCGCAAAACCAAAAAGAACAAAAGCATCCGTGATGCCCTGCCCCGGGAGGGGGAGAGAAACATCACGGATGCTTTTTTGCAGCAAAAATCCCGCCCCCTGTACCAGTGATACGGAGGACGGGACGTTTTGTTTTTACGGAGAAGGGCAGAGGGACGAATTACTTCATCTTGCTCTTGGCCTTCATGCGCTGCTCGTGGTTGAGGATCTGCTTGCGGATGCGCAGGTTCTCGGGAGTGACCTCCAGCAGCTCGTCCTGAGCCAGGAACTCGAGGCAGCCCTCGAGGCTCAGCTTGCTGATGGGGATGAGGCGCAGAGCGTCGTCAGAGCCGGAAGCACGGGTATTGGTCAGGTGCTTGGTCTTGCAGACGTTGACATCGACATCCTCGCCGGAAGCGGTGTAGCCGATGACCATGCCCTCGTAGACCTTCTCGCCGGCGCCCACCAGCAGAGTGCCGCGCTGCTGCGCGTTGAACAGGCCGTAGGTGACGGCCTCGCCGGTCTCAAAGCTGACCAGAGAACCGGTGGAGCGGTTGGCGATCATGCCGGCCCAGACGTCATAGCCGTCGAAGATCTGGTTGATGATGCCCTCGCCGTGGGTATCGGTCAGGAACTGGTTGCGGTAGCCGAACAGGCCGCGGCTGGGCATACGGAACTCCAGACGCACACGGTCGGAGCCCAGAGACTCCATCTGCTGCAGGATGGCCTTGCGCTGGCCCAGACCGGTCATGACAGCACCCTGATACTGGGTGGGGACGTCGATGACGACGTGCTCCATAGGCTCGTAGGTCTTGCCGTCGATGACCTTGGTCAGAACGTGCGGGGGAGAGACCTGCAGCTCATAGCCTTCGCGGCGCATGGTCTCGATGAGGATGGACAGATGCATCTCACCACGGCCCATGACACGGAAGGAATCGGTGGTGGCGGAATCCTCCACCTTCAGAGCGACGTCCTTCAGCAGCTCTTTCTGCAGACGGTCGCGGATCTGGCGGCTGGTGACATACTTGCCCTCACGGCCGGCCAGCGGGCTGTCGTTGACGGAGAAGGTCATCTCGACGGTGGGGTCGTTGATCTTCAAGAAGGGCAGCGGCTCGATATGGGAGGGGCTGCACAGAGTGTTGCCGATGGTGACGTCGGGCAGACCGGAGAAAGCCACGATGTCGCCTGCGGTGATGTTGTCGCAGGGCTGACGGCCATTGGCCTGGAAGTCATACAGCTTGGTCAGACGGCCGCGCATCTTGAGGTCGGGGTTGTGCCAGTCGCACACGACCACTTCCTCGCCCACCTTGGCGACGCCGTTCTGGATGCGGCCGATGCCGATGCGGCCAACGAACTCGTTGTAGTCCACAGAGGACACCAGCATCTGGAAGGGAGCCTCGGGGTCGCCCTCGGGCGGCTTGATGGTGCTCAGCAGGGTGTCGAACAGGGGGACCAGGTCGGTGCCGGGTACATCGGGGTCAAGGCTTGCAGTGCCGTCACGGCCGCAGCAGAACAGCATGGGGCAGTCCAGCTGCTCGTCGGTAGCGCCCAGGTCCATCAGCAGGTAGAGGACCTCGTCGATGACTTCCTTGATGCGGGCATCGGGACGGTCGATCTTGTTGATGGCGACCACAAGGCTCAGATTCTGCTGCAGAGCCTTCTGCAGCACGAAACGGGTCTGGGGCATGCAGCCCTCAGCAGCGTCCACCAGCAGCAGAACGCCGTTGACCATCTTCAGCACGCGCTCGACCTCGCCGCCGAAGTCGGCGTGGCCCGGGGTATCGACGATATTGATCTTGACGCCCTTGTAGGTGCAGGAGCAGTTCTTGGCCAGAATGGTGATGCCGCGCTCACGCTCGATGTCACCGCTGTCCATGACACGCTCAGCCACAGCCTGATTGTCGCGGAAAGCGCCGCTCTGGCGCAGCAGGGCGTCCACCAGCGTGGTCTTGCCGTGGTCAACGTGAGCGATGATAGCGACATTGCGCAAATCGTTACGAACCATAAAATACAACCTCTCTATTTTGAATCTCAGTAGAAGTTACGTCATACGATTTAAGTTTATATCATCCGGGGGTGGTTTGTCAAGATTGTATAAAAAATTTTTGATGGATTCGGCGTTTTGCCCGAGAATCGGTGATCGATTTGGGCGGCATTACAGCGCGAAACGTGATATACTTAATGCACCAAAGTTGGATAATCCTGTTGGAGGTGTGTCTATGAAACTGACGTTTTTGGGTGCCAACCACGAAGTGACCGGCAGCTGTACCCTCTTGGAAGCGGCGGGACAGCGCTACCTCATCGACTGTGGTATGGAACAGGGCAAGGATGTCTATGAGAACCAGCCCATCCCCGTTGCGCCGGGCGAGATCGACGGCGTGCTGGCTACCCATGCCCATATCGACCACACGGGCCTTCTGCCTCTTCTGGCGCGCAACGGCTTCCGGGGCAGGATCTATGCCACCAGGCCTACGGCAGAGCTGTGCAGCATCATGCTGCGCGACTCGGCGCACATCCAGGAATTCGAAGCCGAGTGGAAGAACCGCAAGGGCCAGCGCTCCGGTGCAGAGCCTGTGGAACCCATGTACACCATTCAGGACGCCGAGGCAGCCATCGCGCTGTTCCGGGGCTATGATTACAATAAAGAGATCGAGCTTGCGCCCGGCATCGTCATCCGCTTTGTGGATGTGGGCCATCTGCTGGGCTCGTCCAGCATCGAGATATGGGTGACGGAGAACGGCGCGACCACAAAGCTGGTCTTCTCCGGCGACATCGGCAACCACGACCAGCCGATCATCAAAGACCCCACGTATCTGAAGGACGCAGATTATGTCTTTATGGAGTCCACCTACGGTGACCGCAGCCACGGCCCGCGGCCCGACTATGTGGGAGAGCTGACGAAGATCCTGCAGCGCACCTTCGACCGCGGCGGCAATGTGGTCATCCCGAGCTTTGCAGTGGGCCGCGCCCAGGAACTGCTCTACTTCATCCGCGAGATAAAGGAAAAGAACCTGGTCACCGGCCACGGCTGCTTCCCGGTGTACATCGACAGCCCGCTGGCCATCGAGGCCACCCGAATCTTCAAGGACACCGACTCCTCCTGCTTTGATGAAGAGACCAACGCCCTGCTGGCAAAGGGCATCGACCCCATCCGGTTCCCGGGCCTGAAGGTCAGCGTCACCAGCGATGAGTCCCGTGCCATCAACACCGACCCCGTGCCGAAGGTCATCATCTCGGCCAGCGGCATGTGTGAAGCGGGCCGTATCCGCCACCACCTCAAGCACAACCTCTGGAGGAAGGAATGCACCATCCTCTTTGTGGGCTATCAGGCCGTGAACACGCTGGGCCGCTCTCTGCTGGAGGGTGCGGACAACGTGAAGCTCTTCGGCGAATCCATCGAGGTGCAGGCGGAGATCTGCCAGCTCACCGGCCTTTCGGGCCACGCCGACAGGGAGGGCCTGCTGAAGTGGGTCAACTCCTTTGAGCCGAAGCCCAAGCGGGTGTTCATCATCCACGGCGAGGATGAGGTGGAGAACATCTTTACCCAGACCCTCACGGAGCAGGGGTTCAACGCCTGCGCACCTTATAATGGTGAGCAGTGGGCCATCGGTGCCGAGGGCGCGGTCTGCCTGAAGGAAGGCACCCGTATCCGCATCGAGCACCACATCAGCGAGGGTGCAGCCCGCGCGGCTACCGTCTTCCAGCGCCTGCTCAGCGCCGGCAAGCGCCTGCTGCGGGTCATCGAGCACAACGAGGGCGGCGCCAACAAGGACCTCGCCAAGTTCGCCGACCAGATCAACGCTCTCTGCGACAAGTGGGACAGATGAGGCAAACATCTCGGCGGCATAGCTGCTCCGAAAACATCGTTCTGAAATAAAATGATGGAAAACCGACCCGAGTTCGTGTACCCTCACACGGCTCGGGTCGGTCCTTTTTTGCGTCCAAAAGAGGAAAACACGGTTTTCTGTGCGCTTTTGCACAAGCTTCCGACTATTTCACGAGAATCGTTGACTTTGAATGTGCAAAACGCTACCATATGGCACAAGAAAAGGCAAAGATGACGAAATAAAGTTGTTTCACGGGCGCAGAGGCCGGCATCTGCGCGGGAAACGGCTCGAAGTTTTTGCCTGCGTGCGGATGGTATCGGCAGAAGCCTCCGCACAGGAAATGACCGCATTGCATCATTCGATCAAAAAGTTAACAAAAAGAAAGGTCGTGGTCTCTATCGCAATCAAGGAATATTCCATGTCCCGGGACTCCACCCGGCAGCTCTCACCCAACTTCAAGGTGCGGGAGTTTGCCTGCAAGGGCAGCGATGTCGTCATCCTCGACGACGAACTGGTAGTGCTGCTGCAGTGCATCCGGGAGCACTTCGGCAAGCCGGTATATATCACCAGCGGCTACCGCACCGCTGCCCACAACGCGGCCGTGGGCGGCAGCAAGTCGAGCCAGCACCTGCTGGGCCGGGCGGCGGACTTCTACGTTGAGGGCATGGACGTGGCCACGGTCGCCGCCTACGCCGAGACCCTGCTGCCCGCCCGGGGCGGCATCGGGCGTTACCCGAAGGACGCCGCCCACCCCAAGCGCCGCACCGGCTGGGTGCATATCGATACCCGGGCGGACAAGAGCCGGTGGAAGATGTAAAAAGACGCTGAAACTGTTATTGCCGTTATAATATGAAGCGGCCCTCTCCCGGAAAAGGGAAGAGGGCCGCTTTCCTGCAGCAACGCCCCCGCCGGTGGAAACACCGGCGGGGGCGTCAGGTTTATGAATCGGCGCGCAGGAGGTCGGCGGGTCTGATGTGCAGGATGTCGCAGAGCGCAAAGAGATTATCTGTTTTGGGCATCCCGGCGCCTCGCTCATAACAGCCGATCGTGCCGATGGTGACACCAAGCTTCTCCGCAAGCTCTAGCTGCGTCAGCCCGGCGGCCTGCCGTGCCTCGCGGATGATACGGGCAGATTCGGGGTGGCTGTGGGTTGGCATAAAGAATCACCTCAATTCTGAATTATATACATCGGCCGCTTTGGTATAGCCAGAGCGGTTATTTTTTATGCTTCCTTTGTCCCCACGACAGACGCAGGACATTTTTTATAACGTCCAGTGAGGACGAGGGCCTCGACAGACTCTGCCGCTTTGGTCTGGCCTTCGTCGTTGAGCTGGTCGGAGGCTGCAAGGAAGGTGGACTGCTGGGAAAATCCTAATCAAACAAATCCGAATGCGTACCGGTACGGAACAGGAAAAGCTCAAGAGCATCGCCGTCCACACGGTAAACGAGCAGCCAGTCGGGCCGGATGTGGCACTCCCGGAAGCCGATATAATCTCCGGTGAGAGCGTGGTCACGGTTCCGGTCCGGCAAAGCCTGCCCGGCGGCGAGCCAGTCCACAACGGTGTTCAGCTCATCCAGCGGCAGGCCGCGCCTGGCTGCAAGCTTGAGGTCTTTCTTGAATCGGTTGGAAAGGACGACTTCAAGCATCCGTCAGCACCTCATTCATGGCGTCCTTGAAGGAAGCGTAGCGCTTATACTTTTCCGGGTGAGCCTTCATCTCGGCATACTCATTCAGAGCTGCAGCCGTCTCCGCGTTGGGGTTTTCCCGGGTGACGACGAAAGGCAGGCCCTGCACGCGAAGGGACTGCTTCAGGAAGAGGGTGATCGCCGTGGACAAATCAATGCCGAGGTCTGCAAAAAGCTCCTGACTCGAGCGCTTCAGCTCCGGGTCAAGACTGATGTTCGTGCTGGTTTTTGCCATAACAGAACGCCTCCTGATTGGTTTTCTATTCTCACTATAGCATTTTTTGGCCAGAATGTCAACATAATATGCGCGCATTGTGCGCACAAAAAAAGAAGAAGGCCATTCAGGCCGACGCCGAGTTTGAGCGGCTGAGGAAGAGCGTGAAGTAAGAGACCGGCCATAACTGTATAGCATGACAACGCCCCCTTCAAAAAATTTTGAGGGAGCGTTGTCATGTGAATGAAAAAGAGGTGAGGTAAAAAGTGGGGCAATGGAATAAGAAAACCGCCCAGATCCTGACGAACCTAGGCGGTTTTTGGTGGAGCGGGCAATGGGAATCGAACCCACCTCCTCAGCTTGGAAGGCTGATATACTAGCCGATGTACGATGCCCGCGTATTCTGTTTTGCCGGGATGCAAGCAGTATTATAGCATGATTCGCGGCAAATGTCCAGCATTTTTTGCCCAAAGCGCGGAAGGAGAGGAAACCTTTGCCGCCGAGCTGGCGTTTGCCTGTTTACTTTGGAGCAGTTTTATTGTAAAATAGACAGGAGATAAAACCGGCGGCGCACAGCGCGGCCAAATCTGATACAGGTGGTGTATGTTATTATGGCGTTGAAATATCAGCGCATCCTTCTGAAGATCAGCGGCGAGGCCCTCGGCGGCGAAAAGGGGACCGGCTTCGACGAGCCGACCATGGACGCGATCTGCGGCGGCGTAAAGAAGGCCCATGAGCTGGGCGCTCAGATCGGCATCGTCGTAGGCGGCGGCAACTTCTGGCGCGGCCGTTCCAGCGGCAGGATGGAGCGTACGCTGGCCGACAAGATCGGTATGCTGGCAACGGTGATGAACGCTCTGGCTGTCTCCGACAAGCTGGAGCAGCTGGGTGTGCCGACCGAGGTGTTCACCTCCATCACCATGCCGCAGGTGGCCCCGGCCTTCACCCGCAAGGACGCTCTCCGCGCAATGGACGAGGGCAAGATCGCCATCTTCGGCGGCGGTACGGGCAACCCCTTCTTCTCCACCGACACGACCACTGCCCTGCGCGCCGTTGAGGTGAGCGCAGACATCATGTTCAAGGCCACGATGGTGGACGGCGTCTATGACAAGGACCCCCACAAGTACCCCGACGCCAGGAAGTACGAGACCCTTACCTTTACCAAGGTGCTGGAAGACCGTCTGGCTGTTATGGACGGCACTGCCGCCACCCTCTGCCGGGACAACAAGCTCCCCATCCTCGTGTTCGACCTGGCCGACCCCGACAACATCGCCCGCGCTGTGCAGGGTGAGAACGTGGGTACACTGGTCTACGAGGGCTGAGCATACCGCCCCGCTTCCGACAATAGAATATCCCAGACGCCCTTTCGCGGCTGGTGAGAATTGATAACAAACAGGAGACAAGGACAATGAGCAGCAACACCAAGGCATTCGAAGACAAGATGAAGAGCGCAGTCGAGCATCTGGAGCGCGAGCTGAAGACCGTGCGCGCAGGCCGCGCCAACCCCGGCGTTCTGGACAAGGTGACCGTGGATTACTACGGTTCTCCCACGCCCATCCAGCAGGTGGCTTCTGTGGCTGTCAGTGAGGCCCGCACCCTGACCATCACCCCGTGGGACCGCACCCTGCTGCGCGCCATCAGCAAGGCTATTCTGGCCAGCGATGTGGGCATCAACCCCATCGATGACGGCCAGACCATCCGTCTGAACTTCCCGGCTCCCACCGAGGAGCGCCGCAAGCAGCTGGCCAAGGAAGTCTCCAAGATGGGTGAGGAGGCAAAGGTTGCCGTCCGCAACGTCCGCCGTGACGCCATGGATAAGGCCAAGGCCATGAAGAAGGCCGGTGAGCTGACCGAGGACACCCAGAAGACCATGGAAGAGGACGTCCAGAAGCTGACCGACAAGTATGTGAAGAACATCGACGCTGCCGTGGAAGAGAAGCAGAAGGAGATCATGTCCGTCTGATTCCGACTGCAGGCAAGCAGGGAGGTGCCGTGCGCTGAAAGAAGGTGCGCGGCACTTTTTGCCAGACGAGACGTAGAGGAAGAAGAGCATGGAGCATTCAAAGGATTTTGCGAAGGGACTGTCCATCGGCATCATCATGGACGGCAACGGCCGCTGGGCCAGGAGCCGCGGCCTGCCCCGCACCGCCGGCCATAAAAAGGGCGCACAGGTCTTTCAGGACATTGCGGACTACTGCGATGAGCTGGGCGTAGAGTCGGTGTATTTTTACGCATTCTCGACCGAAAACTGGAAGCGTCCCGCCGAGGAGGTAGGCGCGATCATGCGGCTGTTCGGCGAATACCTCATCAAGGGCTTCGACTACGAGAACCGGAACGTCCGCATCTGCTTCATGGGCGACCGCACGGTGCTGGAGCCCAAGCTGCAGGAGCTGATGAACAAGCTGGAGCGGGACTCTGCCTGCAAGACCGGCCTGACCATCAACATCGCCATCAACTACGGCGGACGGCCTGAGATCGTCCGGGCGGCCCAGAGCCTCGCGGCCAGGGCGGCTGCGGGCGAGCTGAAGCCTGAGGACATCACGGAAGAGGCTCTTTCGGCCCAGATGTACACCGCCGGCCAGAAAGACCCCGACTTCATCCTCCGCCCCAGCGGAGAGAAGCGGCTCTCCAACTTCATGCTCTGGCAGGCGGCCTACTCCGAACTGGTGGAAATGGATGTTCTGTGGCCTGATTTCACCCGTGACGACCTCGATGCCGCCATCATGGAGTTCAACCGGCGCTCCCGCCGCTTCGGCGGACTCTGAGAGCAGCAACCGATACGCAAGATGCCGCGCAGCGTGCGCGGCCCCCGGAGAGCGCCCGGTATTTCCTCGGGCGCTGACGCTGCAGACCCTGCCGGAGCAGGGGAGCGGCTCTCGGACGAAACAAAGGAGAACATGAAACTATGAAAACACGAATCATCACAGCCGTGGTGGGCCTGATCGTTCTGGCAGGCGTCCTGTTCACCTTCGATACGCTGGTGTTCAATCTGGTCATCGCGGCCATCACCCTCATCGCCCTGCATGAAATTTACTCTGCGCTGGGTTTTGAAAAGCAGGACTGGCCGCTGCTGGCTGTTCTGGTGTCCTACACACTGCTCATCATGCTGTCGAGCTACAGCGTCTGCCGGGCGATGGTGATGCCCGCTTCCTTCCTCGTGGTGCTGTTCTATGCCATCTACCTTGTAGTGCGCAACGGCGTTATCAGCTACCAGAAAGCCAGCGGCCTCGCCATGTTTTCGGGCATTGTGATCTTCTGCTTCTACTCGTTCATCCGGCTCAAGGAGATGCTGCCGGTGGAGGAGTATGGCTACGACGCCATCTTCTTCATCCTGCTCATCCTCTGCTTCGCCTGGGGCGGCGATACCTGCGCCTACTTCGCGGGCCGCGCCTTTGGCAAGCATAAGCTCTGCCCGGTGGTCAGCCCCAAAAAGACGGTGGAGGGCGCTGTTGGCGGCGTGCTGGGCACCATGGTGTTCGGTGTGCTGGTCACGGTCATCTACTCCATCGCGGCAGACCGGATGGAAGAGTTCACCCGCTCCAACATTGGCGTATCCATGTATGTCATCATTGCGCTGCTGGCCTGTGTGGCTGCGGTGCTGGGCATCTACGGCGACCTGTTCGCCAGCGTGGTCAAGCGCCAGTGCGGCATCAAGGACTACGGCACCATCTTCCCGGGCCACGGCGGCATCCTCGACCGCTTCGACAGCGTGATGTTCATCGCGCCCTTTGTCACCATGGTGGTCATCGCAGCATTCTACGATTAAAATCAGCAGGAGATCGATTCTTTATGGCTAAGAAAATCACGCTGCTGGGTTCTACCGGCTCCATCGGCACCCAGAGTCTCGATGTCATCCGCGCTCAGGGGTATGAGGTGTTCGGCCTGTCGGCTCACAGCCGGACGGATAAAATTTTGCAGCAGATAGAAGAATTCCACCCGAAATACATTTGTATGACCAGTGAGGCCGGTGCCGAAAAGCTTTCGGCTGCGCTGGCCGGCCGCGCCGATGCACCCAGGCTCCTGACCGGCCCCGAGGGCCTCAAGACCCTCGCCGCGATGGACGGCCCGGACGTGGTGCTGAACAGCGTGGTGGGCATCGCGGGCCTCGGAGCAAGCCTTGCCGCCATCGAGAGCGGCCATGACCTGGCCCTCGCCAACAAGGAAAGCCTCGTCACCGGCGGCCATCTCGTCACCCGAGCTGTGGCGAAGCACAGTGTCAGGCTGCTGCCCGTGGACAGTGAGCACTCGGCCATCTTCCAGTGCCTGCAGGATAAGGAGAGCGCCAAGAGCCTGACCAAGATCCTGCTGACGGCCTCCGGCGGCCCCTTCTTCGGCATGAAGACCGAAGAGCTGCGGGGCAAGACCAAGGCCGACGCCCTCAAGCATCCCAACTGGAACATGGGCGCAAAGATCACCATCGACAGCGCCACCCTGATGAATAAGGGCCTCGAGCTCATCGAGGCTGTGTGGCTGTTCGGTCTGCCTCCGGAGAAGATCCAGATCGTCGTCCAGCGCCAGAGCATCGTCCACTCGGCGGTGCAGTACAGCGACAACTCCATCATCGCCCAGATGGGTGTGCCGGATATGCGCATCCCCATCCAGTATGCGCTGACCTATCCGGCCCGTGTGCCGGGCGTCGTGCCGGAGCTGGACTTCACCACCCTCAAGCTGCTGACCTTCGATGTGGCCGACGAGGAGACGTTCCGCTGCCTCGCCGCCTGCAAGAAGGCCATCCGAAAGGGCGGTCTCGGCCCCTGCGCCGCCAACGGTGCCAACGAGGAGGCCGTCAAGCTCTTCCTCGAGGATAAGATCGGCTTCCTCGACATCGGCCGTCTGGTGGAGGCTGTCGTGGACAGCGACAGCTTCGGCGGCGGCTACAGCCTCGCGGATGTGTATGAGTGTGACCGTATGGCCCGCGCATTCGTGAGAGCACACCTGTAATATAGGAGAAATAATGTCAGTTTTCATCACCTTTGCAGCCGCGCTGCTCATCTTCGGCGCGGTCATCGCCATCCACGAGTTCGGCCATTTTGCAGTGGCAAAGCTCTGCGGGGTCCAGGTCAACGAGTTTTCCATTGGCATGGGTCCGACCCTCATCAAGACCTATCGCAAAGGCACACAGTATACCCTGCGGCTCCTGCCCGTAGGCGGCTTTGTGGCGCTGGAAGGGGAGGAGAGCCCCGAGAGCGAGCAGGCCGAGGGTGGAAGCGGGGACGATGACGGCCCGGACATCCCGCCGGAGGTGCTGGCGCAGCGGACAGGCAAGCCGCTGAACGAGGCGGCTGTCTGGCAGCGGATGCTGGTGATGGCGGCAGGCGCGGTGATGAACTTCGTGCTGGGCTTCGTGGTGCTGCTGCTCCTCATCTCGCTGCGCAGTGAGCCCATCACCAGCAAGGTCATCTATGCCGTGGAGGACAACGCCCTCTGCGGCCAGACCGGCCTGCAGGCCGGCGACGAGATCGTGGCCGTCAACGGGCGGCACTGCTTCGTGGCCAACGATATGCTCTACGAGCTCATGCGCACCGAGAGCTGCCGTGCGGACTTCACCGTCCGCCGGGACGGCAGGCTCGTGGAGCTGCCGGACGTCCGGTTCGATACCTGGCAGGATGAGCAGGGCCAGACCCACATGACACTGGGCTTTACAGTCTATGGCCTCAAAAAAACACCGCTGAACGTCCTGAAAGAGTCGGCCAACAGCGTCATCTACTATGGACGCATCATCTATACCTCGCTGGCCGACCTTCTGCGGGGCCGCGAGAGCATCAACGACCTGTCCGGCCCGGTGGGCATCGTGACCGCCATCGGTCAGGCCGCAAGCTACGGCTGGGAGGATGTGGCTGAGCTGCTGGTGCTCATCACCATCAACCTCGGCGTCTTCAATCTGCTGCCGTTCCCGGCGCTGGACGGCGGAAAGATCGTCTTCCTGCTCATCGAGGCAGTCACCGGCCATGCAGTGCCGGAAAAGATCCAGGGCAGCCTGACCGTCGCAGCCTTTGCGCTGCTGTTCGGCCTGATGCTCTTTGCAACGTACAATGACATCGTCCGGCTCGTGACCGGAGCAGTTTGAAAGAGGTAAAACCATGCGGCAGCTGAAACGTGAAGTGAAGATCGGCAATGTGACCATCGGCGGCAAGAATCCCATTGCCGTACAGACCATGCTGAACGTCCCGATGGAGGACATCGAGGGCAATGTGGCGCAGGCAAAGCGCTGTGAAGCGGCAGGCTGTCAGATCTTGCGCGTGACCTGTCCCAGCGAGGCAGACGCCAAGTGCATCGAGGCTGTCAAGAACGCCGTGAATATCCCCATCGTGGCAGACATCCACTTCGACTACAAGGCTGCCATCGCCTGTGCCGATGTGGGGGTGGATAAGATCCGCATCAACCCGGGCAACATCGGCGACGATGACCGCGTGAAGGCGGTCGTGGATGCCTGCCGGCAGAAAAATATCCCCATCCGCATCGGCGTCAACGGCGGCAGTCTGGAAAAGCACATCCTCGCCAAGTACGGCGCACCTGTGCCGGAAGCGATGGTGGAGAGCGCTCTGTACCATGTCCGCCTGCTGGAAAAGTTCGACTTCAACAACATCGTCATCTCCATCAAGAACTCCAATGCCCCCCGCATGATGGAGGCATACCGCCAGCTCAGCGCTGTGACCGACTACCCGCTCCATGTGGGCGTCACTGAGGCCGGCACCTACCAGATGGGCCTGCTCAAGAGCGGCATGGGCATCGGCGGGATGCTGCTGGAGGGGATCGGCGATACCATCCGTGTCTCGCTGGCCGCTGACCCTGAGAAGGAGGTGGAAGCAGGCTACAATATCCTGCGCGCTGTCGGCTTCCCGGTGGCCGGCCCGGAGGTCATCACCTGCCCGACCTGCGGCCGCACCCAGTACCCCTGCACCGAGATCGCAAATGAGGTGGAGCGTCGGCTCCAGGGCTGCAAAAAGTCCATCAAGGTGGCTGTCATGGGCTGTGTCGTCAACGGCCCCGGCGAGGCCCGTGAGGCGGACATCGGCATTGCCGGCGGCAAGGGCGAGGCAGTGCTGTTCGTCCACGGCGAACCCGTCAGGAAGCTGACGGGGGATAATATCCTTGACCAGTTCATGGAGGAGATCGATAAGCTGTAAGCTCAAGAACAACCTGCTGCCACGCCCTTTTCCGGGGCGCGGCAGTTTGTGCTGTTATCGGATAGAAAAGGAGTACCACTGTGACACCACTTGTTTCCCAGCTATGGCCGCAGTTTATGGCGGACCCGGACTTTGCGGCCTGTTTTGGCCGCGTGGTCGTCGAGCACGCCCAGATGCTGCGGCAGGAGCGGCAGGTCATCTTTACGCTGCGCAGTTCTGCCCCGCTGGACAAGGGGCTGTGCGCCCGGCTGCTGGCCTCGCTGGCACCGGATTACGAGGGCTTCGAGCTCCGCATCAACAATCTTTTCGGCTATGCGACGCTGGATGAAGCCGGTCTGCGGGAAATGATGGAGGAGATGAAGCGGGACGGTGTCCCCATCAACGGCTTCCTCGACCGCTGCCGCATCACCATCACCGGCCAGAACATCACCATCGGCGTCTGCCACGGCACGAAGTTTTTGCAGGAGATGCAGTTCGAGTGCCTGCTGGCGGAGCGCATCGCCGCCCACACCGGCGTAAAGCCCAAAGTGACGCTGGAAAGCAGCGTGGGCGAAGCCGAACAGCGCCAGATGGAAGAAAAGCTCGAGCGGAAAATTGCGCCGCCTGTCGTCAAGTTTGAGAAAAAGAACACCGCCCCCTCCATCAAGGTGGAGGGCCTCGACCTCACGGACAAGCCCGTCACCATCTTCCACGGCAAGATGTTCACCCCGAAAAACCTCACCCCCCTCAAGGATCTGGGCGGCGAGGGCGGCAAGTGCATGATCTGGGGCGACGTCTTCTTCACCGAGGTGAAGGGCAGCTTCCGCAAGATATACACCGTCTCCATCACCGATTACACCGGCTCCATCAACCTGAAGATCCGTGCGCAGGAAGGGGAGGACTGCTCCAAGTGGGAGTCTATCCCCAAGGGTACGACGGTCGTGGTGCGCGGCGACTGCTCCTACGATAAGTACGAGCACGACTATATCGTCTGGCCCTACGACGTCCTCTTTGTCGAGCGCAAAAAGCGGGATGACAACGCCCCCGTCAAGCGGGTGGAGCTGCATCTGCATACCAAGCTGTCCAGCATGGACGCCTTCTGCGACCCCGGCGGCATCGTCAAGCTGGCCCACCGGATGGGCCACCCGGCCATTGCCATCACCGACCACGGCGTCTGTCAGGGCTACCCCGAGGCGATGCTGGCGGCGGATGCCATCCACAAGACAGACCCGGACTTCAAGCTCATCTACGGCTGTGAGGCCTACTTTGTCGATGACATGATACCCTGCGTCTACGGCGTGAAGGACGAGCCGCTGAACGGTGAGTTCTGCGTCTTCGACACTGAGACGACAGGCCTCGACCCCGGCGTGGAGTACCTGACAGAGATCGGCGCGGTCATCGTGCGGAACGGGGAGGTGGTGGAAGAGTTCGACACCTTCGTAAAACCCGGAAAGCCCATCACCTCCAAGATCACCGAGCTGACCGGCATCACCAACGAGATGGTAGCCGACGCCCCCGGCGAGGCCGAGGCGCTGAAAGCCTTCCTCGACTTTGTGGATGGCCGCATCCTCGTGGGCCACAACGCCCACTCCTTCGACATCCGGTTCCTCCGCGCCGCCGCCAAGCGGAGCGGCATCGAGTTTGAGCCGACCTATATCGACACCCTGACCATGGCTCAGGCCATGTACCCCGGTCTCCACAACTACAAGCAGGGGACCATCAACAAGCATCTGGAGCTGCCCGCCTACGAGGCCCACCGCGCCTGCGAGGACTCTGCCGCACTGGGCCGCATCTTCTGCGTCATGCTGAAAGATCTGGAGGAAAAGCAGGTCACCGCCGTCAGCGGCATCAACACCGGCCTCGGCGGGAACCGCGAGGTGCTGAAAAAGAAGTATTATCACCTCATCATCCTCGTGCGCAGCCAGATGGGCCTGAAAAACCTTTATAAAATCGTCAGCGAGGCCCATGTTAACTACTTCTTCAAGAAGCCCCGCGTCCCCCGCAGCCTTCTGAACAAGTATCGGGACGGCCTTATCCTCACTTCTGCCTGTGAAGCAGGAGAACTTTACAGGGCGATCGTGGAGGGCCGCTCCTACGAAGAACTGAAGAAAATTGCATCGTACTACGATGTTTTGGAGGTCCAGCCCCTGGGCAACAACGCCTATATGGTGCGGGAGGGCAAGGTGGAGAGCGAAGAGGTCATCAAGGACTTCAACCGCACCGTCATCAAGCTGGGCGAAGACCTGCACAAGCCCGTCATCGCCACCGGCGACGTCCATTTCACCGAGCCGGAGGACGCCATCTACCGCTCTGTCCTGCAGGCGGGCAACGGCTTCAAGGACGCGGACAACCAGCCGCCCCTGTTCTACCGCACCACCGAGGATATGCTGAACCAGTTCAGCTACCTGCCCAGGGAAAAGGCCTACGAGATCGTCGTGACCAATCCCCGCAAGATAGCGGCCAGCATCGACGGCAACGTCCGCGCCATCCCGCGCGGCACCTACCCGCCCGGCATCGAGGGCGCAGAACAGCAGCTCCGGGACGCCACCTGGGAACACGCCAAGCGGGACTACGGCGACCCTCTGCCCGAGATCGTGGAGAAGCGCCTGCAAAAAGAGCTGGACTCCATCTGCGGCCACGGCTACGCCGTCCTGTACGTCATCGCGGTCAAACTGGTGGCCTATTCCAACGCAGGCGGCTATCAGGTGGGCAGTCGTGGTTCGGTCGGCTCGTCGGCTGTGGCCCACTTCTCCGGGATCTCGGAGGTCAACAGCCTGCCGCCCCACTACCGCTGCCCCAAGTGCAAGTACAGCGAGTTCATCACCGACGGCAGCGTGGACGACGGCTTCGACCTGCCCGACAAGAACTGCCCCCACTGCGGCACCCGGATGCTGGTGGACGGCCACGACATCCCTTTCGAGACCTTCCTTGGCTTCTACGGCGACAAGGAGCCTGATATTGACCTGAACTTCTCGGGCGAGTACCAGTCCAACGTCCACCGCTACACGGAAGAGCTGTTCGGCAAGGCCAACGTCTTCAAGGCCGGCACCGTCTCCGGTATTCAGGACAAGACGGCCTACGGTTACGTCAAAAAGTATCTGGATGATCGGGGGAGAACGGTCAACCATGCCGAGGAGAACCGTCTGACGCTGGGCTGTACCGGCGTCAAGCGTACCACCGGCCAGCATCCCGGCGGCATGGTCGTCGTGCCGGACACCTATGAGATCTACGATTTCTGCCCCATCCAGCACCCGGCGGACGATGTGGCGGGCGGCCTGCTGACTACCCACTTCGAGTTCAAGTACCTCCACGACACCCTGCTCAAGCTGGACGAGCTGGGCCACGATATGCCCACCTTCTACAAGTATTTTGAGGAGTACACCGGCATCCCCGTGGACAGCATCCCCATGAACGACCCCAAGGTCTACAGCCTGCTCACCAGCCCGGAAGAGCTGGGTGTGACGCCGGAGCAGATCGACAGCCAGACCGGCACCTTCGGCATCCCCGAGATGGGCACCAACTTCGTGCGCGGAATGCTGGTGGAGGCCCGTCCCAAGAATTTCTCCGAGCTGATCCAGATCTCGGGCCTGTCCCACGGCACCGACGTCTGGACCGGCAACGCCGACGAGCTCATCCGCAGCGGCACCTGCACCATCGCGGAGGTCATCGGCTGCCGTGACAGTATCATGCTCTATCTGCTGCGCAAGGGCCTCGAGCCCAAGATGGCCTTCGACATCATGGAGGCTGTCCGTAAGGGCAAGGTGGCCAAGGGCGGCTTTGCTCCCGGCTGGGAAGAGGCCATGCGGGAGCACGATGTGCCGGACTGGTACATCGAGAGCTGCCGCAAGATAAAATATATGTTCCCAAAAGCCCATGCGGTGGCCTACCTGATGTCGGCCATCCGGCTCATGTGGTTCAAGCTCTACCACCCGCAGGCGTTCTATGCGGTGTACTTCACCGTCCGCGGCGATGACATCGACTATGAAGCCGCTGTGGGGGGTGCGGCAGTGGCCCGCGCCCACATGAACGAGGTGAAGCGCCGCCTCAAGGAAGAAAAGAACGCCAAGGATGAAGATGTGCTCGTCTCGCTCCAGCTGGTCAACGAGATGCTGGTGCGGGGCTACGAGTTCCTGCCCATCGAGCTGGGCAAGAGCCGGGGCTCGAAGTATGTGGTGGAGGACGGCAAGGTGCGCCTGCCCTTCTGCTCCCTGAAGGGTCTGGGCGGTGCCGCCGCCGATGCGCTGGAAAACGCCACCCTCCATGGGCAGGAGTACCTCTCCATCGAGGAGCTGCAGCAGGCCTCCGGCGTTGGCAGCAGCATCATCGACCGCCTGCGTCAGGTGGGCGCTCTGGGTGACCTGCCCGAGAGCAGTCAGGTGAGCTTTTTCTAAAAAAGATGTTGACACCATATGCGACACCATATATAATGGAGATGGGAGGATTAGGATGTCAAAATGGGATAAACTGTTGGCAAGGATATGCTCTTTGAGCAAAGACCTCCGGTTCGATGAACTGCGCAGGGTTCTGGAAAGCTATGGCTATGAGATGGGCGCACCCCGGAGCGGCAGCAGCCATTACACCTTCCGCAAGGCAGGCTGCTATCCCATTACGATCCCGAAGCATGAACCGATCAAGAAAGTCTATGTCGAAATGGTGAGACAGATCGTAGAGAGTGAGGCGAAGAACGATGAAGACGCTGAATGATTATCTGGCACTGTCCTATCGAATGGAAATTGTCAGGGACAGTGACGAGGGCGGTTTTGTGGCCTCTTATCCGGACCTCCCGGGCTGCATCACCTGCGGAGAGACGGAGGAAGAGGCGCTGAAAAACATTTTGGACGCCAAAAAGGCATGGCTGGAGGCCGCGCTGGAAGAGAACATCGAGATCCCTGAGCCGGACAGTCTGGAGGCGTACTCTGGGCAGTTCAAGCTGCGCCTGCCCCGCAGCCTGCATCGCTCGCTGGCAGAGCATTCGCAGCGGGAGGGTATCAGCATGAACCAGTATTGCGTGTACCTTCTGGCGAAAAACGATGCACTCCATGCCGGGTAAAAAATCAGTATACCCCCCCCCCAAAAAAAAACGACCTCTGCAGCCGGATGGACCGGAAGCAGAGGCCGTTTTGTTATACGATCAAGTTTCTGAACAGGGGAGCAGCTTACTCCACGCTGATCATATAGTAGTAGACCGGCTGACCGCCGCGGATGTGGCTGACCTCAACGTGGTTGGGGCATTTTGTCTTGACGATCTCGGTCACCTTCTCGGCATCCTCGTCGGAGACGTCGCAGCCGGAGATGATGGTGACGAAGCTGGAATCCTTCTTGCACATACTGCGGGCCAGACGATAGGTGGCCTTGGTGATGTCGTTGGAGGTGAAGACGATCTTGCCGTTCTCCAGGGCCATGATCTCGCCCTTCCGGATCCGCTTGCCGTCGTACTCGCTGTCGCGGGCGGCGTAGGTGATGAGGCCGGTGGAGACCTTATCGGCGGCAGACATCATGTTGATGGTGTTGGCCTCGACGGTAGCAGAGGGGTCGAAGTTCAGCAGAGCGGTGATGCCCATGGGGACGGTGCGGGTGGGCAGAACGACCACCTGACGGTCAGCCAGCTTCTGGGCCTGCTCAGCAGCCATGATGATGTTCTTGTTGTTGGGCAGGACGAAGACGGTCTTGGCCGGGACGCTCTGGATGGCGGCAAGGATGTCCTCGGTGGCGGGGTTCATGGTCTGACCGCCGGAGACGACAGCGTCAGCGGCCAGGTCGGTGAAGACAGCCTTCAGGCCCTCACCGGCGGCGACAGCAACGAAGCCATAGTCGCGGCTGGGGTCAACGGCAGCGTAGACGAACTCGCTGGCGGGGTCGGGCTTCTTCTCGGCGGAAGCCTGCTTCTCGAGGCTCTTGCCCTGCTTCTGGCGGGCCAGGAACTGCTCGTGCATATTCTCGATCTTGAAGTTGGTGAGGTAGCCGTACTTGATGGCCTCGCTCAGGATCTTGCCGGGGTCGGCGGTGTGGACATGGAGGTTGATGACGTCATCGTCCTCGATGCAGACGACGCTGTCGCCGTTGGACTCGGCGAAGGCACGCATCTTTGCGGCGCTTGCGCCCTCGTTCTTGTTGATGAGGAACTGGGTGCAGTAGCCGTTCTTGATGTCCTCGACCTTCATCAGGTCGTCGGTAAAGACGCCCTTGCCGGCGTTCGCGGTGGAGAGCTTGGCCTTGTTGGGGACAGCCTCGCCGCCGGCCACGATGTCCTCACCGTGGAAGACCTTGCCCATGCCCTCGAAGATGATCATGATGCCCTGGCCGCCGGCGTCCACGACGCCGGCCTTCTTCAGGACGGGCAGCAGGTTGGGAGTGTCCTCCAGGGCCTTCTGACCGGCGGTCATCACGACGTCCCACAGCTCGGCCACATCCTCTTTGCCGCAGGCAGCAGCTTCCTCGGAGGCGACGCGGGCGACGGTCAGGATGGTGCCTTCGGTGGGCTTCATGACAGCCTTGTAAGCGCCCTCGACGCCCTTCTTCAGCGCAGCCACGATGTCGGCGGCGTCAGCCTCCTTTTTGCCCTCCAGAGCTTTGGAGAAACCGCGGAACAGCAGGCTGGTGATGACGCCGGAGTTGCCGCGGGCGCCGCGCAGCATGGCGGAGGCGGCGGTCTTTGCGGCCTCGCCCACGGTGCAGCTGTCGTCCATGGCCTGCAGCTCACGGACGGCTGAGCCGACGGTCATGCCCATGTTGGTGCCGGTGTCGCCGTCGGGGACGGGGAACACGTTCAGCTCGTCCACGCGGGAGCGCTGGTTGTTGATGTTGTTTGCGCCGGAAATAATGGCGTCGCGCAGGATCTTACCAGAAATCATTGCTTTTTACTCCTTATATCTTCCCGGTACCCCCGGGCGGGCTTTGTCTCATCAGGCAACCACGTCATCGACCGATACGACCACGCGGGCGACTTTCAGGCCGGTGGCCTGCTCCACCTCGTCCTTCACGCGGTGCGAGATGGAACGCGCGGCGGTGGAGATGTTCAGCCCGTAGCTGACGGCAATGTGCAGCTCGATCACGAGACGGCCCTCTTCCTGTGTGACACGGACGCCCTTGGCCGAGTCGTCCACGCCGCGCACGGCGCTGCGGACACGGTCGGTCAGATCACGGGGGGCCATTGCGGCCACGCCGTAGCATTGTTTGGTTGCCTCGCCCACGAGCGTGGAAAAATACTCGGCTGAGAAGCTGACATCTCCCAGCGGGAAACGGGAAGTGATCATAGTCGCTCTGCTCCTTTTATTCATTATGATACCCCGGTCCGCACGGCGGCGGGGCGGTGCGCGGGCCAAAGAAGGCGGCGTACCACTTTTATTATACAACTTTATGAGGAAGCTGTACAGCATATAATTGCTGACAGAAAGAAAAAAGTCAGGCGCGGCTTACCCGTCTCGGTCTGTTTCGACACCGCAAAGCCGGTATACTGAAAGACAGAGCCGCAAAGGGCCGCGTTCCTGTTGTTAGTATAGCACAAAATCCTTCGCAGTGCATCCATTTCGTGAATATTTATCCGACAAAACAAAAGATGATTGTGAATAAAATATAAAAGATGACGAAGGCATCTTTATCTTACTATGAAAAAGTGCTAAAATCTAAGGTGGCAAGAGTAAGACTGTATCCGGCACAGGATGCCGGGGCATTCGGCTGCCAAGGTGCTGAAGACAGGAATTTGCTGCGGCTGCACAGGAGCTGCGGCCCGGCGGCGGAAAAGTTCACAATAGGAGTTGTTTTCATGAATATTCTGTTTTTCCTTTCCCCCAAGCAGGACCTGATGTATGTGTACGATGACTTCACCCTCCGCCAGACGCTGGAAAAATGGGAGAACAACCGCTACGCATCCATCCCGGTGCTCAACCGCAAGGGAGAGTATGTGGGGACCCTGACGGAGGGGGACATCCTCTGGGGGCTGAAAAAGTTCCACGGCCTCGACCTTGAGGCGGCAGAGGACATCCCCATCCGGGAGTTTGACCACAAGCGGGACTACAAGGCCGTCACGGTCACCACGAGCATGGACCAGCTCATCGAGGCGGCCATGAGCCAGAACTTCGTCCCCGTCGTGGATGACCGGGGAATGTTCATCGGCATCGTCCGCCGTCAGGCCATCATCCGCTACTGCTACGACCGCTCCCGCGCTGCCGCCACAGAGCAGCGCAGAAAGCCCGAAAAGCAGGAAAAACGAGTCCCGGTTTCTGCCGGGGTGCAGTAAAACAGGAAAAGGCCCCGCCGCTCTGCATGAAATGTGCAGGGCAGCGGGGCTTTTCTATGCCTGTGGGAAGGGGAGAGTGGTGCTTCAGCCCACGGTGAGGCTGGAATCGGTGAGCCGGTGGGTCAGGACAGCCTCGGCGTCCTCGCCGCCCATGGCCAGCAGCTCGTCCACCGAGAGGGTGGTGGAGCAGAGGGTGGTGGAGCAGAGGGTGGTGGAGCAGAGGATGGTCTGGAAGGTGATGGCCTCGATGCCCTCAGCCCGCAGCTGACGCAGGGCGGCCAGCGAGATGCGGAAGGAG
>OGGM01000266.1_pt1 | contig 46619 bp, 44 predicted proteins | sample 1571251 | NCBI WGS metagenome assembly OGGM01 (sample SAMEA2582076, study PRJEB24529) | metagenome | biome: Human gut stool | place: China | collected 2011 | reverse complement strand
CAAAAAGCTCTATAATCTCTACAGTAGTTTTACCCACTACAGAAATTATAGAGCCGAATTAATAGATTCCCTACCAAAAAAACTGTCAAATTTATTTTTGGCAGTTTTTGGGTTTTTCTATTTTAGATTGGTTTTGTTTACCATCTCCTCTACAAGGATGTACTTTAATTGTCTTAGAATTGCTTTTTTAGGATAAATATATCCTATTTACTGGTTTTCTCGCAAAAAAGTGGTATGATAAATCTAAGGAGGACATTATTATGCAGATTAATCTTGAAAATTTAGTTCCCATTTCTGAAGCCAACCAAAATTTTTCTAAAGTTGCTCGTATGGTCGATAACAAGGGGACTGCAGTAATTCTAAAAAATAATAAGCCTAAGTATGTATTGGTAGAATATGACACCTTAATTAAAAATGAACAAGGTGGGACAGAAGTTGCAGAGCAGGTCACAGTCGACGATGTGGCTAACTCTGTTTTGTCTCGTCATTTAGATGCCTTCAAGGAATTAGCTAAATGAAGCGACTGACAACAGAACAAATCTTAATGCTACATAGTCAGCTTATTATGACTACAGGAGGATTGGATGGCGTGAGAGACAAGGGGTTAGTGGATTCTTCGCTTTCTAGTGCATTTGAAGTTTATTTTGGTGTCGAACGCTATCCAACAATTGAAGAGAAGGCAGCGAGATTGTGTTATTCATTGATAAAAAATCATGCCTTCTTAGATGGGAACAAACGTATAGCAGTTTTTGCTATGCTTGTATTTTTAGAGTTAAATGGTATTATTTTAGACTGTGAGGATGCTGAGATTGTTGATTTAGGTCTTGGTGCTGCAGCGTCCGAGCTAGATTATGAAGATATATTGGAGTTTATACAATCCCATTAATTTACTCTTAATAAGATTGGTAGAAAACCAGAGCATTAGCTCTGGTTTTTTCTATTGCTTTTAATATTTTCATTTGTTAGAATGTAGGTAATGTGCGTGCTTGTCACGCCCTTTTTCTGTGTCTTTTACGGCTTTAGTAGTTGTCAATAACTATAAAAATCTTAAAGGCATGGTAAATGCTAAAAAGAAAAGGAGAAATTTATGGCTTATATTTGGTCTTATCTTAGGCGTTATCCTAAGTGGCTAGCAATGAATTTTACGGCGGCTATTTTATTTGTTATTGCTAACTTAGGTCTGCCGACGGTTCTTGCCAAAATGATTGATGAGGGGATTAACCGTGGAGATGCTGACAAGCTTTATACCTATGCTTGGGTCATGTTCGGTGTGGTCTTGACTGGGATTGTTGGTCGTGTGCTCTTGTCCTATGCGGTTAGTAAATTGACGACCACAATGGTGCAGGTCATGCGTAATGACATTTACGCTAAGCTTCAGGAGTATTCCCACCATGAGTACGAGCAGATTGGCGTATCCTCTTTGGTAACTCGTATTACATCTGATGCTTTTGTTCTCATGCAATTTGCAGAACAGATTCTTAAGATGGGTGTCATTACTCCTCTGATGATGGTTTCCAGTGTCTTCTTAATTTTGACGACAAGTCCATCTTTGGCTTGGATTGTGGCAATTTCCTTGCCTTTCCTAGCCGTAGTAGTCTGGTATGTAGCGGTAAAAACACGTCCGCTTTCTGAGAAGCAACAGGCAACTCTCGACAAGATTAACCAGTATGCTCGTGAAAATCTGACTGGACTTCGTGTCATCCGAGCTTTCGCTAGAGAAGATTTTCAAGAGAAGAAGTTTGCTTCTGAAAATGCTGTCTATGCGGATAATTCAAACAAGCTCTTTAAATTAACTGGTTTGACTGAGCCACTTTTTGTGCAAATCATCATCGCCATGATTGTGGCAATTGTTTGGTTTGCCCTTGAGCCACTAGGTTCTGGGACGTTGGCAATCGGGGATTTGGTTGCCTTTATTGAGTACAGTTTCCATGCACTATTGTCTTTCCTTTTCCTAGCCAACCTCTTTACCATGTATCCTCGTACGGCGGTATCTAGTGAACGTCTGCAGGAAATTATGGATATGCCTATTTCTATCAATCCAAATGAAGATGGAGTGACAGAGACTGAGACTAAGGGATATTTGGAGTTTGACAATGTGACCTTTGCTTATCCTGGTGAAACTGAGAGTCCTGTCCTACACAATATTTCTTTCAAGGCTAAACCCGGTGAAACCATTGCCTTTATTGGATCTACGGGTTCAGGAAAATCATCACTTGTGCAGTTGATTCCACGCTTTTATGATGTAACGCTTGGACGCATTCTTGTTGATGGTGTGGATGTTCGTGACTATAATCTGAAGGCTCTGCGTCGTAAGATTGGCTTTATTCCACAAAAAGCCCTGCTCTTTACAGGAACCATCGGTGAAAATATCCGTTATGGTAAGGAAAATGCCAGTCATGAAGAATTGAATCAAGCTACGGATGTCGCTCAGGCGAAGGAATTCATCGACAGCAAGGAAGAACGCTACGATTCTCACTTGGCTGAGGGTGGTAGCATCCTTTCTGGGGGACAGAAGCAACGTTTGTCAATTGCACGAGCTGTGGTTAAACGTCCCGATCTTTACATCTTTGACGATTCCTTCTCTGCCTTGGACTACAAGACTGATGCGACCTTGCGTCGTCGTCTGAAAGAAGTGACCCAGGATGCGACAGTTTTGATTGTGGCTCAACGTGTGGGGACTATCATGGATGCAGACCAGATTATCGTTCTTGATAAGGGTGAAATCGTTGGTCGTGGCCGTCACGAAGAGCTTATGGAAACCAATGAGATTTACCGTGAAATTGCCAATTCTCAATTGAATCAAAAGAGTCTTACGGAAGACTAGAAGGAGGTCAAAATGAAGAAAAATAAAATGAAAACAAGTCATTCCTCAAGTTTTGGCCGCCTTTGGTCCTACTTGCAGGCTTATCGTTTCCCACTTTACCTAGCCATTTTCCTGAAAATTGTTAGTGTTATCATGAGTGTCCTTGAGCCAGTGGTCATTGGTTTAGCTATTACCGAGTTAACTAAAAATACGCTGGCCATCATTAAAGGTGTTGAAGGCGCTCATATCAACGTCTCCTATGTTGGTTTGGTTCTTGTTGTTTACCTCTTGCGTGGTCTTATTTATGAGTTGGCTGCCTACTATTCCAACTATTTCATGACCAATGCTGTGCAAGCAACGGTTCAAGATATGCGAAATGAGATGACTGAGAAAATCAATCGTACTTCAGTGTCATACTTTGATAAGCACCAGTTCGGAGACCTCTTGGGACGCTTTACCAGTGACGTCGAGACAGTATCTAATGCCTTGCAGCAGTCATTCTTGCAGGTTGTTAATGCCGTCTTTACTCTAGCCTTGGTTATTGGAACAGTGCTTTACCTTAATCTTCAATTGGGAGCTATAGTTGTCATCACTATTCCGATTACTTTCTTTGGTGCCCGCTATATCATGAGTAAGTCTCAGCCATACTTTAAACAACAGGCTGATGCCCTGGGTACTCTTAATGGTTTTGTTCAGGAAAATCTGACTGGCTTCAATGTGCTTAAGCTATTTGGCCGTGAGGATAGATCCTTGGACGATTTTAAAGAAATCACGGAAGACCTTCAGAAGGTAGGCTTTAAGGCCAATTTCATTTCAGGACTCATGATGCCGGTTCTTAACGGTTTATCTGACTTGACCTATCTCATTGTCGCTGTTCTAGGTGGTTTGCAAGTCTTGGCTGGTCACTTGACGATTGGTAATATGCAGGCCTTTGTTCAGTACGTTTGGCAGATTAACCAACCTATTCAGAACTTGACTCAGTTGGCTGGACAATTGCAAAGTGCTAAATCTTCTTTAGACCGTATTTTCCAACTGATGGATGAACCAGACGAGCCTAATGATGCTACTGAAGTGCTAGAGGGAGACTTGACTGGTCAAGTTAGCTTTAAGCATGTGGACTTCCAGTATGTGGCTGATAAACCTTTGATTCGTGACTTTAATCTTGAGGTTAATCCTGGCGAAATGGTAGCCATTGTCGGCCCTACCGGTGCCGGAAAATCAACCATTATCAACCTCCTCATGCGCTTCTATGATGTGACTTCCGGTTCTATCTCGGTTGATGGTCATGATATCCGTAACCTGTCTCGTCAGGATTATCGTAAACAGTTTGGTATGGTGCTTCAGGATGCTTGGCTCTTTGAAGGAACTATCAAGGAGAATCTTCGCTTTGGTAATCTTGAGGCAACTGACGAAGAAATTGTTGAAGCTGCTAAGGCAGCCAATGTGGATCACTTTATCCGTACCCTACCTGGTGGTTACAACATGGAAATGAACCAGGAATCAAGTAACATCTCACTAGGACAAAAGCAACTTTTGACCATTGCGCGTGCGCTTTTGGCTGATCCTAAAATCTTGATTTTGGATGAGGCGACCTCATCGGTTGATACCCGTCTGGAACTCTTGATTCAAAAAGCCATGAAGACTCTTATGCAAGGTCGAACAAGCTTTGTCATCGCTCACCGTCTGTCAACTATCCAAGAGGCAGACAAGATTTTGGTTCTTAAAGATGGTCAAATCATCGAACAAGGGAACCATGAATCCCTCCTTGCAGATAAAGGTTTCTATTATGACTTGTATAATAGTCAGTTTGCGGAGAAATAAACAAAAAATCCATCAGTTCACAACTGGTGGATTTTTTCTGAATGTGGAGATTAATAAAAAAGACTTCTCCTTATGGGGAAAAGTCTCAAAATCAATATTATTTCTCAGCACGTCGTGTGACGAACATGGCATCTCCGAAACTGAAGAAGCGGTAGCGTTCTTGGACGGCGTGTTTATAGGCATCAAGAACGAATTCACGGCCAGCAAAGGCTGAAACCAACATCACCAAGGTTGATTTTGGAAGGTGGAAGTTGGTTGAGAAGGCATCTACGACTGTGAATTGATAGCCTGGTTTGATAAAGATATTGGTCCATCCTGAGTCGGCTTGGAGTTGACCATCGTATTTATTGCCGATTGTTTCCAGTGTTCGGATAGAGGTTGTTCCTACTGCAATGATGCGTCCTCCAGCGGCTTTGACACTATTGAGTGTATCGGCAGCGTCTTGGCTGAGGGTGTAAAATTCTGAGTGCATCTCATGTTCGTCGACATTATCGACAGAAACAGGTCGGAAGGTTCCCAGTCCAACGTGAAGGGTGAGGTAGACCAATTTTACGCCTTTAGCTTCAATCTTTTGAAGTAACTCAGGAGTGAAATGGAGGCCAGCTGTTGGAGCAGCGGCAGAGCCATTTTCCTTGGCATAGACCGTTTGGTAACGGTCGCGGTCTTCCAATTTTTCATGGATATAAGGTGGCAATGGCATCTCACCCAAGCTTTCCAAAACCTCAAGGAAGATACCGTCGTAGTTAAATTCTACGATTCGTCCACCGTGATCTAGTTCCTCAGTAACAGTGGCGGTCAAGCGTCCATCACCAAAACTAACTTTAGCACCTACTTTAAGGCGTTTGGCTGGTTTGGCTAAAACTTCCCATTGATCCCCTTGGGTATTTTTTAAAAGGAGAAATTCCACATGGCCGTGAGTATCAGGCTTTTCACCGTAGAGACGGGCAGGAAGCACGCGCGTATTGTTCATGACCAAGGCATCGCCAGGGTTAAGCTGGTCAATGATGTGGTCGAAGTGGGTATCAGTCATTTCCTTGGTTACAGGATCAATGACCAAGAGTTTAGAAGCATCACGTTGTTCCAATGGGGTTTGGGCAATCAGTTCCTCTGGTAGTTCAAAATCAAAATCGTTTGTATTCATTTCTTTCCTCATTTAAAAATTTTCAGCCTTTTTATTATAGCACGATATAGGGCGACCGTCATTAAAGGAGTCGAGTGAAAGCGCTTGACAAAAAGGTTAAAAAAAGAGATAATAAAGAAAAATGGTATATACCAATATCGAGGTGAATAGAATGAAAAAGATTTTAGTTAAGAATCAAGTTGAGGGAGGCCAAGTTGCCTTTGATCTTCTTAAAGAGAGCCTTGCAGCGGGTGCTCAAACCGTGGGCTTGGCGACAGGTAGTTCACCTATCGCTCTTTACCAAGAGATGGTTGAAAGCGATGTGGATTTTTCAGAACTTTACAGCGTCAATTTGGATGAATACGTCGGACTAGCACCAGACCATGAGCATAGCTATCATGCCTTTATGAAGGCTCAACTCTTTGATGCCAAGCCATTCAAGGAAAGCTTCTTGCCTGACGGTATGGCTGAAGATTTGGAGCAGGCAGCTAAGGATTACGATGACATCTTGGCACACCATGCCATTGACCTGCAAATCCTAGGAATCGGAAGTAATGGGCATATTGGCTTTAATGAGCCAGGTACACCTTTTGATAGTCAAACTCATGTGGTCGACTTGACTGACAGCACCATTGAAGCCAATAGCCGTTTCTTTGCCAGTCGTAATCAGGTTCCTACTAAGGCTATTTCGATGGGAATTGCTTCTATTATGGCTGCTAAGAAGATTATCTTGTTTGCCTATGGTGACAAGAAGGCAGATGCCATTTTCAAGATGGTCAAGGGTCCTGTGACAGAGGAAGTACCAGCTAGTGTCCTACAAAATCATCCAGATGTGACTCTTATCTTAGATGAGGCAGCCGCTGCGAAATTGTAAGATAATACATAAGTCAAAAAGATGCGAGTATAGAAAAAAACAGGTTGAGCTAATGCTACTCAACCTGTTTATTAATGAATAAATATAATATAGATTTTGATCTCAAATATTTACGTTACCTAATTATTACTCATTTTTCATCAATTACCTAAAGTTCTTTAGTCGGAATAGTCCCTATTTTTATTGGTAATAAAATCTCTATTTGATATTGTCCATCTTTTATAAAGCGTTTGATATTACCTTGATATTCTTTAACAAGAGCATCGATATTTCGCAACCCCCAGCCATCTTTTTGACGAGACTTACGAGTAGATTTTTCTTTCTCATCAAAATTATTTCTAATATTGATAAAAAGATTTTGTTGAAAGTATCGGATATTGAGTGATAAGATTCTTTCTTTATTTGGTAGTCTGAGACAAGCTGCAATACTATTGTCTAGGCAGTTTCCTAATATAACAGCTAAAATATCTGGTTGAATAGATAATTCTTGTGGTACAAAGCAATCAATTTCCATTTTTATCTCATCTTTTAAATGATGTAGTTTTTGATTTAGTAAAAAATTAATAGTTTGATTTTTAGAGTAGAAAGTTTGTTTACCTACTATACTATCTGTTAATGAATAAAGATAATCTTTTGCCTCTTCAGGATTTTTCTCTAAAAGCGATAAAAGAGTCAAATGTTTATTTTTTAAGTCATGCCGAAGGCTTTGGAGACGTTGATACTCTTCTTGAGATTGTTGTATTTCTCGAACTTGGAACTGTAACTGTTCTTTTTCCAATTGGTTTTGGTAATATTGCTGCTGTTGACGAGCAAGGTACAGATTAAAATAAAGAGAGGAGAGTGTTAATACAATGAGAGATGAGAGAGAAATGATTGACAGGTAATCTGCTCCAAATACCCCTCCTTGAATAGCAGATATTGTAAAAGCAAAGAAAATAGATAAAAGAGGCACGATAAACTGATAAAGCCAGTTCCCCTTAGAAGTAGCAATACGAAGCCTTTGATGGGACAGAAGAAGCTTTCGTAAAATAAGAGTTATTCCTGTAGACAAAAAGAAACTTATTCCGAGATACAAACTAATAGCTTCTAAATTTTTTGATAGTTCCCCTAAAGGTAAAATTAGTTGGATTCCTTGGTTTAGGACAGCCCCTGCTAACAAACTTAGACTAGTTTGTAAAAGAATCCAAAAGGAAGACTGGCGAATAGGATAATCAAAATTGAGGCCGATTAGATAGTATTCTAAAATGTTTAGAAGGAGATTACTGACCAAAAAAACACGACTCTCAGAAAATAGGAACACGAGTTCCCCATGAAAAATCAATATGAAAAAAAGGGCTATTAAAGGCTTCTTTTTCATATTGATTTTAGAGAATGGTCTATAAAATAAAATACTTGCTAGAAATAAATCGTACAAGATACTGATTATTCGTAATCCTACTAACATTAAAAATGCCTTTCACTGAGATAGCTGTAATACTTTTCTTTAAAAGAAAACTGAAACTTTCTACTAATTGGGAGTAGGTGTTCTTCAGCCCCATTTAGTAAAATAGTAACTGTTTTTGAATCAAAGTCTTTGATGTATTTGGGGTTTAAAATATAGGAAGCATGAATTTGAATAAAATAATTAGGAAGTTTTTCCAAAATCTCTTTTGTTTTTAGTAGAGACTTGTAGGTACCTGTCTTTGTGTATATAAATACTGAACGTTTATCTTTTTCAAAAAATACAATATCGCTCGAAGGGACAGAATAATTGTGTTTACCAAATGAGAAGGTGAAAAGTGCTTGGCCTATATCCAAAAAACGCAAAATACGATCCAATACTTTCGTCAACTTTTGAGGTTCTATCGGTTTTACGATATAGTCAAAAGTCTGAACTTCGAAGACTTGCTCCATATAATCACGATAACTTGTCACAAAAATAATAGGAATGAAAGGATTAAATTTTCTAATCTTCTGTGCTAGGTCAATCCCATTGATTCCTGGCATATTAATATCCAAAAAGACACAGTGGATGTCTGGCGTCAGCTGATTTAACAGTTTTTGTGGATTTGTATAAAGTTTTGTTTCTAGAGGAAATTTATCATAAGAAAGTAAATAATGTTCTAATTGGCTAGCATCTCTATCAGAGTCATCACAAATAGCAACTTTTAACATTGAAAACCTCCCCACTCATTTCTGAATGTTAATTATAACGTTAAATTGGTCAATTATGACATAATCATAAGACTCTCTTAAGGTTATTATACAATAACCCTATCAAAAATGAAGTATACTGGGATATCTTTTCTCAATACGGAGAAATAAAATTATGACCTTTGAGACGCTCACCATTGAAAATCTAACAAAATCATTTGATAAACAACATTTTGCTAATAACCATATCTTCTTAGAGATAGAAGCTGCAAAAATCACAGCTTTTTTAGGACATAATGGTGCTGGTAAATCAACCCTTTTAAAGCAAATGATTGGCTTTATTAAGCCTGATCAGGGAGATGTTCACTATGGAGGTATTTCTTTTATACATAACCGTAAACAAGCTCGAACAATGATGAGTTATATGTCACAACAGTATGCACCACTTGACAAGTTAACTGTTGAGCAAAATTTAGAGATGATTGGAAGAATGAGAGGGTTAAGCACCTCAGAACTCCAAAAAGAAATTGATTACCTTCTGGCAGATCTAGAAATAGTAGAATACCGTGATAAACAAGGGAAGAATCTTTCAGGAGGTCTAAAACGGCTTACATCTTTTGCGATGGCATTAATTGGCTCTGCTGATATCATGCTTCTTGACGAACCAACCAACGATGTTGATCCTGTACGTCGTGAGAAACAGTGGCAATTATTACAAAAGCTGGCTTATAAAGGACACACTATTATCATTGTTACCCACAATCTACTAGAGGTCGAAAAATATGCGGATAATTTTGCTCTTTTTAACCATGGTAAATTATTAAAATCTGGTCCAGTGCACCAAATGTCTTATAAAAATCATTATCAAATTACTTTCAATTTTGTTAGTAAAGAATTTGTAAGTCTATTCGAAAATTATACGATAGTCAATGGTTGTGTTTGTCAGATGGAAATTGAGGAAAGTGAATTAACCCGAATACTCATTCAAGTCAAGGAAGGTCTAGAAAAAGGGATTATTTCAAACCTTTCGGTTAAGATGAAAACATTATCTATTTCCGATCTCTATAAAGAGGAGCTTGTTAACTGATATGACTCAATTTTTTTACTTACTTCGTTGGAACTTTCTTCGACAAAAAAATCTATTCATTCTATTCACACTAGCTCAAGTGCTTTTGTCCGTTTCACTTCTTTTTGGGTATCCGTTGGTAATTGGTAAGATGGATACAACAACTGCTTACTATCTTGCCTCTGGATCAGTTTTAATGGGAGTTATTTCTATTGGTTGTACGATTTCATCTCCTGTCATAGCCAATGCCAAGTCAGAAGGTCATGTGGACTATATTCGAGCTTTACCTATTCCTAGGATTCTAATTTCTTTAGCTGACCTGTGTATATGGTTAATTGCTATTTTACCAGGTGTATTCATCTCTTTTATATTAGGCTGTCTTCGCTTTTCTGTACAATTAAATTTGTCAATTTTGTCTGTTTTTGTGATGTTGCTTATTTGCCTAACAATGATTAGTCTAGGATTTTCAATTGCTTATATATTTTCCCAAAATATTGTAACGCTAATGTCTCAGCTTATTTTAATGATTGGTCTTATGTTTTCACCTATCATGTATCCGGCAAGTCGTCTTCCAGATTGGCTAGATCAACTTTATTATCTACTTCCATTTGTCCCTTCTGCGAATCTTCTTAGAGCTAGCTTTTATAGACATGGAACCGTTTCGCTTGTAGATATAGGAGTTCTTATTTTCTGGATTTTTCTGACACAACTGCTTATCTTAGGAACACTACAAAAAGAATTGTAATACTATCTTGTAGAAAAACTATCCCACGAAACTCAGGTTGAGGCATTTGGCGCTCAGCCTTTTTCTTTTGTGAAAAGTCACTTCCAAGCAAATCAATTGCTTAGCCCTCTTTGATAGCGCTATAATAGTTAAGTTGACTTTGACTATCAAACAACAGATATAGATATCTCATAAAGAAAGAGGACATACAATGGCAAAACCTATTCGAGTATTGCTTTATTATAAATACCTTCCCATCGAAAACGCTGAGCAATTTGCGGCAGACCACTTGGCTTTCTGTAAGTCAATCGGTCTGAAAGGACGCATCTTGGTCGCTGACGAGGGAATCAATGGAACGGTTTCTGGGGACTACGAAACCACTCAAAAATACATGGACTACGTTCACAGCCTTCCAGGGATGGAGGACCTTTGGTTCAAGATTGATGAGGAAGAAGAGCAAGCCTTCAAGAAGATGTTTGTGCGTTACAAGAAGGAAATCGTTCACCTTGGTTTAGAGGATGATAACTTTGACAGCGACATCAATCCGCTTGAAACAACAGGTGCCTACTTGTCACCAAAAGAGTTTAAATCCGCCCTTCTAGATGAGGACACTGTTGTCCTTGACACACGTAATGACTATGAGTATGACCTTGGTCACTTCCGTGGAGCCATTCGTCCAGACATTCGTAACTTCCGTGAATTGCCACAATGGGTTCGCGACCATAAAGAAGAGTTCATGGACAAGCGCGTGGTTGTGTACTGTACTGGTGGTGTCCGCTGTGAGAAATTCTCAGGTTGGATGGTCCGTGAAGGCTACAAAGATGTTGGTCAATTGCACGGTGGAATTGCCACTTACGGAAAAGATCCAGAGGTTCAAGGGGAGCTTTGGGATGGTAAGATGTATGTCTTTGACGAGCGTATTGCCGTTGATATCAACCATGTAGACCCTGTCGTTGTCGGTAAGGATTGGTTCGATGGGACGCCTTGCGAACGCTATGTCAACTGCGGTAACCCATTCTGTAACCGTCGTATCCTTGCTTCAGAGGAAAATGAAGACAAATACCTCCGCGGCTGCTCACATGAATGCCGTGTTCACCCACGCAACCGTTATGTCTCTGAAAATGGTTTGAGCCAAGAAGAAGTTGTCGAACGTCTTGCGGCAATTGGTGAAAGCTTGGATGTAACACCTGCTTAAGTTTAAATAGTGAAGAAGCTGAGAGAGATCTCGGCTCTTTTTTGCAATTTATTTCTAAAATAATGACAGATATATATTGCAATTAGAAATATATAGTGTATAATTAAGATGAAAACAGATGGTGAACCTAATCAATGTCGACGATAATATCAGATAAGATGAAAAGGAGAGGGCATGTGGCAAAGAATTTACGCTTAAAAGCAGCTCGAGCAGAGCATGATATGACCCAGGGTGACTTGGCAGAAGCGGTAGGTGCAACAAGACAAACCATAGGTTTGATTGAAGCCGGAAAGTACAATCCCAGCCTAGCCTTATGCATTGCCATTTGCAAGACACTGGACAGGACCTTGGATCAACTGTTTTGGGAGAATTAGGAAGGAAGTAAAGATGATGAAATTCAAACTGATTAATAATGAGGTTACAGATGAACGCGAAGAAGCTCTAACTAATAAAGTTGCTGCCGAATGCTATTATATAATGATTGCCGGGACAATGGCGTGCTTGTTCTATGGCTCCCTCTTTAACAAGGGTGTCATCTCTGCTAATTACTTACTTTATCCATTGTTGATAGCATGGATTTGGTCTATTTATAGAGCTGAACGTCTTGCTGTAAGTGCTTTTGGAGGTTCGAGTATGACAGTCCTAGGTTGTTTACTGGTGACTGGGCTCATCATCCTTAAAATAATGATAGTTAACTATCAGTCATACCACAATGTCTATCATAATAATCCATTGGATCCTAGATATCTCATGGCTTGGGCAGTTACTTATATGTTGTATGCTCCCTTTGTCTTTTTTATGAATTGGGCTATTGCTGCATTGGGAAGATATGAGAGAAGACGTCTTGAAAAACAGCTAGACGATTTGGAAAATGAAGAATAGATAGTGAGAGAATCAGACCGTTCTTTTTGGTCTGTTTTTTTTGTGTTATAATGGGTCCTAAAACTAAGGAGGTCACGTATACTACTAACTGAATTTGATGATAATAGACAAGCGATTATCAATCCCGAGGACTTGAATGAGCCTCTTGAGGGTTTTCCTAAAATAGCTGTATCCTGTTTTTCTCGTTCGACCTTTCAACGAATGCTTGAGATGTTTCCTCATGAACTTATCTATGAAACGTCCATGGCGAATGTGGCTATTCCGATATATAAGCTTGTTATTGATGAGCAGGAGTTGGCTCTTTTTAATGCACCTGTAGGTGGCTCTGCCTGTGTGGCTATTTTAGAGGATATTTTTGCTTTGGGAACTGATAAACTGGTGCTCTTTGGTACTTGTGGGGTACTTGATGAAGATATAAAAGAGACTTCTATTATTATCCCTAGTCATGCTCTTAGAGATGAAGGAACGAGTTTTCACTATGTGGAAGCTAGCGATGAGATTGCGGTAAATGTGGGTGTTTTAGATCGTTTTCGTTCCTACCTCAATGAGCGTCAGATTTCTCATAAGGAAGGCAAGGTCTGGACAACTGATGGTATTTACCGTGAGACGAGTGCTAAACTCAAAGTTCGAAAGGCAGCAGGAGCCATCTGTGTGGATATGGAATGTTCAGCAGTGGCAGCTTTAGCAGCTTATAGAGGCTTTGAGCTCTGCCATTTCTTCTACGCGGCAGACCACCTCTCTGAAGAAAAATGGGATATCCGAACCTTATCTAGTCATGAGGATTTAGATGAAAAAGATAAGGTGGCTTTATTAGCCTTGGAGTTTGCGTGTGACTGGAGTAAACCTTAAAAATTCTACTTTTCAAACTTCTTATTTGTAATCATTCTAAATAACTGCTATAATACTTTTTAGAATCATTCTAAATAAGGAGCGAATAAATTGGAAGATAAGAATTTTGCAGAACGTTTAAATATTTTGAGAGCTGGTGTTTTGGGTGCCAATGATGGCATCATTTCCATTGCGGGAGTGGTTATTGGTGTGGCCAGTGCGACATCTAACATTTGGTTTATCTTGATTTCTGCCTTGTCAGCCATTTTTGCCGGTGCTTTTTCAATGGCAGGTGGTGAATATGTCAGTGTGTCAACTCAAAAAGATACTGAAGAAGCTGCTATCGCTAAGGAACAAGCCCTCTTGGACCGCTCTCCTGAGGCGGCTAGAGAGAGTTTGTATCAAACCTTCCTCAGTCAGGGGGATTGCGAAACAGCAGCTGAAGTTAAGGTTAATCAGGCCTTCAATAAGAATCCGATTAAGGTCTTAGTTGAGGAAAAATATGGGGTGGATTTGGATGAAATTACTAATCCATGGCATGCTGCTGTATCTAGTTTCCTGGCTTTTTCAGTTGGTTCCTTGCCACCAGCCCTAGCTATTATGCTTTTTCCAGAGCCCTACCGTATACCTGTTACAGTAGTTGTAGTTGCCCTTACCTTGCTCTTGACTGGTTATATCAGTGCCAAGCTCGGGAAAGCACCTGTTAAACAAGCGATGTTGCGTAACTTGACAGTAGGACTCTTGACCATGCTTGTGACCTTCTTGGTCGGGCATATCTTCCACGTAAATGTGTAAGTATTTATAATGCGATAAGTCTATCTTTTTAGGTAGACTTTTTGTTTTATCAAGCGTTCTTTTGAGGCCTTTCTTATGTCGTCCTTTCTTTTTAGTCTGCTAGACGACGCTTATCCGTGGTACAATAAGGTTATGCGTTTAGACAAATTATTAGGACAGGCAGGCTATGGTTCCCGCAATCAGGTCAAGAGGCTCATTCGTAGCCGTCAAGTTTATGTAGATGGTATCTTGGCGGATCGAGATAATCTTAATGTGGATGCTAGTCTTCAAACCCTCACGGTTTCTGGTAAGGAACTGGAGCATACGCCAGAAGTTTACTATCTCATGAATAAGCCAGCAGGTGTAGTGTCAGCTCGAAAGGACAAGGAACACCAGACAGTCATTGATTTGATTACGCCTGAAGATCAGCGAGACGGTCTCTATCCTGTGGGCCGATTGGATAGAGACACGGAGGGCTTGGTGCTGATTACCAACAATGGCCCTCTGGGCTTTGCCATGCTTCACCCCCGCTATCATGCGGCTAAGACTTATTATGTTGAGGTCAATGATGTTCTTGGGCCTGATGCACCTGCATTTTTTGAGTCAGGGGTTGTCTTTGAGGATGGTACTGTTTGTAAATCTGCTCAGCTAGAAATTCTAAGTTCTGCGAGGGACAAGAGTAGTGCTCATATCACGATTTCGGAAGGTAAGTTTCACCAAGTAAAGAAGATGTTTTTGGCTTATGGGGTCAAGGTGACCTATCTAAAGCGGATTTCTTTTGGAGCGTTTAAGCTTGATGAAGGGATAGCAGTAGGTTCCTATCGAGCGTTAACGGAAGCGGAAAAAGTGATTTTGCGTACTTATTTGGGCTAGTCATTTCTTCTTATTAAGGTATGATAGGAACTTTCAATCTCCTGATAGGTCTACCCTATCACTAGGCTTTATACTGTAAGGCCCATAAGGACGGTCTTTTCTAGGGGTATAAGTAAAACTTATGACATTCTATAAGTTTTTTTAATTTTTCAAGCCTTGTTTCTGGTGGTATGATGATATCAATTCGATTGAGAACTTAAGCAAGTTAGGAGCAATGAGCAGGTCTAATCAGAGAGGGAGGTTCATTATGACAGAAGCATTTTATGATCGTTTAGCAAAGACACGTCATCAGATTCACCAACATCCAGAGGTTTCTGAGGAGGAGCATGAGACGACAGTCTTTTTGAAAGGTTATTTGAAAAATCTAGGTATTGAGCCTTTAAATTATCCTTTGAAGACAGGACTTATCGCTGAGATTGGGTCAGGTCATCCGATTATTGCTTTACGTGCTGATATTGATGCCCTACCGATTAAGGAAAAGACAGGACTTCCTTATGCCAGCGACAATGGAGCTATGCATGCTTGTGGGCATGACTTTCACCAGACCTCCCTTCTTGGAGCTGCTCAGATTTTAAAAGAAAGAGAAGCAGAGCTTAAGGGGACTGTTCGCCTGATTTTCCAACCGGCTGAGGAAAATTTTCAAGGGGCTTATCAAGTCATTGAAGCGGGTGGTATTGAGGATGTCTCAGCCATCATCGGCTATCACAATAATCCTCACTTGAAACCTGGTCAGATTGGTCTTCGTTCAGGTGCTATCATGGCTGGTGTGGAGCAGTTTAGGGTTGATGTTAAGGGTGTTTCCTCCCATGCAGCCCGTCCAGACTTGGGTGTGGATACGGTCTTGGTCACTACGACCATCATTAACAATTTACAGCAAATTGTGGCTCGTACGGTATCGCCCTTTGACTCAGCTGTATTGTCAGTCACTCATATCGAAGTTGGAAATACCTGGAATGTTCTTCCAGCAACGGGCTTTTTCGAAGGAACGATTCGTACCTTTGAGCCTAAGGTTCGTGAAGATGTTATCGCACGTTTTGAAAAGGTCGTTCAGGCGACAGCAGACCAGTTCGGTGCTCAAGTTGACATTACTTGGGGCAATTCACCTTACGTAACCTACAATGACCATACGCTCACACCTCTCATCTTTGAAAATTCTAAGGCCTTTGCGGAAGTGATTGAAACCTTGCCATCAACAGGGGGCGAAGATTTTGCAGCTTATCAAAAGGAAATACCAGGAGTTTTTGCTTTTATTGGCTCTAATGGTGAAGAAAATGCACCAGACTGGCACCATGATGATTTCCTTGTGAAAGACGAGGCCTTGCCAGTAGCTGTTAATTACTATGTGGAAAACGCACTTTTCCTACTTGACTATTTTAAGGAGGAAGGCAAATGACCATTCCCTTAATTGGAATCACCAGTAATGAAAAGCCCGTCGAAGAAGGAAGTCCCATCATCCATCTGTCTGTGAGTACATTATTTGCGGATGGAGTTAAGAGGGCGGGAGTTCAATTCTGTTCACCGTCAGAGTTTGAAAAAACTAGCACCGCATTTGAAGGTAACTGCTAGGAGTTTCGAGGATGAGGTTATAGAGGGAGTTGAGAGTTTCACTGATGTCCCATTTATAGGTGTTCAGTGGCATCCTGAGTTTCTCTTGGGACATAAGCAATTAGCAGACCAAGGACTCTTTGATTATTTTGTTAAGAGTTTTAAATAAGGTTTTAGGACTTTAAATTGGTGCCACTTTTGAAATTGAAAAGGAGGAAGTGCCTAAGGAGAAATATTCTTTTGATCATTTTAGTTTACACTTAAGAACCCAGCCGATTGGTTGGGTTCTTTTGTCGTATTTTAGAAGCAAGATTTCAGGACTTAAAAAGGGGTGAGAATTTTTCACTTGCTATTTTTGAGCTTTTTAGATAAAATGAAAGCGTTATCATCTCAAAAAATAGATAGGGAGTGGTCAAGTCATCTTTTTGATGGTTGACCTTATAACTTCCGAATAAGGAGAAAATATGCTAATTGGTATTCCAAAAGAAATCAAAAATAACGAGAACCGTGTGGCTCTAACGCCTGCTGGAGTGCAAAGTCTTGTAGCTAAAGGTCATGAAGTCCTTATTGAAACCAATGCAGGTCTTGGATCTGGCTTTGCGGATGCAGATTATGCAAATCAAGGTGCTAAAATCGTTGCTACTGCTGCTGAAGCATGGGCAGCTGAGCTCGTAGTTAAGGTTAAGGAGCCTCTTGCTGCAGAATATGGCTTCCTTCGTGAGGATCTTTTACTCTTTACCTACTTACACATGGCAGCAGCTCCAGAATTGGCAGATGCTATGGTCAATGCTAAGACAACAGGTGTGGCTTACGAAACAGTACGTAGCCAAGAAGGTCATCTACCACTTTTGGTTCCAATGAGTGAAGTAGCAGGACGTATGGCCGTTCAAATCGGTGCACATTTCTTGACCAAACAAGAGGGTGGTTCAGGTGTTCTCCTAGGTGGTGTGCCTGGAGTTCCTAAAGGTAAAGTCACAATTATTGGTGGTGGTGTCGTAGGGACACATGCAGCCCGTATTGCCCTTGGACTTGGAGCTCAAGTGACTATCCTTGATATCAGTGCCAAACGTTTGTCTGTCCTCGAAGAGGTCTTTGGTAGCCAAATTCAAACACTGATGTCAAATCCGCTCAACATTGAAGCGAGCGTTCGTGATGCTGACGTGGTTATCGGTGCAGTTCTTATCCCAGGGGCAAAAGCACCAAAACTTGTTACTGACCATATGGTTAGACAAATGCGTCCAGGGTCAGTTATTGTCGACGTTGCCGTTGACCAAGGTGGGGTTGTTGAAACTGCGGATCGCGTGACCACTCACGATGAGCCTGTTTATGAAACACATGGTGTTCTTCACTATGCCGTTGCCAATATCCCAGGAGCTGTGGCACGTACATCAACCATTGCTCTTACTAATGTCACTTTGCCTTATATCGAAGCCCTTGCAGGAAAAGGATTCAGAAAAGCAATTAACGACGACGAAGGTCTTCGTCAAGGGGTTACAACCTACCAAGGTCATATCACTAGCAAACCAGTTGCAAAGGGTCTAAACAGAGAATATACATCAATTGACGAATTGGCTTAAACAGAGTAACTTATCATACATAAAAAGGCGTCGCACCATGATAGGGGGTGACTCCTTTTTTTGCAGTCTGAGCAAGAAGTGAACCATTTTTTGCGAGTTGATGGGCGAGTTCTCGCAAAGCCTGAAACTGTTGGATTTTTTCTAATTTTGCTCTTATTTTATGATATAATGAGTACCTATAATGCTTTTTATTCTTGCTTGCCATTAGGAGGTTTTATCGTGTCCAACCATATTCGTGTGATTACAGCAATTGTTTTCTCTCAACTTCTCGTTCTTTATTTTGGTTTTCGTATGGATGTCTCTTTGAACGGACTGCTAACTACAGTAGCTGTGGCATCCCTGGTTGAGATTATTTATCATGTGAAGCTTGTTCGTAAGATAGGAGCCAATATTTCTTTTGAAACTTTTTGGAAAAACTGTGACCAACTTTTTAGAAAAAATGCTGTGCTGTTGGCTATTTTACTTTGTGACCTGCTTATTTTTAAAGGTGGGGATTTCATGGCCTTCATTCTTTGGCAAGTTACCTTTGTTGTCTTGGTAAGTATTATCATCATGGCATCAAATAATGCATCGGACGCATGATAATACATAAATCTTGCAATGAAAGAGAGTAGATAATGTTTAGTATTCACAGAAATCATTTGTCAGACCAGGGCGTTGACTATGTCACTTTTGGTCGAGGAGATAAGGTTCTCGTTATCATTACGGGATTAAGTTTGCAAGGCTTAAGTGATATGTCTGACTTTGCCATTTACTCGCTATTTTATCGATACGCTAAGGAGTATAAGGTCTATATTTTTGATAGAAAGGACCATATCGAAGAAGGTATTTCAATTGAGAATATGGCTGATGACCTCTACCATTCTTTACAAGAATTACATATTGCTAAGGCCTCTATCATAGGCATGTCACAAGGTGGTATGATTGCTCAGCTGTTTGCTATTAAGTATCCTCAAAAGTTGACTAGTCTGGTGTTAGCTCTGACATTATCTCGAAATAATGATATCAGTAGAGATACCATCGAAGGCTGGATTGAGATGGCTAAAAATGGTGAGATGGCTAAGCTCAATAAGGATTCAATGTGTAAAACATTTTCGTCTCCTATGTTAAAGAAATTATATGTGATTAATAAACTATTTTTGAAGACTGTGAGTGTTGAAAAACAAGAACGATTTGTCCGTTTAGCCAAGTCAATTCTTGAGTTTGATTGCCAAAAGTCCCTTGATAAAATCACCTGCCCGACTCTTGTCCTGGGAGCTAAAAAAGATTTGGTTTTGGGAGTGGTTGGTGCAAGGGAACTTGCAAATAGCATTCCAAATGCTTCCTATTATGAATTTGGCAAACTGGGGCACGCAGCCTTTATTGAAAGTAAGCAATTTAATAAAATTATATTAGAATTTCTGCGAGAAAGCACTTAGGCAGTGGACTTAGGGATATCTATTAAAAACAACTGAGAAAGGGATTACAATAAAAGCTGTAGCCTCTTTTTATTTCCAGTTCAAATATGTGCAGTCTGAAAAATTAAATGATAGAATGGCGGTAGATAGGAGGATACAGAAATGTTAAACTATGATTTGATTGTTATCGGTTTCGGTAAAGCCGGTAAAACTCTGGCTGCTAAGATGAATGCAGCTGGTAAGAAAGTTGCTGTCATCGAGCGCAGTAAAGCGATGTATGGTGGTACTTGCATTAATATTGCGTGTATCCCAACTAAGACTATGATTGTAGCGGCTGAGAAGGGCTGGTCTTTTGACGATACCATGAAGGAACGTGGTGCGGTGACTGGTCGTCTTAATGCTAAGAATTATAAAATGTTGGCAGACAATGGCGTTGATGTCATTGATGCAGAGGCACATTTTGTGTCAAATAAGGTTATTGAAGTAGTAGCTGGTGATGACCGCCAAGAGCTTACAGCTGAGACTATTGTTATCAATACTGGTGCTGTATCTAATGTCTTGCCTATTCCTGGCTTGACAACAACTGAGCATGTCTACGATTCAACTGGTATTCAAACCCTTGAAGCCTTGCCAAAACGTCTGGGTGTCCTAGGTGGTGGTAATATCGGTCTTGAATTTGCTGGCCTTTATAACCGTTTGGGAAGCCAAGTGACTGTCTTGGATGCTGCGACTAGCTTCTTGTCACGTGTGGAGCCATCTATTGCTAAGTTGGCCAAGGAATACATGGAAGAGGACGGCATTGTCTTTGAGCAAGGTGCTAAAACTTCTGAAGTTAAGAATGACGGTGATGAAGTTGTCGTTGTTACTGACAAAGGCGAGTTCCGTTTTGATGCGCTCCTCTATGCGACAGGACGCAAGCCTAATATCGAACCTCTTCACTTGGAAAATACAGATATTGCCTTGACAGAACGTGGCGGTATCCAGGTCAATAAGCATTTGGAAACAAGTGTTCCAGGTGTCTTTGCAGTGGGTGATGTTAATGGTGGTCTCCAATTCACTTACATTTCACTAGATGATTTCCGTATTGTCTTTAATTACTTGACAGGGGATGGTAGCTATAACCTTGAAACACGTGGAGCAGTTCCAACTGCCATGTTCCTCAACCCACCTTTAGCTCAAGTTGGTCTTACTGAAGATCAAGCCAGAGCAGCAGGTGGACCAGTTGCTGTCAAGGAACTTCCAGTTGCTGGCATGCCTCGTGGTCATGTTAACGGTGATTTGCGTGGTGCTTTCAAAGCTGTGGTAAATCCTGAAACTAAGGAAATTTTGGGAGTGACCCTCTTTGGTCAAGAATCTCATGAAATTATTAATTTGATTGCCCTAGCTATGAACCATGGTATCCCATACACAGATTTGGCTAAACAAATCTTTACTCACCCAACTATGGCTGAGAACTTAAACGATTTGTTTGCGTTTTAAAATGAAAAGAGCCGAGAGGCTCTTTTTTTGAAAACATATCTCTAATGCAAAGCGACACTCTAGGTTAGATGTCGCTTTTTTTACGCTTTGATGATAAGATAGAAGTGACATAGGAAAATACCTTAGATTGGTGTTCTCTGTCTTCTTCAGATGCTGGATAGACCTTGAGTCACCACTAGAAACTGTATGAAAAACTTAGAAAGATACTCGTATGCCAACTGGTCTGTGAGTGTGTATAGCTTATGACTAAGAAAGTAGGAGTGGGCAAGGCCCACAGTAAGATTATTTTGATGGGGGAGCACTCGGTTGTCTATGGTCATCCTGCCCTTGCTCTCCCTCTTAAGGATATTGAGGTTATCTGTCAGATTCAGGCGGCTGAGATTCCTTTAACTCTTAAGGCTCAAGATCCCTTGACGACGGCTATTTTTTCAGCTCTTAACTATCTGAAAATCAAGAATCAGCCTATCAGTTATGATATTTCGTCTAGTGTCCCTGAAAAGCGTGGTATGGGGTCGTCTGCTGCAGTGGCCATTGCGGCTATTCGTGCGGTCTTTGATTATTTCGACCAGGAGCTTAGCCAGGAGACCTTGGAAATGCTGGTCCATCAGGCGGAGACTATTGCCCATAGTAAACCTAGCGGCTTAGATGCCAAGACCTGCTTGAGTGACCAAGCCATTAGCTTTACGCGAAACATTGGTTTCAAGGAAATCGAGGTCAATTTAGGTGCCTATCTGGTCATTGCTGATACGGGCATCCATGGAAATACCCGTGAAGCCGTGGAAAAGGTTGAGGCTATCGGACTAGATGCTTTATCAGACCTGAACCGACTGGGCGAATTAAGTCAGCAGGCAGAAGGAGCCCTCAAAGCCAAGAATCAAAAGCTTCTTGGTCAGCTCATGTCTCAAGCCCATAATCACCTTAAATCTTTAGGGGTATCTTGTGACTTGTCGGACCTTCTAGTAGTAACTGCTCTGGAGCATGGTGCACTGGGTGCCAAGATGTCAGGCGGTGGACTGGGTGGTTGCATTATTGCCCTAACAAGTACCGAGGATCAAGCCCAAACGATTGTTAAAAAACTTCAAGAAAAAGGAGCCGTAAACACGTGGATAGAAAGCCTGTAAGCGTCAAATCGTACGCAAATATTGCTATAGTCAAATACTGGGGTAAGGCGGATGCGGAGCGTATGATTCCTTCAACCAGCAGCATTTCACTGACTTTGGAGAATATGTATACGGAAACCAAGTTGTCTTTTCTGCCTGAGGATACGACTGGAGATGTCATGTATATCGATGACGAGCTCCAAGAGGAAAAAGAAACAATCAAGGCCAGCAAGGTTTTAGATCTCTTCCGTACAAATCCTAACCAACATGTCAAGATTGAAACTTGGAACAACATGCCGACAGCTGCAGGTTTATCATCAAGTTCCTCAGGTCTTTCTGCCCTAGTTAAGGCGGCTAACGAACTCTTTCAAGTCGGAAAAACGCAGTCTGAATTGGCTCAAATTGCCAAGTTTGCTTCAGGCTCATCATCGCGTTCTTTCTTTGGACCATTGGCAGCTTGGGATAAGGATAGTGGTGATGTTTACCAAGTGGAAACAGACCTTAAATTGGCCATGATTATGCTGGTTTTGACAGATCAAAAGAAACCCGTATCAAGCCGTGATGGTATGAAATTGTGCACCGAAACATCGACATCCTTTCCAGAGTGGATTAAACAGTCCGAGCAGGATTACAAGGATATGTTAGGCTACCTCAAGGCTAATGATTTCCAAGCGGTCGGTGAGCTCACTGAAGCAAATGCCCTTCGTATGCACCAAACCACAAGTACGGCCAACCCTCCATTTTCATATCTGACGGATGCTTCCTATCAGGCTATGGACAAGGTTAAGGCCCTCCGTGCCTCTGGTGAACAGTGTTATTTCACTATGGATGCAGGACCAAATGTTAAGGTGCTTTGTCTGGAAGAAGACCTGGACCGCCTAGCAGACCACTTCCGTAAGGACTATGAGGTCATTGTTTCACGCACCAAGGAGTTGCCAGATGCCTAAGCAGTCGGTCAGTCGAGTCAGGGTAAAAACTGGTGGAAAACTCTACATTGCTGGAGAATATTCGGTTCTAACACCTGGGCAGACAGCCCTAATCCAGTTCATCCCTATCTTTATGTCAGCAGAACTTAAGGAAGCACCAAGCACTCAGCTATCTTCTGATATGTTTGACTATAGTGTTAGCCGTGAGCCAGACGCAAATTATGCCCTCATTCAAGAGGCCTTGAATACTTTTGAAGCCTATTGTGGTGAGGATTTGCCCGCTCTGGACCTTTCCATCACAGGAAAATTAGAACGAGATGGGGTTAAGTTTGGTATTGGCTCATCTGGTTCAGTTGTGGTATTGACCCTCAAGGCATTGGCAGCAGCTCTGCAGAAAGACTTATCCAAAGACATTCTCTTTAAATTAGCTAGTTACACCCTCCTCAAACAAGGAGACAACGGTTCTATGGGGGACCTAGCTTGTATCGTATACGAGGATCTGGTTTCCTATCGCTCTTTTGACCGTGCAAAAATAGCAGAGCTTATAGACCAAATGACTCTATCAGAACTTTTGGAGAAAGACTGGGGCTATCGTATCAGACCTGTAGTGCCAGCTCTCAAAGCTCATTTTTTGGTGGGGTGGACCAAGCAAGCTGCTATCTCAAAAGACATGGTTAAGATGGCCAAATCTCGTATATCAAGCAAGTATCTAGGTGAAACCGAAGTTGCTGTTCAAGCTGCCATCAAGGCTCTGGAAACAGGAGATAAGAACTTGCTTAAGAGCAACCTTCAAACTGTCAGTGACCAGTTGGAATCACTGAGTCCAGATATTTATGTGGACAAGCTGAAAAAACTCAAAGAAGCAGAGCAAGGACTCGATGCCATTGCTAAATCCTCTGGAGCTGGAGGTGGCGACTGTGGTATCGCCTTTTCCTTTGACCAATCTAGCCGAGATGCTCTAGTTGAGCGTTGGCAGCAGGTAGGAATAGAGCTCTTGTATGAGGTATAGGAATCAGCTTAGTAGATAATAATCACGCAAGAAAGTAAAGAAATAACCTATGACAAATCGTAAAGACGATCACATCCGTTATGCCCTTAAGTACCAGTCGCCCTACAATAGTTTTGACGATATGGAACTTATCCACAAGTCTCTACCAACTTATGATTTAGATCAGATTGACTTGTCCACACATTTTGCAGGACGAGATTGGAACTTTCCCTTTTATATCAATGCCATAACAGGTGGTTCGGCCAAAGGTGGTGCAGTCAATCGTAAATTGGCTGAGGTGGCTAGTCGAACAGGTATTCTCATGGTGACGGGTTCCTACAGTGCTGCTCTAAAGGGAGAAGCACCAGAATCTTTTGACTATCGTCAAGAGTTTCCAAACTTAGACCTAGCGACTAATATCGGTGTGGATAAGTCTGTGGACCTGGGGATTAAGACGGTGGAAGCTATGAATCCAGTCTTTTTACAGCTCCATGTTAACCTTATGCAGGAGCTTCTCATGCCTGAGGGAGAGCGTATTTTCCACACTTGGAAGGAAAATGTGGCGGCTTATGCACAGAACATAGAGGTTCCTCTTGTGCTTAAGGAGGTCGGCTTTGGTATGGATGTGGAAACCATTCGTTATGCCATGTCTCAAGGCATCAAGACTGTGGATATCTCAGGTCGTGGTGGGACTAGCTTCGCCTATATTGAAAATAGTCGAGGCGGTAACCGTGATTACCTCAATGACTGGGGACAAAGCACTGTTCAGACCCTCTTGCAAGCCCAAGACCTTCGTGATAATGTGGAAATCCTAGCCTCAGGTGGCGTGCGAAACCCACTCGATATGGTCAAATGCCTGGTTCTAGGAGCAAAAGGCGTTGGGCTCTCACGCACTGTCCTTGAATTGGTGGAACGTTACCCTGTGGATAAGGTTGTGGCTATTGTCAATGGCTGGAAGGAAGACCTTCGTCTCATCATGTGTGCCCTTGATTGTCGGACTATTGATGAGCTCAAATCCGTAGATTACATCTTACATGGTAAGCTACAAGGGACTTATATCAAGCAAGGAAAGTAGGAAAGAGCCAAGTGCTCTTTTTTTAATTTTTAAAGATGGTAAAACAATTTCTCTGAGTGATGATGGAGATGGCAACAATAGTGGTATTGGTTCAAATGTCGCTGCGGTAATGTTAAAAGATGCCTCTATCAATGGTGATAAAATCACCGCAAGAGTATATTATTATGATGATGATGAGGGCGACATCATCTTAACACCTGTCAAAGAAAATTAATTGTATTCTTGGTTTGACTTGCTTCTAGCGAGCAAAGCGAGCACTTAACGAGACTTTCCGCTGTGAGAAAAGTTCTAGAAATACTTGGATTTCTAGAACTCGGAATTTTTGAGACCTTAGGCTCAAAAATTAGTCATGGAGCTTCGAAGAAGTTCGCTGACGTCCGCACTCACTTAAGGAAAGTCTCAAAAAATATTATTTTACAAAAAAGAGCGTAACCTCTTTTTTATTATCCAATCAAGCAAAAAGTCAACTTTCCCCTTGACAAGTCACTGCCTTAGGAGTAATATCTTTGGTGACATACGGTAGGTGAGGCTACCACAAGGATACGGATGACTACCGCAAAGCAGTGGAGACACTACTCGTTGGTCAACAGTCCTGATCGCCAAGGTCAAGACTAAGCTCATTTCATCGCCTTGCGGAGCTAAAGCTTGAACGGTCCATTTTTTGACAGAATCTATTAAAAAATCCACCTCGAGTTTATAGAGTCTTACCTGTATATGGGTAGGACTCTTTTCATTTGTCTGAGGTCCACCCAGCATCAAAAAATTGAAAGGAGAAACCTATGAGACTAATCGACGATCACCCCGAACCGCACCTAACCAGTCAATCGCTGATTAGTGTCTTAGGGACTCCATAAGTGATTGGCTCATGATTAAATAAGGAGATTCCAATGTCAACAAATAAAGAAAGACTTATTGCTGCTCTTCAAGAGCCACTTGAAACAACCCTTACTCGCTACAAGACTCATTTGGATGGCTTGAAGGAAGACCAAGTAGAAGAAAACCGTGACCTTTATGGGGAAAATGTCATAACCAAAGGACAAGAGGATTCTATCATCAAAAAGATTTATGAATCTATCATCAATCCCTTTACTGTTATTCTCCTAGTCATCGCTCTGGTTTCCTTTATCACCAATGTCTGGCTTGCTAAACCAGGTGAAGAAGATCCAACGACTTCTATCATCATTGTCACTCTAGTTTTGATATCTGGTGGTATCCGTTTTATTCAAGAACTTCGTAGTGACAAGGCTGCTAGCAATTTGTCTCGCATGATTGTCAATACAGCAACAGTGCTTCGAGATGGCAGTGAGCAAGAAATCCCAATCGATGAAATTGTGGTTGGAGATGTGGTCAAACTGAGTGCGGGAGATATGATTCCGGCGGATGTGGTCTTGCTAGACTCTCGTGATTTCTTTGTTCAACAGTCTGGCTTGACAGGTGAAAGCGATGCTGTGGAAAAGGCTTGTCTGTCTAAGGCGGATGGTCAAAATCTAGAGAGTTTGCTTGAGAGTGAGAGCCTTGCTTTCATGGGAACTAATGTTATCTCTGGTCGTGCAACAGCCTTGGTTTTAGTTGTTGGTGATGACACCATGATGGGAGCTATCGAGCAGACTATCAATACTTATGACGAACCAACTTCATTTGAACGTGAGATGAACTCCATTTCTTGGCTCTTGATTCGACTCATGTTGGTCATGGTTCCTGTTGTTTTTGTGATTAACGGTTTAACAGATGGGGACTGGCTTGAAGCCGGCGTCTTTGCCCTTAGTGTGGGAGTCGGTTTGACCCCAGAAATGTTGCCGATGATTATCACAGCCAGTCTTGCCAAGGGTTCTATCATTATGGCCAAGGAAAAGGTGGTCATCAAAAAACTTAATGCTATTCAAGATCTAGGGGCGATCGACATCCTTTGTACGGATAAGACAGGAACCCTGACTCAGGATGAAATCGTTCTTGAGTACCCTCTTGATATCCATGGTGACCTTGACCTTTCAGTGCTTCGGAGAGCCTATCTTAACTCTTATTTCCAAACTGGCTTGAAAAATCTTATGGACCGTGCCATTATTAGTCGAACTGAGAGAGAAGCTAAGAAACACGAGATCGTTCGTGACCTTGACCAAACCTTCCACAAGATTGATGAGCTCCCTTTTGATTTTGAACGCCGTCGCATGAGTGTCATTGTTAAAGACAATGATGGCTTTGTCAGCATGGTGACAAAAGGTGCCCTTGAAGAAATGCTCTCTGTTTCTAACTATGTGGAATACAAGGGTGACATTATCCCATTGACCGACGATGTTCGTGAGGAGGTCCTTGCGGAAGTCGCACAGTTGAATGAACAAGGTTTGCGTGTTCTCGGTGTTAGCTACAAATCACAGCTTAATGAAAATGACGTCTTTAGTGTCGAAGATGAAAGTGACATGATTTTGACGGGATATCTTGCCTTCCTTGACCCACCAAAACCATCAGCAGCACCCGCTATCAAGGCTTTGGCAGAGTATGGTGTGACCACAAAGATTTTGACTGGAGACAATGACAAGGTGACACAGGCTGTCTGTGAAAAAGTTGGTCTAGATGTGACGCACATCCTGCTTGGAAGTGATCTTGATACCATGTCAGATAAAGATTTGGCTAAGGCTGTGGAAACGACAACAGTCTTTGCTAAGTTATCCCCAGACCAAAAGGCTCGAATTATCCTAAGTCTTAAGGAAAATGGCCATAAGGTAGGCTATATGGGTGATGGTATCAACGATGCCCCATCTATGAAGGTGTCAGATGTGGGTATCTCTGTGGATACAGCTGTTGATATTGCCAAAGAAACTGCAGATGTTATCTTGCTTGATAAGGATCTAATGGTCTTGGAAAAAGGGCTGGTTGAAGGACGTAAGGTCTATGCCAATATGACCAAGTATATCAAGATGACCGTTTCTTCAAATTTCGGTAACATCTTTTCCCTCCTCTTTGCTAGTATCTTCTTACCATTCCTCCCAATGGCACCTGTGCATTTGATTGTCCTTAATCTTGTCTATGATATTTCTTGTATCGCTCTTCCATTTGACAATGTGGACAAGGAATTTCTTAAAGAGCCACATATCTGGGAAGCAAAATCAATCATGCGTTTCATGGCTTGGTTTGGACCTATTTCGTCTGTATTTGATATTTTGACTTACATCTTGCTCTACTTTATCATTGTGCCAATGATTTTGGGGAATGGCTATGTTCATGGTTCACCAGAAGCAGCAGCCTTTATCATCATTTTCCAAACAGGTTGGTTTATCGAATCTATGTGGTCTCAAACCATGGTTATCCACATGTTACGTTCACCAAAACTACCATTTATTCAAAGCCACCCAGCACTATCTGTTGTTGTGACAACCCTATTTGCTGCTGTCTTTGTAACCTCTCTTCCCTACAGTCCATTGGCTAGTCTCTTAAAACTTAGTCATCTAAATGGTCTCTATTTCATTCTCTTGTTTGTTATTATCGTTTTGTATATGCTTAGTGTTACCTTTGTGAAGCATATCTATATTAAGAAATATAAAGAATGGTTGTAGGATAACTATCCTTAGAAAAAAGAGCGTTAGCTCTTTTTTCATTACCTTTCATTCTGCCAAAACCTTTTCATTTATGGTATAATAGGGCGATTATAGATAATCAGAGGCCCTAAAAAACGTCAGTTATGAGGACATATTTTCTAAGAAATGAGAGACTATGTTTTCAAGGCCCCTTTCTTTCGTAGGCTATCCCAGTGGGAGGTGGAGGCCCTGAGATTTGGGGCTCAAGGCCAAGACCGCCACGAAGGAAACCATCACAAAAAAATCTTAAGAAGGAAAAAGAAAATGAGTAATTACGCTATTATCCTTGCTGCGGGTAAAGGAACTCGCATGAAATCAGATCTTCCAAAAGTATTGCACAAGGTTTCAGGCATCACTATGCTTGAACATGTCTTCCGTGCAGTTTCAGCCATTGATCCAGCTAAAAACGTTACTGTTATTGGTCACAAGGCTGAACTTGTTCGTGAGGTTTTGGATGGTCAATCTGCCTTCACTTTGCAAACTGAGCAGTTGGGGACTGGTCACGCAGTAATGATGGCTGAAGATGAGTTGGCTGGACTTGAAGGTCAAACGCTTGTTATTGCTGGTGACACGCCTTTGATTACTGGTGAAAGCCTTAAAAACCTTATTGATTTCCACGTTAATCACAAAAATGTTGCCACTATCTTGACTGCAACTGCGGACAATCCATTTGGTTATGGTCGTATCATCCGTAACGAAAATGGCGAAGTGACTAAGATTGTTGAGCAAAAAGATGCCAACGAGTTTGAACAACAAGTCAAAGAAATCAATACAGGGACTTACGTTTTTGACAATAAACGCCTCTTTGAAGCACTAAAAAACATCAACACTAATAACGCTCAAGGGGAATACTATTTGACTGATGTCATTTCTATTTTCCGTGAGAATGGTGAAAAAGTAGGTGCCTTCACACTTCGTGACTTTGAAGAAAGTCTTGGAGTTAATGACCGTGTTGCCCTAGCTACAGCAGAAGATGTTATGCGCCGTCGTATCAACAAAGCTCACATGGTCAATGGTGTTACTTTCCAAAATCCAAACGCTACTTATATCGACGTGGATGTGGAAATTGAGCCAGATGTTGTCATTGAAGCTAATGTGACACTTAAAGGACAAACTAAGATTGGTGCAGAGTCAGTGCTTACTAATGGTACTTATATTGTTGATTCAACTATCGGTGCCAAAACTGTTATCACTAACTCTATGATTGAGCACTCAGTGGTTGAAGAAGGTGTTACCGTTGGTCCATTTGCCCATGTTCGTCCAGATTCAACCCTCAAAAAAGAGGTTCATATCGGTAATTTCGTTGAGGTTAAGGGGTCTACTATCGGTGAAAATACCAAAGCTGGTCACTTGACCTACATTGGTAATGCGGAAGTTGGTTCTGACGTTAACTTTGGTGCCGGAACAATTACTGTAAACTATGATGGACAACACAAGTTCAAGACACAAATTGCCAACAATGTCTTTATCGGAAGCAATTCAACCTTGATTGCACCGCTTGAAATTGGGGCTAACGCCCTCACAGCGGCTGGTTCAACCATCACAGATGATGTGCCAGCTGACAGCGTAGCCATTGGACGTGGCCGTCAGGTCAATAAAGAAGGCTATGCCATTAAGAAACCTCACCACCCAAGCCAACAAAAGTAGGCTTAAGGCTATCTGAGCTAGATTCTCTTGTAGAGTAGGGGTAGCTTAGAATGAGGTCAGAAGTAAAAGGAGTCAATTCATGGATTTTGAAGAAAAAACACTCAAACGTGAGTCAAAATTTAAGGGACATATTTTTGAAGTTGCAGTAGACGAAGTCCTCTTACCAGACGGTAAGACAGCTGGTCGTGAACTCATCTTCCACAAGGGAGCAGTAGCTGTTTTAGCGGTTACCCCAGAAGGGAAAATCATTATCGTCAAACAATACCGTAAGGCTATTGAGGCGGTTTCTTACGAGATTCCTGCAGGTAAACTGGAAGTCGGTGAAGCTGGCGATGAAATGGCTGCAGCAGCGCGTGAACTTGAAGAGGAGACTCAATACAAGGGTGATCTGGAATTGATTTATGAATTTTACACAGCCATTGGCTTTTGTAATGAGAGAATCAAACTCTATGTAGCGACCAACCTTAAACCTGTGGAAAATCCACGTCCACTTGATGATGATGAGTTCCTTGAACTCTATGAATTGACCTATGAGGAGTGTATGGAACTTGTGGCTTCAGGGGCTATTCAGGATGCCAAAACCATCATTGCACTCCAATACTATGCACTTCATTTCGGAGGAAAATAAGCAATGGGAAAACCACTTTTGACCGACGATATCATTGAGCAGGCCAAGCGTGGGGAAATTGATTTAGAGGAACATCCTTATTATGAGGACTATGATCAAGAGTTCTACGATGAGGATTATGAGGCTGATTACCAGCCTTCTGTCTACAAGAGTCGTCGAATTGAGAATGCTAAACGCAATCAATTTCAACACAAGCTTAATCGCATCCTCTTTTGGGTTGTGGTCCTCTTGATTCTTCTCTTCATTGCTGTCTTTTATTTCTAAGAAGTCTATGAGTCAGATAGCCCTAGCTACTGATTCAGGAAAGATTACAAGCTGAAAAGGAACTATATGAAAATCGGAATTATCGCTGCCATGGAGCAGGAGTTAGTGCTTCTAGTGGAGCAATTGGAAAATAAGGTTGAAGAAACTGTTCTTGGCAATACCTACTACACAGGACGCTTGGGCAAACACGACGTCGTTTTGGTGCAATCAGGTGTTGGTAAGGTTATGTCAGCCATGTCTGTGGCTGTCTTGGTAGACCATTTTGGCGTTGATGCCCTCATTAACACTGGTTCTGCAGGAGCAGTAGCACCTGGACTTAAAATTGGAGATGTGGTTGTAGCTTCAAAATTAGCCTATCACGATGTTGATTTGACAGCCTTTGGCTATGATTATGGGCAAATGTCTATGCAGCCACTCTACTTTGAAAGTGACTCTACCTTCGTAGAGACTTTCGAGAAGGTCTTAGCTCAGGCTTCCATTGATTCTAAGATTGGGCTTATCGCTACGGGTGATAGCTTCATTGCAGGTCAAGACAAGATTGATGCTATTAAGGGGCATTTTCCAGAAGTCTTGGCAGTAGAGATGGAGGGAGCAGCTATTGCTCAAGCCGCACATAGTGTTAAAAAGCCTTTCATCGTTGTACGTGCCATGAGTGATACAGCGGCTCATGATGCTAACATTACCTTTGATGAATTCATTATTCAGGCTGGGAAACAATCAGCTGCTATTCTAGTAGAGTTTCTCCAAGAACTTGCCTAAATTACATTAAATGAGTGTTTATGCTCATTTTCTTAATTAATTTAAAGACGACTGCTATTCATTTAAGAATGGCAGTTTTTTTCTGCTTTTAGATAAGATAATCTTCTCATTTTTCTAAGAGAAAATCTGAATTTTAGCATTTTTCAGACGGAAATTGAATTAAAATTATGGCGATAAAATGAGAAATAAAAACAATATTAAAAGAGGGGTCCCGAAAGAAAGCTTATAATATAAGGGTTTACAAAATTCACTATCTATTGATATCTTAGAAAGCTTTACAAAACATCTAAATAGGTAAATAATTTTCTTGCAAAATTCTGAAAATAGTGTATAATCCAAAATGAAAAGGGTTACAAAAATGTTAAGATTTGTAATAATGGGAGGATAGAATCATGAATAACCGATTCGGTGATTCGAGGCAACGTTTCTCCATTCGTAAGTTTACGGTGGGCGTTGCATCGGTCTTACTTTCGTTTGCAGTTTTTGGTGTGAGTACCGCCAAAGCAGAGCAAGCTGAGGAGCCTAAAGGGCAACCAGCGACGAGTGTACTTGAGGAAGCTAGCGAGTCTGATGGTGGGGGCCAAAGGACAAGCACTAGTGTCTCAAGTCATGAAGCGACAGTTGAACCTACCGTTCATGCAGAAAGTATCAGTGCTATTTCAGTGACTGCTGTTACTAGTGAAGCTGCGGTTCAAGAGCAAACGGTTGCAAGCTCTGAACAAACGAGTACATCACAAGATAAGACTAGTGAGGGGCTCAGTGAGACACCTGTAGCCGTTAATGAGACACGTGAAGCTAGTGCTCTTGCAGAAGCAAAGAATAGTAGCACAACGTCTTTTGATAATTTTGGACTTAAGATTACCAACTCGACCAATCCCGTCTCAGCGGATGTCAAGGTGACAAAGATAGGAACTGAAATCCATATTCAAAATCCTGATGTGGAAATGGAATTTCCAAATGGTAATAATAAGTACGCGACTAACAAGGTTGTTTATCACAATATTCCTTTTCCTGATGATATAGCTATTAATTCAGGTGATAAGGTCATTCTCACTATACCAAGTGCATTACAGTTTAGGACGGGTTATAGTGTTAATGTTTACAATCCTAATAACGAAGTTGTAGGGATTGCTCAGGTTGATCCCAAGACAAACAAAATTGAAACCACATTTAATCGTTATTTTGAAGATTATCCTATCGGGAAATTTATGAATTTAGAGTTAGATACTCTCTTTTCAGAGGCTCTTGAAGGTGGGGAACATTTGCACCTTGATTTTGATGGCCATGTTATAGATGTTACAGTTGGGAAAGCTAATCCTATCCCAGAAGATGAAATTATTTCTAAGTGGGGTAGTCAAGATAAGAATGATCCTACTTTGATTAATTGGGGGATGCGTGTTAATTATGCTAGGCGTGTTTTAAATAACCTTCAATTGATTGATACCTGGTCTGATAACCAAAAATTTGTGGATGGATCTCTACAGCTTCGCTATATTGATTCAGCAGATCCTTGGATTGACAAGGGATCTGCTATGGAGTTAATCAAGAGTTTTTCTCACGACGATACTAAATTCGAACTTAATCTTAATCAGCTAGACCGTATGGTTTATATTTGGTATCAAACACGATTAGGAAAGCTAACATCTAATCAGAATAATACTACGAATAAAGTTAATCTATACACGAATGCTGAGACAAAAAATTATGATTATGAAGTACGTTTAGTTGGAGGTCGTGGAAATGCAGGTGGTGAACAACAAACGTATTTCAATCTTGAGCTTGAGAAGGACTTGGTGGGTAGAGACCTCAAGGATAAAGAATTTACATTTAAATTAGTTGATGTGACTGATAGTGCCAATCCTGTTGACTTAGGGGAAACCACTAATGATGCCAAGGGTAAAATCGTCTTTTCAGATCTCTCACTCAGTAAGCCAGGTATCTATCATTATCGTGTGACAGAGGTTCCAGGTAATGACGAAGATGTGGTCTATGACAAACTAGAAGCCAATATCACCATTCAGGTTGTTCGTGAAACTGTGGACAATCAAGTCAAATTGGTTGCCAAGGTTGCCTATCCAGAAGACATTATCTTTAACAATAAATTGGTAACACCAGCCAAGGCCAAAATTGCATTTGGTAAGGAATTGACCAAGGCAGGCGTTAAACAAGATCTCAAAGCAGATCAATTCCAATTTGTTCTCAAAGACCGTTTTGGAAAAGTCCTTGAGACTGTTGGCAATACAGCTGATGGTCAGGTTGCCTTTAGTGAGTTAACCTTTAACAAGGTAGGTACTTACAACTACACTGTTGAAGAGCTTACAGGTAAGGATGACTCAATTGTTTATGACAGTATGAAAGCTGCTGTTTCTATCACGGTAACACGTGATGGCGACGCTCTTGTTTCAACCGTGGTTAATCCTAAAGATACTATCTTTAACAACAAGTTTGTGACTCCTGCTAAGGCCGCTATTCAGTTCAGTAAGGAATTGACTAAGGCAGGTGTCAACCAAACTTTGACTGCTAATGAGTTCCAATTTGTCCTCAAAGATAGTGCTGGTCATATTGTCGAAACAGTTGGTAATACAGCTGATGGTCGTGTTGCGTTTAGTGAACTTCACTTTGATAAGGCAGGAACTTACACTTATACTGTTGAAGAAGTTAAGGGAACTAACGAAGATATCATCTATGATGGTATGAAAGCAACTGTCTGGATTACAGTGACACGAGATGGTGATGCTTTGGTATCAACAGTCGCTAATCCAAAAGACACTGTTTTCAATAACTATGTTAAAGACGTGCAACCAGCCAAGGCTAAATTCGAATTGACCAAGGTTCTTACAGGTCGCAACCTCAAAGATGGTGAGTTCAGTTTCGTCCTCAAGGACGACAAGGGTAATGTTATCCAAACAGTGACTAATAATGCACAAGGAAACATTAGCTTTGGAAATATTGTCTACGACAAACCAGGTGTTTACTACTACACTGTTGAAGAAGTCAAGGGCAATGAAGCTGACGTGGTTTATGATAACATGGTGGCTAAGTTCCAGGTGACCGTTACTAAGACTGTAGGTGAAAAGGAAAATTTACTTGTAGCAGCCGTTCTCCTTCCTTTGGATACAGAATTTAACAATAGTTACATTCCTCCAAAACCTCCTACACCGCCAACACCACCGACACCACCAAGTGTCCCACCTAAACCACCAGTGGTTCCGCCAACACCACCAACTCCGCCTACTCCACCGGTGACTCCAAAACCAGCTAAGCCAGTTCAATCCTCTGAGAAATCAGGACCTCAACTTCCAGAGACTGGTCAAGCTAACGATACTGCCTTGCTTGCCCTTGGTGTGGCAGCAGAAGTGGCAGCAGTCATGGGTGTAGCATATAGCCATCGTCGCCGTAAAGACGTTTAAGATGATGACCTAAAAGATCGAGTATTCTCGATCTTTTTTAGTATTTGGCCGCCTATCTCATTAAATGAGAAATCAAGATAAAGCCAACTGCAAGATGAAATTTCTACTAAATTAAGCTATAATGAAGAGTATGAAAGTTCTACTTTATCTTGAAGGAAAATCGGTTCTTGAAAAATCAGGAATCGGACGGGCTCTCCACCATCAGATGCATGCCTTGGACTTGGCGGGGATTCCCTATACAACGGACATCTTGGGTGATTATGATGTCGTTCATATTAATACTTATGGGCCACGCAGCTTGATGTTGTTGCATGCTGCAAAACGCCGTGGCAAGAAGGTCATCATGCATGGTCATTCGACACGTGAGGACTTTGAAAATTCATTCATCGGTTCTAACCTCTTGGCCCCACTTTTTGGGAAATATTTGGCCCACATGTACCAAAAGGCCGATTACGTGATTACGCCATCTGAGTATTCCAAAAAATTGATTCAGTCTTACGGAGTTACCACACCAATCATTGCTGTTTCAAATGGGATTGATCTGAAAAAATACGGTAAGGATCCACGTAAGGAAGAAGTTTTCCGAGACTATTTTGGTATCGGGGAAGGACAGCCAGTGGTTATTTGTGCGGGGCTTTATTTCCAACGCAAGGGAATTGAAGATTTCGTCAAGGTTGCCGAAAAGATGCCTCATGTTCGTTTCATTTGGTTAGGTAGTATCAGTAAATGGTTGATCCCTAAGAAGATTCGAGACATTGTCAATGGTAAGCATCCTGATAATGTCAGCTTCCCAGGTTATTTCAAGGGAGCCGTCTTCCAAGGAGCTATGAGTGGTGCTAACGCCTTCTTTTTCCCATCTTACGAGGAAACTGAAGGGATTGTGGTGCTAGAAGCCTTTGCCAGTCACCAGCATGTGGTCTTGCGTGATATTCCTGTTTATGAAGGCTGGGTTGATGACAAATCGGCCTCATTTGGGCACAACGTGGACGAATTTGTAGTAGCCTTGCAAGATATTATCGATGGTAAAGTGGACAAACGTGAAGAAGGCTATAAGGTTGCAGAAAGTCGCTCGATTGATGATGTCGCCCAAAAGCTTGTTGAAGCCTACAAAGAAGTATTGGAGATTTAAATGCGTATCGGATTGTTTACAGATACCTATTTTCCACAGGTATCAGGTGTTGCGACCAGTATTCGCACGCTGAAGACGCAGTTGGAAAAAATGGGGCATACAGTCTTTATCTTTACCACAACTGATAGAGATGTTGACCGCTATGAAGACTGGCAGATTGTCCGTATTCCGAGTGTGCCTTTCTTTGCTTTTAAGGATCGCCGTGTAGCTTATCGTGGCTTTTCCAAGGCACTAGAGATTGCTAAACAATATAAGCTTGATATTATTCATACGCAGACAGAGTTTTCATTAGGTCTGCTAGGGATTGCCATTGCACGCGAACTTAGGATTCCTGTTGTGCATACCTACCATACTCAGTATGAAGACTATGTCCGCTATATTGCCAAAGGTATGGTTATCCGTCCAAGTATGGTTAAGTACATTGTTCGAGGCTTTATGAGCGATTTGGATGGAGTCATCTGTCCGAGTGAGATTGTTTATGACCTTTTGCTCAAGTACAAGGTTGCGGCTGAAAAACGTGTCATTCCAACTGGAATTGAACTTGAAAAATTCCAACGTCCAGAGATTACTGAAGATGATGTGGCAGACTTGAGATCCAAGCTTGGTATCGCCTCTGATGAGACCATGTTGTTGAGCCTCTCTCGTGTGTCCTATGAGAAAAACATCCAGGCTGTGCTGGCTGCTCTCCCTTCTGTTTTGGAGGAAGACGACAAGGTGCGTTTGGTTGTGGCTGGTGACGGTCCTTACCTACCAGATCTTAAGTCTCAAGCCAAAAAACTTGGTATTCAGGACAAGGTGGTTTTCACTGGTATGATTGCGCCTAGTGAGACAGCACTTTATTATAAGTCTGCTGATTTCTTCATTTCGGCATCAACCAGTGAGACTCAAGGCTTGACCTATCTAGAAGCCTTGGCTAGTGGTACCCCAATCATTGCTCACGGAAATCCTTATTTGGATAATGTGATTACAGACCAGATGTTTGGAACGCTTTATTATCATGATAATGATTTAGCCGGGGCCATTTTGGAAGCTGCCATTGCAACACCAGAAAAAGACGAGACTAAGTGGGCCGATAAGCTTTATGAAATTTCTGCGGAAAACTTTGGAAAACGTGTCTATGAGTATTACTTGGACCTTACGATTTCTAAGGATTTCCACAATGATTTGAATGGTGAAGATAGTACCATGAAACGCTTGACGCGTATGGTAACTTATTTGCCAACTAAGGCCATTACCTTGCCTGTTAACGGCTCTGTTCGTATCCTTAAAGGATCAGCTAAACAGGTCAAGAAAATCAGAAATATCACGAAACTTTTGGATTAGGAAAGCTACCAGATTTTCCTAGTCAGATAAAATCTTAGAATTGATTAATAAAAGAGATAATTAGCTTGAAAAATTACAGTTTCATGCTATAATAACGCATAGAGACATATCAGTCATGGGAAATCTTTCAGAGAGCGTGTGGTGCTGGGAATCACGCAGAGGACATGATTGGGACTACTCGATTAACTTTTTATGCAAACATAAAACGGTGGCCACGTTAGAGCCAATCAGAGGTGTAGGACAGACTCGTTTTTTGTCGTACATGAACTAAGGTGGAACCACGTTGCGACGTCCTTTTGAGGATGTCGCTTTTTTATATTTAAGATAGTAAAACGTTTCTGTTCCTGATTTCAAGAGCACCTCGAAATTATTCATGCTAACAATAATAAAGGAGAATACGATGATTAACATTACTTTCCCAGATGGCGCTGTTCGCGAATTCGAATCTGGCGTTACAACTTTTGAAATTGCACAATCTATCAGCAACTCTTTGGCTAAGAAAGCTCTTGCTGGTAAATTTAACGGCAAATTGATTGACACAACTCGTGCGATCACTGAAGATGGAAGCATCGAAATCGTGACACCTGATCACGAAGACGCTCTTCCAATCTTGCGTCACTCAGCGGCTCACTTGTTTGCCCAAGCAGCTCGTCGCCTTTTCCCAGATATTCATTTGGGTGTTGGTCCAGCCATCGAAGATGGTTTCTACTACGATACAGACAATGAAGCTGGTCAAATTTCTAACGAAGACCTTCCTCGTATCGAAGAAGAAATGAAGAAAATCGTTAAGGAAAACTTCCCATCAATCCGTGAAGAAGTGACTAAGGACGAAGCGCGTGAAATCTTTAAAAATGATCCATATAAATTGGAATTGATTGAAGAACATTCTGAAGATGAAGGTGGTTTGACTATCTACCGTCAAGGTGAGTACGTTGACCTTTGCCGTGGCCCACACGTACCATCAACTGGTCGTATCCAAGTCTTCCACCTTTTGAATGTTGCAGGTGCTTACTGGCGTGGAAATAGCGATAATGCTATGATGCAACGTATTTATGGTACAGCTTGGTTCGATAAAAAAGATCTCAAGGCTTACCTTAAACGCCTTGAAGAAGCTAAAGAACGTGACCACCGTAAACTTGGTAAAGAACTTGATTTGTTCATGATTTCTCAAGAGGTTGGTCAAGGTCTTCCATTCTGGTTGCCAAACGGTGCGACAATCCGTCGTGTCTTGGAACGCTACATTGTTGATAAGGAAGTAGCAGCAGGCTACCAACACGTATACACTCCACCAATTGCTTCTGTAGAACTTTATAAAACTTCAGGTCACTGGGATCACTACCGTGAAGACATGTTCCCACCAATGGATATGGGGGATGGAGAAGCCTTTGTCCTTCGTCCAATGAACTGTCCTCACCACATCGAAGTTTACAAACACCATGTGCATTCTTACCGCGAATTGCCTATCCGTATTGCTGAAATTGGTATGATGCACCGTTATGAAAAATCAGGTGCCCTTACAGGACTTCAACGTGTGCGTGAAATGTCACTTAATGACGGTCATACTTTCGTAACACCTGAACAAATCAAAGATGAGTTCCAACGTACGCTTCAATTGATTATCGATGTATACGAAGATTTCAACTTGACTGACTATCGTTTCCGTTTGTCATACCGCGACCCTAAAGATACTCACAAATACTTTGACAATGACGAAATGTGGGAAAATGCTCAAAGCATGTTGAAATCAGCCATGGATGACATGGAACTCGACTACTTTGAAGCAGAAGGTGAAGCTGCCTTCTACGGTCCAAAACTTGATATCCAAGTGAAGACTGCCCTTGGTAATGAAGAAACACTTTCTACTATCCAATTGGACTTCTTGCTTCCAGAACGCTTTGACCTTAAATACATCGGAGCTGATGGGGAAGAACACCGTCCAGTCATGATTCACCGTGGGGTTATCTCAACAATGGAACGCTTTACAGCTATCCTTATTGAAAACTATAAAGGAGCCTTCCCAACATGGTTGGCACCTCAACAAGTGACTGTTATCCCAGTTTCAAACGAAGCCCATACAGATTACGCTTGGGAAGTTGCTAAACAACTTCGTGACCGTGGTATCCGTGTTGAAGTGGATGAACGTAACGAGAAAATGCAATACAAGATTCGTGCGTCTCAAACACAAAAAATCCCTTACCAATTGATTGTTGGGGATAAGGAAATGGAAGACGGAACTGTTAACGTTCGTCGCTATGGACAAAAACAAACACACACTGAAGCTGTATCAGAATTTGTAGAAAATATCCTTGCTGATATTGCTCGCAAATCACGCCCAGATGCCGAATAAATCAGAAAGTCGGTTAGCTAAGCTAGCTGACTTTTTAGTAGGATAAACCATGCACGTTTTTAGGAAAAGACTTTTATTTCTGCTGGGAGCAGTTCTAGTCTTGTTACTGGCGAGCTTTACTTATCATAGATTAGCCTTGCAAAGAGAGAAGGTTTCTCTCAACCCTATGGGACAAATGGTGTCTGTCAATGGCCATGACATGAGCGTCTTTGTAAAGGGGGAGGGGTCACAAACTCTAGTTTTTCTATCTGGTGCTGGAACGGCCTCTCCCATTCTAGATTTTAAAGACTTGTATGATGGGCTTTCGAAGCAGTATAAGATAGTCGTTGTAGAGAGAGCTGGTTATGGTTACAGTGAGGACACATCTAAGTCCCGAGATGTTGCTGAGGTTCTTTCAGAGACACGACAAGCCCTAGCCAAGGCCCATGTATCAGGTCCTTATATTATCCTCTCTCATTCGATGGCCTCCTTAGAGACACTTCTGTGGCAGGAAAAATACCCTAGTGAAGTGAAAGCTATCATTGGTTTAGATTGGGCCCTACCAGAAAGTTATGCACATTTAACAATACATCCCCAGATTTTACGTATGGCTCGTTGGGGAAGTCAATTAGGCTTATTAAGGTATTTACCGAGTCGCTTATATGTGCCTAATGCCAATCTCAGTAGTAGTGACCACCGCCTCTATCAACGGATAGCCTATCGTCAAATATTGTCAAAGGCTATGTTAAATGAGAGCCTGTCTGTTAAAGAAAATGCGAAAAAGGTTACTTCTAGCATCAATTCACATATTCCAACCTTACTGTTGGTCTCTAATGGTGAGGGTACTGGTTTTAGCCAGGAGGACTGGCGGCATTATGCGACTAGCTTTGCAAAGGACCAGAAAAATATCGAAGTGACTTTTTATGATGCTCCGCATTATCTTTATCACTATCAGACCAAAGAGGTAGTAGCAAAGATAGAGGAGTTCATCAAAAAGACGACTGATTAAATTTACGTATGTTATTGAGGAGAGATGTGATGCTCATTGGTTCAAAAGCCTTTCGACACTTATGGAAGGACTGGCAAAGGGACTACCGGCCATTGCAGGTACTAAAGCTATTGCTAGCTTATATAGGGATGCCAGAGGACTTATCGGGGGAGCTTGAAGAAACCCAACACCTTTTATCTTATTTTGATCCTGACTTGGCACCGCATGATTCCTTCTGGAAGGATGTCGTGAAATTGGTAGATCTGGCTTTTCCTGGTGATAGTTTGTCTAAGGATGCCTCTATTGAGAGACAAATCCATCAGCTACGTTATCTGATCTCTAGTCAACAGGCCCAGTATGTGCGGACGCATTATAAAAAGCCAGGGATGACAGATAAAGAAGCTTTGGCTGTCTATCTCAGATGGAAGCCTTTCACCATGTTTGATCAGGGACGTTTGCACCAGAAGGTTTCTATCTGTGATGGCAAGGCGGTTTATCCTGATGGGATTCCAAGTGTTAATTTGAAAATTCTTCTCTATAATCGGATTGAGTTTATTCTAGATAGTCAGGGAAATTTTCTCAATGAGGTCGATGCGGAGCAGGTGACCGAGAGTGGAGTGGTTAATGGTGCCAGTTTTAACTATGGTAATTTCAAGCGCCACTGGCAATTGGATGTGGAGCCGGTCCAACCACATGACCCTGATTTTCGTAATCGAATGACTAGGGGCTTTCGTTCACCCAACAAATTGAAAAAACGTTGGGGACGGAAGGCGCCTGAACAGTTTGATAAATCTTTCTACAATCCAAAAGGCATCTATGCTCAGTCTCATAGGTCTTTGGCAAATGATGTCAAACGCCAAGCCAGACTTTTTCTCGCTCTGGTTTATGGCTTTAAACCGGTTCAGAAAAAGCAAACAAAGGAGGTTCATATGTCTAAACAACCACAAAACAATAAAGGAACAGCAGTTCTAGGCTCACTAGTCTTTATGGCCTTATACGCCCTAGGTATTTGGCACAATGCTGTTCGAGGAAATATTCCCTTTCTCATTCTTTGGAGTGTTTTACTCCTTGTTAATGTCAGCTATTTGATTTTCCGCTTGAGAAAATAAAAAAAGAAAGTGATACAGACCTAAATGGTAAGAAATTTAGATCTGTATCACTTTTTTGTATATTCAATGATAACTTACCACTTGCTTTCTTCTGGGATAATAATCCAGCAAATGATGTAGAAAAGAAAGCCTGTTCCGAATAAGAAAATCGCTGCAGCCCAAATGAGGCGAATAATGACAGGGTCGATATCAAGATATTTAGCAATACCAGAACAAACACCAGCAATGATTTTGTTGTTTGGATCTCGTCTGAGTTCTTTTTTCATATGATTTACCTCCGTATGCCTTATTATACCATAACAACTTGCGGTCTGGTATTAGCTTAAGGAAGCATGAAGTAGACGATACCCAGATATTGAAGCGCTGAAGCCAGCATGATGAAGAGGTGCCAAATCATGTGGAAGTATGGTTTTTTCTTAGCATAGAAAGCTGCTCCAACCGTGTATGACAATCCTCCAGCAAGCATGAGTCCCCAAAAGGCTGGGCCTGTCTTAGTGACGATAGCTGGAATGATAAAGATAACCAACCATCCCATCATTAGATAGAGGAAGAGGGAGAATTTTTCATTGATTTTTTTAGCAAAGATTTTATAGAGAATACCAAAAATTGTTGTTCCCCATTGAAGGATGATGATGCTATAGCCTAGCCAACCGCCAACCAATGAGAGGGCAACAGGGGTGTAGCTTCCAGCAATGGCGATATAAATCATGCTGTGGTCAATAATTCTTAGAACCATCTTGTGGGGTGAGTTGTAATCCATAGCATGGTAGATGGCTGAGCTCAAAAACATGAGGAATAGGCTGATAACGAAAACAGACATTCCGACAGCAGCAGTCATGCCGTAGCCGTTGTTGGCATGAACAGCAGTAATTGGCAGTAAGACCAACATGGCCACAGCTCCGACGGCGTGAGTCACACTGTTTGCCACTTCCTCACCAAAGCTAAGTTTTTTACTGAGTTTGAGGTTGGGAGAAGTATTAAAAGTAGCAGTATTAGACATTATTTCCTCCTTCAAGGTCGTTCAAAAGTTGATGAGTAGCTCGGTAGCATTGTAGCGTCTGACAGGCTGAGAGTATGACTTGTGGAGCTTCTTGGGGAAACTGACCATTCATACAGGCTACAAAGTCATTGTAGTAGCTCTTTTGACTTTCAGCATCTGTTCGTAGGATTTCCAAGGTTTTAGCAATCTCAGAAATCTCAAAGACGGTCTTTAGACTAGTGATGACAATAAGTCTAGCTACCTGAGCGGCATTATATTTTTTCTTGATGGGTTTTGCGACATGGCCATGTTTGACATAATTATTGACCATAGAGGCGGTTAGCCCCTTGTCGTTTGGTCCCAAAGTGCTTTGGGTGACCTGATTGACATAGAGCAAAACCTGATCCAAATAGAGTTCGATCTCTGGTAATTCTTCCCAGAGAGGGTATTGTTGTGTTGTCAAATTATAAAAACCTCTTTATCTAGTTTTCATAACTAGATTATAACATTATAGAAATTCAAGTCAAGTCAGAACTTGGAAGATATGAAAAAGATGTTGAGATAAAATTTCCAACATCTTTATTTTTTATGTGATAAGGCAGAGTGATTTTTTATGCTTTTGAATCACTTCTTATGGGGTTCTGAGTTTCTCCAAAATTGCTTGTGCAGTTTCTTGGTTCATATGTTTGGCCTTGAGAAGTTCAGCCAAAACTTGAGGCATTTCTTCAGGACTAGCTCCGGCTAACAAGGCCAGAGATTTGGCTTGGAGTCTCATATGTCCTGCTTGAATTCCTGTTGAAGTCAGAGCTTTGAGAGCAGCCAGATTTTGTGCCAAACCAAGAGAGACGATGATACTGGCTAGAGTTTTGGCATCTGGATGATTAAGCAAGTCATGGGCGATAGAAGCACTGGGGTTAAGTCCGATAGAACCGCCACGGGTTGCGATTGGCATGGGGAGGGTTAATTCTCCAACAAGTTCCTTAGCTTCCTGATCATAAGTCCATGTGGACAGACCACGGTAGCTACCATCCTTGCTAGCAAAGGCATGACTACCGGCCTCAACTGCTCGCCAATCATTTCCGGTTGCGATAACTAGGGCATCGATACCATTGAAAATTCCCTTGTTATGGGTAGCTGCTCGGTAGGGGTCTACCTGAGCCAGTTGGCTGGCCATCTCCATTTTCTTGGCTAGGTCATGTGCCTCTTCCTTATTTCGACTGAGGAAGCGTGTGCTAAGACGACAAGTCGCTGTCACAAGACTCTCAGTGGCTAGATTTGAGAGAATAGCCATAAGGCTTTGACCTTCTGACAGGTTTTCTAATTCTGGCACCAGGGCTTCCATCATGGTGTTGACCATATTGGCTCCCATGGCTTCTTGGGTATCAACGGCTAGATAGACAATGAGGAAGTTTCCTTTAGTCTCAGTCCAGAGCTTGCGAGGGCCACCCCCACGCTTAACAATAGAAGGGTGAGCCTCTTTGGCAATCTCAATAAGTTCCTGACTGGCTGCTTGAATTTTGCTTGAAGCAGAAACCTTATCAGGGACATCAAAGAGGGCGACTTGGCCAATCATCTGACGGTCATGAATCGTAGTTGTGAAACCGCCAGAGCGCTTAATGAGCTTGCTAGCATAGGAAGCAGCAGCCACAACTGAGGGTTCCTCGGTAACCATGGGAACCTGATAGGTCACACCATCTACCAATACATCTGGGCAAATGGCAAAGGGTAGTGTGAATCGACCAATAACATTTTCAGCCATTTGATTGGCTGTTTCAAGGGCAAGTTGTTGGTCCTTATCCAGAAGATCTTGATTTTCCTGAGACAAAAGAGCATTCTTTTTCAAATGCTCCTTACGTTCTTGCGGTGTCTTCTTGGAAAAACCAGTCCAAGAGAGTTTAGTCATATTAATTTCCTTTGTAGATACGTTGGTGTTCAGAGATTTCGGCTAAACGGAAAGCTCCGGTTTGGTAATCAGCGAATTGAGTAGAACCAGTGTCATCCAACTGAGCCTCTTCATAGAAAAGTTTTTCATAATCAGAAACGCTCAAGTGTTGACGTTTGGCAAAGATATCTAGACGATCCGAACGAAGCAGGTCTTTGTAACCTTCAACCAGACGTCCTGAGAAAATTTCAGAGACAGCTCCAGAACCGTAAGAGAAGAAGCCAATCTTATCTCCGGCTTTAAGGTCTTGCGACTGTTCAAGCAAAGAAAGAAGTCCAAGATAGAGTGACCCTGTATAGATGTTTCCAATTTGACGACTATAGGTAATTGAAGCATCAAAGTTATTTGTCAGACGCTCTTTATTCTCTGGATTCAAATCTTTTGGAATAATCTTGTTAAGTCCCTTAAGAGCTAGCTTAGGATAAGGAAGGTGGAGACAAAAAGCGGCAAAATCAGCAAAGTCAGCCTGATGGCGTTCTTGATAAGCTGCCCAAGTTGTCTTCAAACTGTCAAGGTACTGTTTGGTTGAATAGATGCCTTGAACATAAGGCGTTGAACTGTAGTTTGGACGCCAGAAGTCCATGACATCACGAGTTTGAGCCACATTATCATCAGCAAGTTCCAAAATACGTGGATTCTGACTGACTAGCATAGCTACAGCACCAGCTCCCTGAGTTGATTCACCAGAAGATTCCACACCATAGCGGGCAATATCACTAGCGATAACCAGAACCTTGCTATCTGGGTGGGCTGCCACATGCAACTTAGCATAGTTAAGCCCAGCTGTTGCAGCGTAACAAGCTTCCTTCATTTCAAACGAACGGGCAAAAGGCTGAATACCCAAAAGACTATGAACATAGACAGCAGCAGCCTTAGACTGGTCAATGGAAGACTCAGTAGCCACGATGACCATATCGATAGCTTTTTTGTCGTCGTCATTTAAAATATCAGCCGCCGCATCAGAGGCAAGCGTCACGATATCTTCTGTAATCGGCGTAATACTGGTTGCATCAAGCATCAGCCCCTTGCTGAATTTTTCAGGCTCCGCCCCACGGGCAAGAGCAAGATCAGCCATGTTTAGAACATATTGACTGGTCGCAAAACCAATCTTATCAATTCCAATAGACATATGATGTTTCCTTTTTTCTTCATTGTAGAGTATCCAGAAGATACTAATCTATAGTGATTTTACCATAAAAGAGCGCTTTCGCCTTGAAAAAAACTTTGATAGTTAGTTATATCTCATTTTTATTTGAAAAAACATCAAAAACTCTAAGCAGGCTTAGCCTGCTAACTCATGACAGAAAAGAGAGTTCGGCTTATAATGAAGGTGAACAATACCAATCCGTTGTCTTTAATAGGGCTT